>ENA-OQNC01000018-OQNC01000018.1-human-gut-metagenome-genome-assembly--contig:-NODE-18-length-37387-cov-2.880703_pt1 | contig 37387 bp, 29 predicted proteins | sample MGYA00242626_ERZ504874 | MGnify/ENA primary metagenome ERZ504874 (study PRJEB26092, sample SAMD00036411) | human gut metagenome | host: Homo sapiens | study: EMG produced TPA metagenomics assembly of...
TGTGGTCTGATGTAGAATGTTTCCACACTTATAAAAATAGGCAGGAATTCTGCCTGTTTTGTGCGTAAAAACCAAAATCTGTTGCACATTAACTTCTGTTACAAGTTCTTTTTTATTTTGTATGACAAGATAAAGGCTATTATAACAAGAGGCTGTCAAGTCATTTTTTTAAGTACAGCCCTTGTATTTTATCTGATAGTGGGCATGAATACAATGTTAATAGTTATATCCTTTGTCGCTGTAAATGAATATGAACCGGCTGATGTCTGGGAGGTATTCCCCAAGATCGTCCAAAGCCTGCCATCCGGTAGTAAAGAAACCTCTCAGATAGTTATATCTCCAGCGGTCACCTTCTCCCGGCACGGCATAATCCGCACCATCCGCATATATTGTTACCCGGTCTCCATATGAGAACTCACGGGTTTGCTGACCGGAACTCAGACCGGTAGCAGAAAAGCCAATTCTGAAATCACCGTGCGTATACAAGGAGAAAGAATTGTTACTCCACATGCCAGTCTGTATAGTCACCTTTATAGGATTGTCCGCTTTGAAATCGTATACGAATCTGCTTCCATCAGGATAACGGCTGTAATCATTGTACGTAAATAAATATTGACCATATTGTCCGGAGGGTATCCCGTTGCCATTCACATACCATTCATCCTCTCCATATTTCCAACCGGATTCCGGCTCTGGAGATATCAGGTAACCACCTCGTTCCAAGTTTTCATCATCCGGTGAAAGATTCAATACTATTTCTGAAGCAGATGGCAGCAATGTGGTTTCACCACGTTCATCAAAGACATCCAGTTTGCCTCTTCCTGTCCGGATGGAGAAATAGAACGTTTTACCGGCTTTTGAAAAGTTCGCCTGCAAAGTACTGTTCGAACTTTGCAACTGCACAGTGGTGCTGGCTGAGGAGGCATTCATAATTTTTGCATCTCCTTTAGTCACAGTCCATCCGGAAAATGTGTATCCGGATTTTGCAACAGCGGTGATGGGGATATTGGTTTTTACTTTGTATGTTCCCCCTCCGGTAACAGTTCCTCCGGAGGTTGGATTGGCAGTCAGGGTCAAAGTACGTTTCTTTTCCTTGAACTTGCACTTGAAATAATCGTGCGTAACCTGGCCGGTTATACTTTGGGCCGAAGCGACCTGGTACGTCGAGCAATGTCCAAAAAGAGGCCTCTGTCATGGAAAAAGAGCGCCAGAACTTCGTTTATGGAAATGAAGCAGAGGGAGTTCCGGGATGTATTGCAAATGGAATCGACGAGGCGACAGCGAATAAAATCTATGATGAAATGATTGATTTCGCCAAGTATGCATTTAATAAATCTCATGCGGCGGCTTATGCAGTTGTTTCCTATCAGACAGCGTATCTGAAATTACTATTATCCGGTAGAATTTATGGCGGCGCTTATGACATCAGTCATTGATTTTCCAAATAAGGTTGCAGAATATATTCTGGTCTGCAGACAGATGGGGATTAAGATTCTGCCGCCGGATGTGAACTGTGGAATGTACGGATTCTCTGTAGATAACGGTGCAATCCGATATGGTCTGTCCGCTATAAAGAGTGTGGGACGTCCGGTTATTGAAAGCCTGGTAAGAGAGAGGGACGAGAACGGACAATATCGTTCCCTGAAGGATTTTATGGAACGAAACTCTCCGCAGATGAATAAGCGAGCAGTAGAAAACTTTATCAAAGCAGGTGCGCTGGATTGCCTGGATGGTAACCGCCGCCAGAAAATGCTGGTTTATCAGAAGATTTCAGACAGTATCAGTCAGGATAAGAAGAATTCACTGGCAGGCCAGATGAGCCTTTTTGATCTGGTAAGCGAGGAGGACAAGAAAGAATTTGAAATCCGTATGCCCGATGTGGAGGAATTCGGAAAAGAGGAACTTCTGGGATATGAGAAGGAAGTTCTGGGAATCTACCTCAGTGGTCATCCTCTGGAAAATTACCGGGGAATGATGGAGAAAACCATTTCTGCGAAAACCTCTGATTTTCAGCAGGATGAAGAAACAAATCTTCCGAAAGTCATGGATGGTCAGAAAGTAATTATCGGTGGAATGATTACGGATAAAACCATCAAATATACAAAGAATAATAAGGTTATGGCATTCCTCACAGTGGAGGATCTGGTAGGAACAGTGGAGGTAGTTGTGTTCCCCAGAGATTATGAGAAAAGTCAGCAGTTCCTGAATGAAGAAGGCAGAGTATTTATTCAGGGCAGAGTATCTGCAGAGGACGATCGCGCTAGTAAACTGATCCTTGAAAAAATCCGTCCCTTTGACAATATGCCAAGGGAAATCTGGATACAGTTTGACAATAAAGAAAGCTACACACAGCAATCTCAGGAACTGCTTGCAGACCTCAGACGTTCACCGGGTGACAGTGCTGTTGTGATCTACCTGAAAGACGTAAAGGCCATAAAGAAGCTTCCGGTTGGATATCATGCACAAATTCAGGACTCATGGCTGAACTATATGTACGAAAAATATGGTAAAACCAATGTTAAAGTTGTAGAAAGAGGATTGAAAAACTTATAGAAATGCGCTAAACTATACCCGAATATGTGTATAGTAAAAATGAGATAGATTCAGAAGATGGAGGAAGAAAAGATGGCAGAAAACAAGATAAAAACCATTGGTGTCCTTACCAGCGGTGGTGACGCACCTGGAATGAATGCTGCAATTCGTGCAGTTGTCAGAAGAGGTTTAAGCAATGGATTAAATGTAAAAGGTATTCTGAAAGGATATAATGGTCTGTTAAACGAAGAGATTATTGACATGAGCGCAAAAGATGTATCTGATACAATCGAACGTGGAGGTACAATCCTTTATACAGCACGTTGTGCAGAATTCCGTACAGAAGAAGGCCAGAAACGTGGAGCAGAGATCTGCAGAAAACATGGAATTGACGGACTTGTTGTCATCGGTGGTGACGGATCCTTCGCAGGTGCTCAGAAGCTTGCGAATCTCGGAATCAATACAATCGGTCTTCCCGGAACAATCGACCTTGACATTGCATGTACAGAATATACCATCGGATTTGATACAGCTGTAAACACAGCAATGGAAGCAATTGATAAAGTACGTGATACTTCCACTTCTCATGAGAGATGCAGTATCATCGAGGTTATGGGACGTGGTGCAGGATATATTGCTCTGTGGTGCGGTATTGCCAACGGTGCTGAGGACGTTCTGGTTCCTGAAAAATATGACTATGATGAGCAGAAGCTGATCAATAACATTATCGAGAGTCGTAAGAAAGGCAAAAAGCATCACATCATCATCAATGCAGAAGGTATCGGTCATTCTGAAGCAATGGCAAAACGTATCGAAGCTGCCACAGGTATCGAAACACGTGCTACAATCCTTGGACACATGCAGCGTGGTGGAAGCCCGACATGTAAAGACCGTGTATATGCATCTATGATGGGTGCTCTGGCTGTAGACCTTCTTATTGCAGGCAAGACATGCCGCGTTGTCGGATATCGTCACGGTGAATTCGTAGACTTCGATATCAATGAAGCACTTGCTATGCAGAAGGGTATCTCTGACTATCAGTGGGAAGTATGCCAGTCACTTTCTCATAACTATGATAAAAACAACAAATAACAAATGAATAAAAAGATGCAGTTATATAACAGACTGCATAAATTAAATACTGCTCAGATAATTACCCTCGGTTTTGCGGGGGTGATTATCTTAGGGGGATTACTTCTGTGGCTGCCGTTTTGTACGGCACCCGGATACCACACATCTTTTACAGATGCCATGTTTACCGCAACCACAAGTATATGTGTAACAGGGCTTGTGACAGTTGTTACGGCAACTCACTGGACTCTGGCAGGCAAGATTATTATTCTTGTCCTGATCCAGATCGGAGGTGTGGGACTGATTTCCCTGGGCAGTATTATTTTTATAAGTCTGAGAAAGAAAATATCGCTGAGGAACCGGCGTGTTATCCAGGAGTCCTATAATATGGATAGAATGGGTGGGATGGTCAGGCTGGTGAAGAAAGTTCTGATCTGTGTGTTTGGAGCAGAAGGAATCGGTGCAGTGTGTTATGCAGTTCGATTTATTCCGCAGTTCGGTCTGGCAAAAGGTCTGGGATACTCTGTTTTTACGGCAGTATCTGCATTCTGTAATGCTGGTATTGATCTGCTGGGAGAGGACAGCCTGGCTCAGTATGTTGCTGATCCGATCGTAAACTTTACAAGTGTAGGACTGATCATTATGTCAGGACTTGGATTTGTGGTCTGGTGGGATATCTGGGATAAGATCAAACGAGTCATCAGAGGGAAACTTCCTGTGGGACGTATATTTAAAAATCTCCGTCTTCACAGTAAGATCGTGTTGATGATGACGCTGATACTTGTTGTGGGCGGTACAGTACTGATCTTTCTGTTTGATCATGGAAATCCGGAAAGTATTGGGACATATTCGCCGGGAACGAAGTGGATGGCATCTTTGTTCCAGTCAGTTACCACAAGAACAGCTGGATTTTTCACTGTAAGCCAGGAGAGATTTTCCAATGCAACTTATATGCTGTGCCTGGTATTGATGTTGATCGGCGGTTCCCCTATGGGAACAGCAGGTGGAATTAAGACAACAACAGTTGCGGTCCTTCTGCTGAGTCTGAAATCCAATCTTCAGGGAAAACGGGATGTGGAAGTACACCACAGGAGAATCAGAGACAGCTATATACGTTCTGCAATCGTAGTGACAGGTATGGTACTTACAGTACTTATTCTCATGAGTATGCTGTTGTGTGCAGCCATGCCGGAAGCACCTATAGAAGATGTTGTTTATGAAATTACATCTGCGGTTGCAACGGTAGGACTTAGCAGAGGGCTGACACCCTGCCTGAATACAGCAGGCAAATGGATCGTGATCCTGACTATGTATCTGGGAAGAATCGGTCCGCTGACTCTGGGAACTGCAGTGACTGTACGTGTACAGAAAATGCCGGCAGATTCACATCTGGCAGAAGAAGATATTATGATTGGATAGTAACGGTTCGGCAGTCAGGCGGATATTCGCAGAGGATAACGAATACATGTTCAGAAAGAGAAATGAGGAAGAAAATGAAGAACAAATCTTATGCAGTGATCGGTCTTGGGCAGTTCGGGATGACGGTAGCCCTTACTCTGGCAGAGGCGAACTGCGATGTACTTGCCATTGACGATAAAGATGATAATGTGCAGGATATCGCAGAGAAAGTTTCCTATGCTGTCAAGGCAGATGTGCGTGATCCGGGAATTCTGGAATCGTTTGGAGTTCAGAACGTAGATGTTGCGGTCATCGCAGTAGCCGAGAATATGGAGGCCAGTATTACAGCAACGATGCAGGTGAAAGAACTTGGAGTTCCTTTTGTCATGGCGAAGGCAATGAATTCTCTTCATGGCAGGATACTGGAGAAAATAGGGGCAGATAAGGTGATTTATCCTGAACATTCCATGGGTATCAGAGTTGCAAGAAATCTTCTCTCCAGTGGATTTGTCGATATGTTTGAGCTTTCTTCTGATTTCAGTATGGCAGAATTTAAGATTCCGCGGGAATGGATAGGAAAAACACTTCGGGAGCTGAAGGTCAGGGAAAAGTATAACATCAATCTGATCGGTCTGAAGCATGGCGATAAGATGAATATGAATGTAGCGCCGGATGAAGTGTTTCCGGCAGACTGCACAGTTGTTGCAGCAGGAGCAAACAGTGACCTGAATAAGGTTTCGGAAAATTGAGGATAAGATATGATCACCAGTGTAAATAACGGACAGGTAAAAAATATCATACAGCTGAACCAGAAAACAAAAGCCCGCAGAGAACAAGGGCTTTTTGTTGCAGAAGGAAGAAAAATGTTCGGCGAAGCACCTAGGGATTGGATTTCGAAGGTGTATGTATCAGAAGCTCTCAGCGGTGATGCAGAACTGATGGCTCAGGTGGAGAAACTTCCATATGAAATAGTAACAGATTCTGTTTTTCGACAGATGAGCGATACGCAGACGCCGCAGGGAATTATGACAGTGCTTAAGAAACCTTCCTATATAATGGAAGATATTCTCGGCGGGGAAAATCCGCTGGTTATGATTCTGGAAGATCTGCAGGATCCGGGAAATGCGGGAACTATTCTCCGTACAGGAGAGGGTGCCGGAGTAAGCGGAGTTCTTCTGACAAAGACCTGCGTGGATATCACAAACCCGAAGGTTATACGATCAACCATGGGTTCTGTCTACAGAATGCCTTTCCTATATGTGGAAAGTGTGGTATCATTAGCACAGGAACTGAAAGACAGAAATATCCGCACATTTGCGGCGCATCTGCATGGTAAGAACTCTTATGATCAGGAATCCTACACAGGAGGAACTGCTTTCCTGATCGGCAATGAGGGAAAAGGACTGACAGATGAAGCGGCAGACAGTGCTGATTGTCTGATACGGATTCCTATGTGTGGAAAAGTAGAATCTCTGAATGCTGCCATGGCATCCGGAATTCTCATGTATGAAGCTGCTCGTCAGAGACGATAGCAGACGAAAGGAGGAGTTTCATGCAGCCTTTGATCTGGCTTGGGATTCTTGCGTTATTGCTTGTTGTAGAGGCAATTACGGCAGGACTGACCACCATCTGGTTTGCCGGCGGCGCACTGGTCGCTGCTATTGCATGTTATGCAGGAGCGAACCTCACTGTACAGATATTGCTGTTTCTGTGTGTTTCATTGGTACTTCTCATCTTTACCAGACCACTGGCAATGAAGTACTTCAACAAAGAAACCATACAGACCAATGCAAACAGTCTGATTGGAAAGAAAGCAGTTGTGATTCAGGAGATTGACAATCTGGCGCAGACAGGCCAGGTTCGTATCAATGACATTGAATGGACTGCACGTTCTGCTGATGACGAAAAATCGGCGAAGGCACCGTTGTAACGATCGAAGAGATCCGAGGTGTGAAACTTATCGTAAAACAGAATAAGGAGGATTAGTTATGGGCGTGGTTTTTCTGATAGTTATTATCGTTATTGCGGTATGGGTCCTTGCATCCTGCGTCCGCATTGTACCACAGGCATATGCAGTAATCCTGGAGCGTCTGGGAGCTTATCAGGCGACCTGGAGTACAGGAATTCACTTCAAGGTTCCGTTTATTGAACGAGTAGCCAGAAAGGTAAATCTGAAGGAACAGGTAGTGGATTTTCCACCGCAGCCGGTTATCACAAAGGATAACGTAACCATGCAGATTGATACTGTCGTATTCTTTCAGATCACAGATCCGAAGCTTTATACTTACGGTGTGGAGAATCCGATCATGGCAATCGAGAATCTGTCCGCAACAACCTTAAGAAATATTATCGGTGACATGGAACTGGATGAGACACTTACATCACGTGAGACGATCAATACTAAGATGAGAGCTTCTCTTGATGAAGCTACTGATCCATGGGGAATCAAGGTCAATCGTGTGGAACTGAAGAACATTATTCCTCCGGCAGCTATCCAGGATGCAATGGAGAAACAGATGAAAGCTGAGCGTGAACGTCGTGAAGCAATCCTGATCGCAGAAGGTCAGAAGAAATCTACGATCCTTGTTGCAGAAGGTAAGAAGCAATCCGCAATTCTGGATGCAGAAGCTGAGAAACAGGCAGCAATCCTCCGCGCAGAGGCTCAGAAAGAGCGTATGATCAAGGAGGCAGAAGGACAGGCTGAGGCAGTTCTGAAAGTTCAGAATGCCAATGCAGAGGGTATCCGCATGATCAGAGAGGCAGGAGCAGATGAGGCAGTTCTGACACTGAAGAGTCTGGAAGCATTTGCCAGGGCAGCAGACGGTAAGGCAACCAAGATCATTATTCCGTCGGATATTCAGGGAATCGCAGGTCTGGCAAGTTCGCTGAAAGAGATCGTCACTGATCCGAAAGCGGAGACAGACAAATAACAAAAGAGAATAAATGACATCGGGGAGAGAATTATTATGAACTTAAAAGGAAGAAACTTTCTGACACTGAAAGACTTTACACCGGAGGAGATCACATATCTTATTGATTTATCCGCAGAACTTAAAGCAAAGAAGAAAGCCGGCGAGCTTCACGAATATTACAGAGGCAAAAATATTGCACTTATTTTTGAAAAAACAAGTACAAGAACCCGTTGCTCTTTTGAGGTAGCTGCCCATGATCTTGGAATGGGAAGCACATACCTGGATCCGACAGGTTCTCAGATCGGTAAGAAAGAAAGCATTGCAGATACAGCAAGAGTTCTGGGAAGAATGTACGATGGTATCGAATATCGTGGATTTGGTCAGGAAGTCGTAGAAGAGCTTGCAAAACATGCAGGTGTTCCGGTATGGAATGGCCTTACGAACGAATATCATCCGACACAGATGATCGCTGATATGCTGACAATCCGTGAGCATTTCGGAGATTTAAAAGGACGTAAGCTTGTATACATGGGTGATGCCCGTTACAATATGGGTAATTCCCTGATGATTGCCTGCACAAAACTTGGCATGCATTTCGTAGCCTGCACAACTAAGAAATATTTCCCGAATGCAGAGTTAGTTGCTCAGTGCGAGGAATATGCAAAAGCATCCGGCGGAAGCATCACTCTGACAGAGGATGTTCAGGAAGGAACAAAGGATGCAGACGTTATCTATACAGACGTATGGGTATCCATGGGTGAGCCGGATGAGGTATGGACAGAGAGAATCCATGATCTGACACCTTATAAAGTAACAAAGGACGTTATGAAGAACGCAGGAGAGAAAGCAATCTTCCTTCACTGTCTGCCTGCATTCCATGACCTTAAGACAAAGATCGGCAAGGAAATGGGTGAGAGATTCAATCTGACAGACATGGAAGTAACAGACGAAGTATTTGAATCTGAGCAGTCCAAAGTATTTGATGAGGCAGAGAACCGTATGCATACCATCAAAGCTGTTATGGTAGCAACATTAGGAGAGCCGGAGAACAAATAATGGCACATCTGTATAATGAAGAAACAATTTCACAGGCGATAAACACAAAATGGGCGGGCGAAAACCGTACCATTTTGTCAAAAGAAACAGATTCTACCAATTCATGGATCAAGCGTCTGGCAAAAGATGGTGCAGAGCATGGAACTCTGGCAGTTGCGGAATTTCAGTCTGCGGGAAGAGGGCGTTTTGACAGAAGATGGGAAGCGCCGGAGGGCAGCTCTATTATGATGACACTGCTCTTACGTCCGGAATTTTCACCGCAGTATGCGTCTATGCTGACACTGGTTATGGGAATGGCAGTGGCACAGGCAGCAGAGGAACTGGGGTTTAACGTAAGTATTAAATGGCCCAATGATATTGTGATCTCTAAGAAGAAAATCTGTGGTATCCTGACCGAGATGGGAACAAATGGTGTGAAGATCAATTATGTTCTCATCGGAGTAGGAATCAATGTAAACCTGAAAGAATTTCCGGAAGAAATGCAGGACAAAGCGACTTCACTGATTCTGGAGGGCGGTCATGAATATGACAGAAATCAGGTGATTGCACTGGTGATGAAATATTTCGAGATCAACTATGAGAAATTTATCCAGACCTGTGATTTTACTCATCTGCTGGATGATTACCACAGAATCCTTGCAAATCTGAACCAGCCGGTCAGAGTGATCGATGGTGACAGAAGTTTCGAAGGAATCTGCAGGGGGATTGATGAAAAAGGTGAACTGCTTGTGGAAAGGCAGAATAAAGAAGTTGTGAAAGTCAGCGCAGGAGAGGTTTCAGTGCGTGGGCTTTACAGCTATGTATAAAGATTCTGAATAATTTCGAAAGAGGGAAACAGTAATTTATGTATCAGGACAACATTACTCTCTGCGGCGCAAGCGCCTATGAGAAGAAATTTTATTTTAATCAGGATTTCAATGCACTTCCGGATCATGTGAAGAAAGAACTTCAGATCATGTGTGTTCTTTACACAGAGGATGTAGGAGGAATCCTGACTCTGGAATTTGACGAAAACGGCAGACTTCAGTTTAAAACAGAAGCTCTGGAAGCAGATGCCCGCTACGATGAGATCGGAAGCGGACTGAAGATCAAACAGCTTCAGCAGGACAAGAAAGAACTTCTGGAATCTCTGGAAATGTATTATAAAGTATTCTTTCTCGGAGACATCCCGGAAGAAGAATTGAAGAAAACATCGGGCAGTGAGGACTGAATCCATGCAGACAAGGAATGAGCCGGTACGGGCAAGAGAACCATTCATGGAGATGCAGTGGAAAATAGGAAACGTACAGATTGATAATCCGTTTGTTCTTGCACCAATGGCAGGTGTCACAGACCTGCCATTTCGAACGCTCTGTAAAGAGCAGGGGGCCGGACTGATCTGTATGGAAATGATCAGTGCAAAAGCGATTTCTTTTCACAATAAGAACACCATTGCCCTGATGGAGATTGATCCATGTGAACACCCGGTTTCCATGCAGCTTTTTGGCAGTGAACCGGATCTTATGGCAGAGGTTGCGAAATCCATTGAGGACAGAGATTTCGATATCCTGGACATCAATATGGGATGCCCTGTGCCGAAGGTTGTCAATAACGGTGAGGGATCTGCATTATTGAAGAACCCGAATCTGATTGAAGAGATCGTTCGAAAAGTATCATCTGCAATCAGTAAACCGTTGACTGTCAAGGTGCGAATCGGATTTGAGAATGAACCGGTAGATATTGTTGAAATCGCGAAACGTATTGAGGATGCGGGAGCAGCAGCACTTGCAGTGCATGGGCGCACCAGACAGCAGTACTATTCCGGCACTGCAGACTGGGATACGATCCGCAGGGTAAAAGAAGCGATTACCATTCCTGTAATTGGAAACGGAGATGTAGATTCTCCGCTGAAAGCAGAAGCACTGGTAAAACAGACCGGATGTGATGCTGTTATGGTGGGACGTGCAGTAAGGGGAAATCCCTGGTTGTTCCGCGAACTGAACCATTATTTCCGGACAGGAGAACTGTTGGAACGCCCGTCTGTAGAGGAAATACGTGAAATGATCCTGCGTCATGCCAGAAAACAGATTGAATTAAAAGGGGAATTCGTAGGAATCCGTGAGATGCGTAAACACGTTGCCTGGTATACTGCAGGCATGCGTCACAGCGCAGGGCTCAGAAGAGAGTCAAACACCATAGAAAGTTATGAAGCTCTGGAGGCGCTTTTATCAAGATTAGCATAAAAGTTAAAACCATGTGAAATGAGAAATATAAACAATAGCAAAGGCGCTCGGAATGCTTGACAATCCGGGTGCTTTTTTGTATAATACAGAAATTGTGAATATCCTAGAATAAGTCTGCCCTTTTTCAGGTATGATGTATCAGGAAGCACATAAATCCATGTAGTGATCCGGGGTGTATATAAGACACCATAGACTATATACCGGATGTTGAAAGGAGTAAGGTTATTATGGAAGAAAAGAAAAACTTACTAACTTATGCAGGACTTAAAAAATTAGAAGAAGAGCTGCATGATTTAAAGGTAGTAAAGAGAAAAGAAGTAGCAGAGAAAATTAAGGAAGCCAGAGAACAGGGCGACTTATCTGAGAATGCGGAATACGATGCAGCGAAAGACGAACAGAGAGACATTGAAGCACGTATCGAAGAAATCGAGAAGATCTTAAAGAATGCTGAAGTTGTTGTAGAGGACGAAGTAGATCTGGACAAGATCAGCGTTGGATGTAAGGTTAAAGTACACGATTTTGAATTCGAAGAAGACATCGAGCTGAAGATCGTAGGTTCCACAGAGGCTAACAGCCTTGAAGGCAAAATCTCCAACGAATCTCCCGTAGGAAAAGCACTTATCGGTGCGCATACAGGTGATGTAGTAGAAGTAGAGATGCCGGCAGGAATCATGAAATACAAAGTTCTGGAGATCCAGAGAAACGTATAAGAGACAGATGACTGAGGTGCGCGTAGAGATTTATCATGCAAAGGCATAACGCGCACCTTTCTCTGACTATATAAGCAGATAATAAGAAGACAATAAGAAGTTTGTTATTTCTTATTTTTGTTCTGTATATCTGATAAATTGATATTTGAAAATACAGGATTCTGTTGAATGGAATTTTCTGTTACATCTGATATCACATGGAAATGTAGAATAAATGTAACTATTCAGTAGTCTACTATCCCGCGAGGTGTTTTGGCACGTAAGTACCAAAATCCCGAGACATACAAGCCAAAATGCCATCACCGCAGGTGATTTTTAATGCATTTTGGCTCGTAACTGTGAAGGTACTGAACAGTTATGAACAAATAATAATTATACAAGTATATAAGGAGGAACCAAGGTGGCACAGCAGAAGCAGGAACAGGATTTAAACCAGTTACTGAAGGTACGTCGCGATAAACTGGCAGATCTTCAGGCTAATGGAAAAGACCCATTTCAGATCACAAAGTTTAATCAGACTCATCACTCAATGGAAGTGAAGAGTCTTTATGAAGCACATGAGGCAGAACTTCTCAAAGATCGTGCAGAAGTAGATGTAACAGGTCTTGATGAAGAACAGGCAAAGGAAGCTGTTAAGAAAGATTACGAAGAGAGAAGAGAAATCATGGACGCAAGCCCGATCCACGTAGCGATCGCAGGCCGTATGATGTTCAAGAGAGTTATGGGTAAGGCTTCTTTCTGCAATATCCAGGATTTACAGGGAAATATTCAGGTATATGTAGCAAGAGATGCGATCGGAGCAGATTCTTATGCAGATTTTAAGAAATCCGATATCGGTGATATCTTCGGACTGGAAGGTTTTGCATTCAGAACAAGAACAGGTGAGATTTCTATCCATGCAGAAAGCATGACTCTTCTTTCCAAGAGCTTACAGATTCTTCCTGAGAAATTCCATGGACTGACAGATACAGATATGCGTTATCGTCAGAGATATGTAGACCTTATCATGAATCAGGACAGCAAGAACGTATTTATCAAACGTTCCCAGATTCTGAAAGAAATCCGTAACTTCCTTGCAGACCGTGACTTCATGGAAGTGGAAACTCCGATGCTGGTTGCAAATGCAGGCGGTGCTGCAGCAAGACCGTTTGAAACTCATTATAATGCACTGAACGAAGATGTTAAGCTTCGTATTTCTCTTGAGCTTTATCTGAAGAGACTGATCGTTGGTGGTCTTGAGAGAGTTTATGAGATCGGACGTGTATTCCGTAATGAAGGTGTAGATACCCGTCATAATCCGGAGTTTACTCTGATGGAGCTTTATCAGGCATATACAGATTATGAAGGCATGATGGAACTGACTGAGTCTATGTTCCGTTATCTGGCAGAGAAGGTTTGTGGTTCTGCGAAGATTTCCTACAATGGTATCGAGATCGACCTCAGCAAACCTTTTGAACGTCTGACCATGAATGATGCGATCAAGAAATATGCAGGAATTGACTTTGATGAAGTTGCAGATGATGAAGCAGCTAAGAAGCTTGCAGATGAGCATCATATTGAATATGAAGAACGTCATAAGAAGGGTGATATCATCAACCTGTTCTTCGAGGAATACTGTGAAAAAGAACTGATCCAGCCAACATTTATCATGGATCATCCGATCGAGATTTCTCCGCTGACAAAGAAGAAACCTTCTGATCCGAATAAGGTAGAGCGTTTCGAGCTGTTCATTAATACATGGGAAATGTGTAACGCATATTCCGAGCTCAATGACCCGATTGACCAGAGAGAGCGTTTCAAAGCACAGGATGCTCTTGCTGACGCAGGAGATGAGGAAGCGAACCACACAGATGAAGACTTCCTGAATGCACTGGAGATCGGTATGCCGCCTACAGGTGGTATCGGATACGGAATCGACCGTCTGGTTATGCTGCTTACAGACAGTGCAGCAATCCGTGACGTTCTTCTGTTCCCGACAATGAAGTCACAGGGCGCTGCTAAGAACGAAGCAAACAACGTTGCGCAGGCTAAAACGGTTTCAGAAAAGCCAGTTGAGAAGATTGATTTTTCAAAGGTAGAAATCGAACCATTGTTCAAAGATGAGGTAGATTTTGAGACTTTCAGCAAGTCCGATTTCCGTGCAGTAAAGGTAAAAGAGTGTGTCGCAGTGCCGAAGTCAAAGAAACTTTTACAGTTTACTCTGGATGATGGAACAGGCGTAGAACGTACCATTTTAAGCGGTATTCACGCATTCTACGAACCAGAAGAACTGGTAGGTAAGACACTTATAGCTATCACAAATCTGCCACCTAGAGCAATGATGGGAATTGAATCTTGTGGAATGTTACTTAGTGCAATCCATGAAGAAGAGGGCGAAGAAAAACTTCATCTTCTGATGGTAGATGACCATATTCCGGCTGGTGCAAAATTATATTAATATCAGGACACTTCGCTTTTAGTGAAATACTAAAGGCGGAGTGTTATTTATATTATAGGAAATTACTCTGTAATGTTCCTATAACATAAATAACACTCCGGGCAGGATCGCACTGCGATGGAGAGTAATGATACTGCTTCAGGTATGCCATATATGGCATATATAAGGCACAAAAAGGAATATGTCAATATCCCCCTGCAGGGCTTACTGATGTCAGAATTGTCTGATATCATAAAAGCCAGTTACCAATAAAGAAAAAGCGAGGGAACATGAAATGAAAAAGGGTTTATTGACAATGGCCGGAGTGCTTCTGACTGTATCACTGGTCAGTGCCGGAACAACAGTGCCTGTACTGGCAGAGGAAGAAACAACACTGGTATACGGAAGCGGAGATTATACCAGGATCAATCCTGCTATGGATGAACATGGAGAGATCAATATTCTGATCTTCAACGGTTTAACTGCACATGACGGAGATAATCAGGTAGTTCCGGGACTGGCAGAGAGCTGGGATTTTGATGATGAAACCAATACTTATACATTCCATATGGCAGAAGATGCCAAGTGGCAGGACGGCGAACCTGTGACAGCAGAGGATGTTAAATTTACTATCGAAGCGATCATGGATCCGGAAAACGGTTCTGAGAATGCACCCAACTACGAGGACGTAGAGGAAATCAATGTGATTGATGATCATACGGTTGCGTTCAAGCTTGAGGACAAAAACGTTGCATTCCTTGACTATATGACAATGGCAGTTCTTCCTAAGCATTTGCTTGAGGGAGAAGATATGCAGACCTCTGATTTCTTCCGTAATCCGGTAGGAACAGGTCCATACAAGATCGAATCCTGGGATGAGGGACAGGCGATCACACTGGTTAAGAACGAAGACTATTTTAAGGGTGAGCCTTCCATTGATAAAGTTGTATTCAAGATCGTACCGGATGACAATGCGAAAGCACTTCAGTTAAAATCCGGAGAACTTGATCTGGCGTTATTAACACCAAAGGATGCAGCTGCTTTTGCAGATGATGAGGCATATACATGCTACGATATGAAGACTTCTGACTATCGTGGAATCATGTTTAACTTTGGAAATGAATACTGGCAGAAAAACCGTGATCTGATCCCGGCAGTATGCTATGGACTTGACCGTCAGGCGATCATCGACGCAGTTCTCCTTGGACAGGGAATGCCGGCTTATGGACCTCTTCAGAGAAATATCTACAATTATGAAGATGTAGAGCATTATGATTACAATCCTGAAAAAGCAAAAGAAATTCTGGAAGCTGCAGGATGCGAGATGGGTGATGACGGATTCTATTATCGTGACGGCGAAAAAGTGGGATTTGTAATCAGCGTAAGTGCAGGAGATCAGGTACGTATTGATATGGCTCAGATCGCAGCACAGGAACTGAAAGAGATCGGCATGGATGTATCAGTAGAGATCCCTGCACAGACAGACTGGGCAGGACAGATGGCATTCCTGATCGGATGGGGAAGCCCATTTGACGCTGACGACCATACATACAAAGTATTCGGAACAGATAAGGGAGCAAACTACTCCGGCTATTCTAATGCAGACGTTGACAAGTATCTGACAGAAGCAAGACAGTCAGCTGATCCGGAAGTTCGTGCAGAAGCCTATGCTAATTTCCAGAAAGCTCTGGCAGAGGATCCGGCTTATGCAATGATCTGCTATATTGATGCCAACTATGTTGCTGACAGCAATATTAAAGGAATCGATCCTGATACAATTATGGGACATCATGGAGTTGGAATCTTCTGGAATGTAGCAGACTGGACTATTGAAATAAAAAGATAAAGGTTGTGACGGGGGCACTAAAGGTCGCCCCCCTTTTTACACGAGCGGAAAAAGGATTAAAATGGAACATTTATTAGAGGTTAAAAATCTTTCAGTCAGCATTGACGGTCCTGCCGGAGAAGTCCAGGCAGTAAGAGAAGTGTCTTTTTCATTAAAAAAGGGAGAGGTGCTGGCTATAGTTGGAGAATCCGGATGCGGGAAGAGTGTGCTTTGCAAAAGTATCATGAAGCTTTTTGCCACCAAGCGCAAAATAAAAGAGGGAAGCATCTGTGTGAACGGACAGGATATCACCTGTTACAGGGAAAGGAGATGCAGAAACTGCGTGGAAGAGTTTTTTCCATGATCTTTCAGGATCCTATGACATCCCTGAATCCAACTATTAAAATTGGAAAACAGATTGGGGAAGCAGTGGTGATCCACAATAAGAACTACACGAAGGAACAGGTAAATAAGAAGGTTCTGGAACTTATGGAACTGGTAGGTATCTCCCATCCAAAAGAACGATATCATCAGTATCCGTGGCAGTTCTCCGGAGGAATGCGTCAGAGATGTGTTATGGCCATTGCTCTGGCTGCAGATCCGGATATTTTATTTGCAGATGAACCTACTACTGCACTGGATGTGACCATACAGGCACAGATTCTGGATCTTCTGCGGGAAATACAGATGAAGCTTGGAACAGCTACCATACTGGTATCCCATGATCTGGGAGTGGTTGCACGTGTGGCAGACAGAGTGGCAGTCATGTATGCAGGCAAGATCGTAGAGATTGGTACAGCAGAGGAAGTGTATTATGATCCCAGACATCCATATACATGGGGACTGATGAGATCACTGCCTGCATTTGCAAATGGAAAAGAAAGCCTGTACACCATCCCCGGCATGCCTCCTACTTTGATAGATCCGCCGAAAGGTGATGCTTTTGCATGTCGAAATGAATATGCCCTGAATATTGATTATGAAGAAATGCCGCCTATGTTTAAGATAACAGATACTCATTATGCGGCAACCTGGCTGTTGGATCCAAGAGCACCGCAGATCAAATCACCTGTGGGAGGAACAGCGCATGAGTAAAGAAGTTTTATTGGATGTCAGGCATCTGACTCAGCAGTTTCATCTGACAAAAAAGATCAAGGTAAAGGCTGTAGATGATGTCTCATTTCAGATCCATAAAGGTGAGATCTTTGGTCTGGTAGGGGAATCCGGTTCAGGAAAGTCCACAGTTGCCAGATGTCTGATGAATATATATCAGCCGGCTCAGGGAGAAATCTGGTATAAAGATGTAAATATCTGCGACAAAAAGGAATTCAAAAAGCATAAAAAAATGCTGCAGACCCGCCGCCAGATGATATTCCAGGATTCCGCATCCAGTCTGAACCAGAAAATGAAGGTGTCAGATATTATTACGGAACCAATGAGAATCCAGCATATCACACCTCCGAGAGGAAGCTTTGTGAAGGAAGCTGCTTTTCAGATGGAATATGTAGGACTTGAGAACAGTTTCCTGGACCGTTATCCATCTGAATTATCAGGGGGACAGAGACAGCGAGTGGCCATAGCCAGATCTCTGTGTATGGAACCGGAATTTCTGGTGGCTGATGAACCGATAGCTTCTCTGGATGTGTCCATACAGGCCCAGATCGTCAATCTGTTCCGTCATCTGCAGGAGGAGCATGGATTTACATTTCTGTTTATAGCCCATGATCTGGCTATGGTTGAGTATCTCTGCGACCGTGTGGGAGTTATGTATCATGGAAAATTGGTAGAACTGGCGCCATCAGAAGAATTGTATTCCAATCCGGTGCATCCTTATACAAAAACATTGCTGTCTGCAATTCCTGTTCCTGACCCGATCAGGGAGAGAAAAAGAGTTCTGCAGTACTATGATGGCGAAGGAATAGGAAAACAGCGTGGTGGACAAGAAGTGTCCGACCCGGACTATTTTGCAATGCTTCCGGCTGAAGGGAAAGGGGTGCAGTATATAATGAGAACAAAAAAGTTAGTCTACTATGGTAAAAAATGCCTGATATTCCTGATCTCAGTATTTATATTGTCTGTAGCTGTATTTTATGTAGCCCGTCTTGCACCGGGAGATCCGCTGATCTCCTATTATGGTGACCGTACAGAGAAGATGAGTCCGGAAGAACGTGAATGGGCTATGGGAAAGCTGGGATTGAACGAACCGATTTCTGTGCAGTATGTGAAGTGGGTAAAAAATGCCTTTCATGGAGAATTTGGAATTTCATTTAAATATAAACAGGATGTGGTAGAAGTGATCGGCGGCCGTATTGGCAATACACTTGTACTTGGAGGAATCGGATTTATCATTATGTTTGCCGGAGCCTTGCTCCTGGGAATCCTGTGTGCCTGGTACGAAAACCGGCTGGCAGACCGGATCCTGTGTAAGCTGGGAACCATATCCAGTTGTATTCCTGAGTTCTGGATGGCTCTGGTCCTGATCCTTGTTTTTTCTGTAAATCTTAAGATCCTGCCAAGCAGTGGAGCTTACAGTACAGGAAATGCAGGAGATATCGGTGACAGAGTGCTGCATCTGATCATGCCTCTGACCATCGTGGTCATGGAGCATTTATGGTATTATGCTTACATGATCCGAAATAAGATCCTTGAAGAGGTTCGCGCAGATTATGTACTTTTGGCAAAGGCAAAAGGCCTGGATAAGAAAAAGCTTATGTTCAGACATTGTGTCCGAAATGTAATGCCTGCTTATCTAAGTATTATGGCCATTGCAGTTCCTCATGTACTTGGAGGAACCTATGTGGTAGAAAGTGTATTCTCTTATCCCGGAATCGGAGCTCTGTCCTATGAGAGTGCCAGATACCATGATTACAATCTGCTGATGCTGCTTTGTATGATGTCAGGAATCCTGGTTATTTTCTGTAATATTGTCAGTCAGACGATCAATGAACAGATAGATCCCCGCATGAAGGATGAAGTAATAACCGAGAAATCGGAGGTGGTAGAAGTATGACCAATCATTTATTTGAACTGGCAGGAAACAGAAAGACAGAAACCGTAATTCCCAAATCAAAGAAAAAGTGGTATCAGGGAAAACCCGTTGTTTCAGCAGCAATCCTGATTCTTATCGTACTGGGCTGCCTGTGTGCGGAACTGATCATGACAAAGGATCCTGCTTATATGGATCTGTTAAACTATAATAAAGCTCCTGACAGGGAGTTCCTTTTTGGAACAGATACTATGGGAAGGGATATTTTTTCCATGATTTGGTATGGAGGAAGAATCTCGATCCTGATTGGTGGATTAGCCACAGTTATTTCTACTTTTATTGCAGTGGTAGTCGGTGCTTTCAGTGGAGTGGCACCTGCCTGGCTTGATGAACTGATCATGAGATTTACAGAAATATTCTTAAGTATACCAACTCTGCTTCTGATCATTTTGCTGCAGGCTATTATGGGAGATGCAAATATCCTGAGTCTGTCCTTTGTGATCGGTGTGACCAGCTGGACCAGTATTGCGAAAGTAGTACGCACAGAGGTACGGCAGATACGAAACAGTGAGTATATCATCGCTGCAAGATGTATGGGAGCAGGATTTTTCCGTATTTTGTGGAAGCATCTGGTGCCGAACTTTTTCTCATCCATTATGTTTATGGTAGTTATGAACGTAAGAACTGCAATGATCTCTGAGGCTACTTTAAGTTTTATGGGTATTGGACTTCCGATAGAGGTTATCACATGGGGAAGTATGCTGTCTCTGTCAGATAAGGCATTAATGACAGGTTCCTGGTGGATCATTCTGATCCCGGGACTTTTCCTGATCACCACAGTGCTCTGCCTGACCAATATAGGAAATGCCTGCAGAGAGCAGACAAACAGAAAAGAAAGTAACTTTTAAAATTTGACCGAAATCTCGCTGTCTTGTGCTGATTTGTCTGATTTATGATATTATGGAAATATCTTAAAAAAATCTAAAAAAATAAGGCAGGAGTGGTCAAAATGTATCAGGAAGAATACAAACGCTGGTTGGCAGCAGATCTGCAGGATGCGGATCTTAATCCGGAGTTATCCAAAATCGAAGGAAACGATGAAGAGATCAAAGATCGTTTCGCAGTAGCGCTGAAATTTGGAACAGCCGGACTTCGCGGAGTTCTCGGAGCCGGAACCAACCGTATGAATATTTATGTAGTTCGCCAGGCAACACAGGGACTTGCGAACTGGGTAAAAACACAGGGCGGTAATCAGACAGTAGCCATCAGCTATGACAGCCGTCTTAAGAGTGATGTATTTGCAAAAACAGCAGCAGGCGTACTGGCAGCAAATGATATCAACGTCAGAATTTATGATGCACTGATGCCTGTACCTGCACTTTCCTTTGCAACACGTTACTATGAATGCAATGCAGGTATTATGGTAACAGCATCCCACAACCCGGCTAAGTACAACGGATACAAAGCATATGGTCCTGACGGATGCCAGATGACAGACGATGCAGCTGCCATTGTATATGAAGAGATCCAGAAAACAGACGTACTTACAGGTGCGAAATATATGTCCTTCGCAGAAGGCGTAGAACAGGGAAAAATCCGTTTTGTAGGAGATGACTGCAAGCAGGCTCTCTATGAAGCTATCGAATCCCGTCAGGTTCGTCCGGGTCTCTGCAAGACAGCAGGACTGAAACTGGTTTACAGCCCGTTAAACGGATCAGGACTTGTACCTGTAACTCAGGTATTAAAAGATATCGGAATCACAGATATCACAATCGTTCCGGAACAGGAATATCCGAACGGATACTTCACAACCTGCAGCTATCCGAACCCGGAAATCTTTGCAGCTCTGGAACTTGGATTAAATCTCGCAAAAGAAACAGGTGCAGACTTAATGCTTGCAACTGACCCGGATGCAGACCGCGTTGGTATTGCAATGAAATGCCCGGATGGTTCCTATGAACTGGTAACAGGTAATGAGGTAGGGTGTACTCCTTCTTGATTATATCTGTGCAGGCCGCATTGAAAAAGGCACAATGCCAAAGAATCCGGTAGCAGTGAAATCCATTGTTTCCACACCACTTGCAGATGCAGTGGCAGAGCACTATGGAGTAGAACTCAGAAGCGTACTTACAGGATTCAAGTGGATCGGCGATCAGATCGCACAGCTTGAAGCAGCAGATGAAGTAGACAGATTTATCTTCGGATTTGAAGAGAGCTACGGATACCTTGCAGGACCATATGTACGTGACAAGGATGCTGTTATCGGATCTATGCTGATCTGTGAAATGGCTGCATATTACAGAAGCATCGGAAGTTCCCTGAAACAGAGAATGGAAGAGATCTATGCACAGTACGGACGTTACCTGAACAAAGTAGACAGCTTCGAATTCCCGGGATTAAGCGGAATGGATAAGATGTCAGCTCTGATGCAGGGACTTCGTGACAAACCTCTCACAGAGATCGCAGGTCATACTATAGTAAAAGTAACAGATTACCAGAAACCGGAAGAAACAGGACTTCCTGCAGCAAACGTACTGATCTACAAGCTGGATAACGGCGAGACAGTAGTTGTCCGCCCATCCGGAACAGAACCAAAGATCAAGATCTATTACACAACTCTCGGCAAGAACCTGGAAGAGGCAGAAGCTGAGAAAGAGAAGCTTGCAGAAGCATTAAAACCGATCATGGCATAAGCAATTGTAAGCAGAACTGAATAAAATATACCAAACCGGAAAGGCTGTGCTCATTGGAGGTGCAGTCTTTCTTTTTGTAACCCGCAGGGGACTTACTGTTACTGTGAACGGAGTGAACAGTAACGACTTACTTGATTCGGTTAAATAGGATTGATATAATTAACACTCTTTGCTACAATAAAAAACAGCGAAAATAAGAATAAGACTGCTTATAAATGAAAGGAAAACATACTATGGAAGAATATGAAGTAATCAGCATCCCGGTATCTGACGGAACAGAACGGGATTTTGCAATCATGGATACCTTTGAATTTGAAGGACAGGGATATCTGGCAGTTTCTCTGATCGAAGCAGATGAGATCCAGGAGGGCGTTTACATTTACCGTTACCACAATGCAGAAGATGGAGATGTTGTGGTAGAGCAGATTACTTTGCCTGCAGAATACAAAAAGGTGACAAAATTTTACGAACAGATGTAAGCAAAAAAATATCTCGAAAAGAACCTGCATCTTGTGATAAAATAAAAAAGAAAATACAAATTTTGGTCAATAAAAACAGGAGGAAAAAACGATGGAGAAATCAACCGTTTATTTTACTGATTTCAGATGTCCGGTTGGCACCAGCCAGCTTGATAAACTGAAGAAACTCTGCGTTACAGCCGGAATCAAAGACATTGATATGGATGGAAAATTCGTGGCTATTAAAATGCATTTCGGAGAACTTGGCAATCTGGCTTTCCTGCGTCCGAACTACGCAAAAGCAGTAGCTGATCTCTGTAAAGAGCAGGGAGGACTTCCGTTCCTCACAGACTGCAACACTCTTTATCCGGGAAGCCGTAAGAATGCACTGGAGCATCTGGAGTGCGCAAATCTCAACGGATTTAACAGCATTTCAACAGGATGCCAGATCATCATCGGTGATGGCTTACGCGGTACAGACGAAGTAGAAGTACCGGTAGTTAACGGTGAATATTGTCAGACTGCACTGATCGGACATGCGATCATGGATGCAGATATTTTTATCAGCTTAAGCCACTTCAAAGGTCATGAAGCAACCGGCTTCGGCGGTGCTCTCAAGAACATCGGAATGGGATGCGGAAGCCGCGCTGGTAAGATGAAACAGCATGCCAGCGGAAAACCTGCAGTAAATGAAGAACTCTGCCGCGGATGCCGTCGCTGCGCGAAAGAGTGCGGAAGTGATGCGATTACATATCCGAATAAAAAAGCAGTCATTGATTATGATAAATGTAAAGGCTGCGGCCGTTGTATCGGAGCCTGCGGTTTTGATGCAGTATACAATCCAAACAGCAGTGCGAATGAACTTCTTGACCGTAAGATGGCAGAATATGCACAGGCAGTCTGTCATGGCCGTCCGCATTTCCATGTAGCACTTGTTCAGGATATCAGCCCGAACTGTGACTGCCATGGCGAAAATGATGCACCAATCCTTCCTGATATCGGAATGTTTGCAAGCTTTGACCCGGTTGCTCTGGATCAGGCCTGCGCAGATGCCTGTCTGAAAGCAACTCCGATCGAGAACAGCCAGCTTGGAGAACATCTGGCAAAACCTGACTGGCATTGCCACCACGACCATTTCAAAGATTCCAACCCGAATATTGAATGGCAGGCAACACTGGATCAGGCCCAGAAGATTGGACTGGGTACAAGACAGTATGAATTGAAAGTTGTAAAATAGGGAGACTCGCAAGATGAATATCTGCATTTATGGCGCAGCCAGCCCACAGCTGGATCAGATTTATTATGAGAAAACCGAAGAACTTGGCAGACTGATGGCCAGACGTGGACATGGACTGGTATTCGGAGGTGGCGAGACAGGACTTATGGGAGCTGCGGCCAGAGGTGTGGACGCGGAAGGCGGTTATCTCCTGGGAATTGCACCACGGTTCTTTGATGAACCGGGGATCCTGTATCAGCATTGTACGGAATTTATCATGACGGAGACGATGCGGGAGAGAAAACATCTCCTGGAAGAGAAGTCACAGGCGACAATTGTAGTTCCGGGAGGTATCGGAACTTACGAAGAATTTTTTGTAGATTCTTACACTTAAGAGTCTGAACAGATTGGATCGCGCGATTGTTTTCTATAATATTAATGGCTACTATGATCTGATGAGACAGCTTCTGGCACATACTGCAAAAGAAAAGTTCATGGAACCGGCGATTCTGGATATGTGTAAATTTATGGACAAGCCGGAAGAAATTCTTGATTACATAGAGCAATATTTTGCAAAGAAATAATTTCGACGCGATAATCTTTCATTTCCCCTCGGAAGTACGAAAAAACGCTTCCGGGGGGTTTGTATTTCCAAAGTGAAGGGTAACTCACACGATGTATTCAGGTGTTTACAGTAAATTCTCTCTCTGCTATACTATAAATCAAACGCTGGGTGCTGGACAAAAGGGATAAAGGTATTTACAAATTATAATGAAAAGGGACAAAAACTATGGAAAAAAGAAAAATTATTATGGACTGCGATCCTGGAATTGATGACGCTATCGCACTTGCTTACGCAGCATCTCACCCGGAAGCATTTGAACTTCTGGCAGTGACAACCGTAGCCGGGAACCAGACCATTGACATCGTAACAAGAAATGCTCTGGACCTGTCAGCACTTTATAAACTGAATGTGCCGGTAGCTGCCGGAATGGTAGAACCAATCATCAGAGAACATCACACAGCATCTGAATTTCATGGAGAAAACGGACTTGGTGACTGCACGATTCCGAGAGCCGATGCAGAACCGGAAAAAGAGATGGCAGTCTTTTACATTAAGAGACTTCTCACCGAACTCCCGGAAGGAGAGAAAGTAACTCTGATTTGTACAGCACCGTTGACAAATATCGGTTTACTTCTTAAAATTTATCCGGAAGTAAAATCAAAAATCCAGGAGATCATTCTCATGGGTGGCGCAGTGGCAGGTGGAAATGTAACCGCATCCGCAGAGTTTAATATTTATGTAGATCCGGAAGCTGCAAAAATCGTATTTAAATCAGGCCTTCCAATTGTAATGTGCGGCCTGGACGTAACAGAGAAATGTGACCCTGACACGTTCCCAGATCCAGAAACTCAGCCAGTCTCAGAATAATCAGATTGCGAAGCTTTGTGGAGATATGGCGGGCTACAGCCTGGCAAACGGAAATAAATTCAGGGGACAGGTAAGTATCCATGATGCGGTTCCATATATGTATCTGACTCATCCGGAAATCTTCAAAGTCCAGAAAGTGGTACTGGACGTGGACTGCTCTGATGGTGAATCTGCAGGAAGAACCATCGCAGATTTCCGCTGGTGGATGCATGAAGAAGAGGAAGAGAACATCGCAGTTATGGATGCAGACGCTTCCAAATTCCAGGAATACCTTATAGAGGCAATCTATGAACTGGGAGAGAAAGTAAAATAGAATCATTACTGTTCACACTGCTTTGTGATCGGTAATCGCAGAATTTCATTGTAGCCTGCATCGAGGAACGTTACAACAGAATAGCAATAGCTATTGCAGAATTGTTTTTATAAAGAAATTTATTATAAAGAAACTCGTATAGAGGCAGGCAAAAAAAGGAATGGATAAATGAACTATATAGTTTTTGACTTGGAATGGAATCAGAATCCAGCGGGAAAGAAAACTCGCAACGACAAACTTCCATTCGAGATTATCGAGATCGGAGCTGTAAAAGTAAACAGCAAAAAAGAAATAACGGATCATTTTCACCGACTGATCAAACCACAGGTCTATAAATGGATTCATGACAGCATCCATGAGGTAATTCATGTAGATTATAAAGATCTTATGAAAGGCGTGCCCTTTGAGCAGGCAGTCAGGGAATTTATTGACTGGTGCGGAGAAGACTGGTACTTTTTTACCTGGGGAAATCAGGACGTGATGGAACTTCAGAGAAATATGAAGTTCTATGGGCTGCTGGATCTGCTTCCCGGACCTGTGACCTATTATGATGTGCAGAAACTATACAGTATCAGTTATGATGACGGTACACACAGGTGTGCATTGGAGCATGCGATCGATGAGCTGAAAATAGAGAAATCCAGGGGATTTCACCGGGCGCTTGCAGATGCCTGGTATACAGCGAAAGTCCTGGAGAAAATAAATAACATAATCATCATCAATCATCCGTCACTGGATGTTTACCAGAATCCAAAGAAGAAAAAAGACGAGATACATATTTCCTATCCGGATCATGACAAATATGTATCCAGAGAATTTGCCACAAGAGAGCGAATCATGAAAGACCGCGAGGTGACCAGCACCAGATGTCCGGTCTGTCATCTGCCTGCAAAGCGCAAACTCCGATGGTTTATGAATAATCCAAAGGTTTATTACAGCATATCCAATTGTGAAGAACATGGGCTGATAAGAGGCAAGATCCGCATCCGAAAAACAGAAGATGAGAAATATTTCGCTGTGAAGACATTGCGTTTCACAGATACAGAAGAAGCAGAGGAACTTCGTGAAAGAAAAGAAGTCCTCCGCCTCAGGCGAAAACTAAAAAGAAGCGTTGAGAAGGAGATCTGAAAGGATCTCCTTTTCATATTGCATTCCATATCCGACCATATGGCCGTCTAAATAATATTTACTTTTAATTCGCTTTGGACCGACAGAATTGTTCAGAAGTTTCTGCTTCTTTACAAGCTGGCTCACATCGGTTCCTGTGGGGACAGTTACGTACACATGCCTCATATAATAGAAGGAACACAGATTATTCCAGTCCTTTAACAGGTGCTTTTCGCATGGGAGAAATACTGCCGGTACCGGATCGGTATCTATATTCAAGTCTACTTTTTCAAAATTGTCGAAGCCGTAATCCAGCAGAGAAGTTGTGTCAGGAAAAGCACCGTTTGTAGAATTCAGCACAACTGCAATGAGAATGGAATTTCCTCTCTTGGCATAGGTGACAAGCGTACTTCCCGCTGCATCGGTGTATCCGGTCTTTCCTCCCAGAACCCCATCGTATGCATAAGACTGTCCGGGCATCATCTTATGGTGATTGAGAAGATAACGGGTTTCAGACTGCTTATTAGTCGGGGGAATCTCATAAACCTGTGTGGTCACAAATTTACGGAATCTGGGATTATACCAGGCTGCCTTTGCAATCTTCATCATATCACCTGCGGTGGTATAATGCGTCTCATCCGGAAGACCATTTGGATTATTAAAATGGGTGTTCTTACAGCCAAGCTGAGCTGCCCTCTGGTTCATCAGTTCAACAAACTTCTTTACAGAACCGCTTGTTTTTTCTGCCAGAGCAAGAGCCATCTCATTGGCGGATTCCAGCATCAGAGCCATCAGGGCCTGCTCTACTGTGAAAACCTCTCCTGTTTCTGCATAAATGCTGGAGCTTCCGGCCTCAATCCCATAAGCCGCTTCCTGCGACATGGTGATCGTATCGTTCATATCCAGATATTCACAGGCCAGAAGAGCGGTCATGATCTTAGTGATACTGGCGGGATATAGCTTATCTTTGGCATTCTTGGAATAAAGAATAGTATCAGTGACTGCATCCATCAGTACTGCGGACTGTCCCTCGATATTAGGACCTGCGGGCCATCCTTTGACAGAATCAATATCTGAGGCCTGTGAATAGGTTTCCGAATGACCGGCTTCAGGAGTGGCAGAGGTCTCGGCAGCGTAAGTGACTGCAGGCTGGGAGGTCAGAATCCCTGCACAAAGCATTCCGGTGAGGAAACGTTTCATTAATTTATGAAATTTTGTTTTAAACATTTGAAATTACCCTTCATTAAATATACATAGTAGTTGCTTTCCATATCCTAGTACATTACGTTTTAAATGACGTTCGGAACAAAATATTCTACCTTATTATATCATTAATTACAATGCCTGTGTAAAATTTATATGATAGTATGTTAACAGTGTGTTACTGTTCGGGAGTTTGACAGTAACCAGTGTTATTAAACAGTAACAGGATTACCCTAATATTACAAAAAAATACTTGACACAGTGAATTTTGTGACCTTATAATGAATCCGCATAGTTAAATAAATGATATGTCCACAAAAACGTTGATGGAGAGAGTAATTGCAGGGGAAAGCAGACAGCGAACCGGGGAGGGTGTGAGCCCGGTGGTGAGTAAATGCAGTGAAGATCACTCCGGAGTTGCAGCTCTGAAGGGTGTACAGACAGGTAAGAGCTGACGGAAATCCCCGTTAAAAGATTCATGTATCGGCAGAGGATGCCCGTACAATGTAACAGGTGGTATAACGAACGTAAATAAACCTTCGTCCTTTTACAAAAGGGCGATTTTTTTATGGGCTTATTTTCGTTCTTAAAGGACACTGGAAATATTTTTCAGCGTATATAAACGTCCTGCATATTTTCAGGTGTCTGATACAAATAATTTAAACAGGAGGTAAATTACTGTGTACCAGAAAGTTGATACGAACTTAAACTTTGTAGACCGTGAGAAAAAAGTAGAAGAATTCTGGAAAGAAAACCATATCTTTGAGAAAAGTATGGAGAACAGAAAAGAAGGAGAAACCTATACATTCTATGATGGACCGCCCACTGCAAACGGCAAACCGCACATCGGCCATGTACTTACCCGCGTTATCAAGGATATGATTCCGAGATATCGTACAATGAAGGGCTATATGGTTCCGCGTAAAGCAGGATGGGATACCCACGGACTTCCGGTAGAGCTGGAAGTAGAGAAGAAACTTGGTCTGGATGGCAAAGAGCAGATCGAAGAATACGGTATGGAGCCATTCATCAAACAGTGTAAGGAAAGCGTCTGGAAATACAAAGGAATGTGGGAGGATTTCTCCTCTACTGTTGGTTTCTGGGCTGATATGGAACATCCATACGTAACTTACTATGACGATTATATTGAATCCGAATGGTGGGCATTAAAAGAAATCTGGAACAAGAAGCTTCTGTATAAAGGCTTCAAGATCGTTCCTTACTGTCCAAGATGCGGTACCCCTCTTTCCGCACAGGAAGTATCCCAGGGATACAAAACTGTAAAAGAGCGCTCCGCAGTTGTAAGATTCAAGGTTGTTGGTGAAGATGCATACTTCCTTGCATGGACAACAACACCATGGACACTTCCGTCCAACGTTGCACTCTGCGTAAACCCGGATGAGACTTACTGCAAAGTAAAGGCAGCAGACGGATATACCTATTATATGGCAGAAGCACTCCTTGACAAAGTCCTTGGCAAGCTTGCAAAAGAAGAAGGCGAGAAAGCATATGAAGTTCTGGAAACCTACAAAGGAACAGACCTGGAATACAAAGCATACGAGCCGCTTTTCGCATGTGCAGGAGAGGCAGCAGCAAAACAGAAAAAGAAAGCTCATTTCGTAACCTGTGATAACTACGTTACTATGAGTGATGGTACAGGTATCGTTCACATCGCACCTGCATTCGGTGAAGACGACAGCAGAATCGGACGTAACTATGAACTGCCATTCGTACAGTTCGTAGACGGACAGGGTAACCTGACAAAAGAGACACCATACGCAGGCGTTTTCGTAAAGAAAGCAGATCCTATGGTCCTCACAGATCTGGACAAAGAAGGCAAGCTCTTCGATGCTCCGAAATTCGAGCATGATTATCCACACTGCTGGAGATGTGACACACCACTGATCTACTATGCAAGAGAATCCTGGTTCATCAAGATGACAGCAGTTAAGGATGACCTGATCAGAAATAACAATACAATCAACTGGATCCCTGAGAGCATCGGTAAAGGACGTTTCGGCGACTGGCTTGAAAACGTTCAGGACTGGGGTATCAGCCGTAACCGTTACTGGGGAACTCCATTGAACATCTGGCAGTGTGAATGCGGACATATGCATTCCATCGGAAGCCGTCAGGAGTTATTCGAGATGAGCGGTGATGAGAGAGCCAAGACAGTAGAGCTTCACCGCCCATACATCGATGAAATCACACTGAAGTGTCCGGAGTGCGGTGGAGAAATGCATCGTGTACCGGAGGTTATTGACTGCTGGTTCGACTCAGGAGCAATGCCTTTCGCACAGCATCATTATCCATTTGAAAACAAAGAATTATTTGAGCAGCAGTTCCCTGCAAACTTTATCTCCGAGGCTGTAGACCAGACCCGTGGATGGTTCTACTCACTCCTTGCAGAATCCACACTGCTCTTCAATAAAGCACCATACAAGAACGTAATCGTTCTGGGACATGTCCAGGATGAGAACGGACAGAAGATGAGTAAGTCCAAAGGAAATGCAGTTGATCCATTCGATGCACTGAACAAATACGGCGCAGATGCCATCAGATGGTACTTCTACATCAACAGTGCTCCATGGCTTCCGAACCGTTTCCATGGCAAGGCAGTTGTGGAAGGACAGCGTAAATTTATGAGCACACTGTGGAATACTTACGCATTCTTCGTATTATATGCAGACATCGACAACTTCGACCCGACCAAATATGAACTGAACTATGACCAGCTTCCTGTAATGGACAAATGGCTGCTCAGCAGATTAAACACAACTGTTCAGGCTGTAGACAATGATCTGGCAAACTACAAGATCCCGGAAGCAGCAAGAGCACTTCAGGAATTTGTAGATGAGATGAGTAACTGGTATGTAAGAAGAAGCCGTGAACGTTTCTGGGCAAAGGGAATGGAGCAGGATAAGATCAATGCTTACATGACTCTGTACCATGCACTGGTAACCATCGCCAAGACAGCAGCTCCGATGATCCCGTTCATGACAGAAGACATCTATCAGAACCTGGTAAGAAGCGTGGATAAAGATGCTCCTGAGAGTATCCATCTCTGCGACTTCCCAACTGTAAACGAAGCATGGATCGACAAAGATCTGGAAGCAGACATGAAAGAGCTTCTGGAGATCGTAGTTCTGGGACGTGCCTGCAGAAATACAGCAAACATCAAGAACCGTCAGCCGATCGGAACCATGTATGTAAAAGCTGAGAAGAAAATGAGTGAATTCTACACTGACATCATCGCAGACGAACTGAATGTCAAAGAAGTAAAATTCGCAGATGATGTAGAATCCTTTATCTCCTACAGCTTCAAACCACAGCTTCGTACAGTAGGACCGAAATACGGTAAACTCCTTGGAGGAATCAGACAGGCTCTCACAGACATCAATGGAACAGCAGCAATGAACGAACTGAGAACCAACGGTGTCCTGAAACTGGATATCAACGGAAACAATGTAGAACTTACAGAAGAAGACCTTCTTATTGAAACAGCACAGACAGAAGGCTATGTATCCGAATCTGACGGTGAAACATCCGTAGTCCTTGATACAAACCTGACACCTGAACTGATCGAAGAGGGATTCGTACGTGAGATCATCAGCAAGATCCAGACCATGCGTAAGGAAGCCGGCTTCGAAGTTATGGACAAGATCGTAGTATACGCTCACGGAAACGACAAGATCCAGGATGTCATGAAAGCACACGAAGATGAGATTAAGTCAGAAGTACTTGCAGACGAAATGGTACTTGGCGAGACAGATGGTTATGTGAAAGAGTGGAACATCAACAAAGAAGCAGTAACTATGGGTGTTAAGAAACTGTAATTGACAACATTCGGTCAATTACTGACAAGGTACTGATAAGTTACAGGTATTTCACAGAAAACCCGAGACATACCGCGCGAATTTATGCGATTAGCATAAATTCTGTGCATCGCGAAGCGTGTTGCTGTGAACAGTAACGATAACAAAAAAATGTTATAAAATTCGGCAATTATACACATGACAGACTGTCGAAAAAAGAGTATCATTATCCTTGACAGTCTGATTTCAGAGAGGAAATTGGAGGCAGAGATTCTTTGCCCCCAATTTCTCTGATATGAGAAAACAGAAGAGTTGACGGAATGAAGAGGTTCACCGGCAATATCCGCAAGGTGTATTGCTGAGAATAAAGTGAACAGTGAAACCATTACGGGAGGTATGAAATGACAAACGAAATGTTCAAGAAAGAGGCATTCAAGAAAAGCGTAAAAGACAACGTAAAATTCCTCTATCGAAAAACAATTGAAGAAGCTACACAGGAGCAGATTTTCCAGGCAGTAAGCTACTCTGTAAAAGACGTTATCATTGATAACTGGCTTGCAACACAGAAAGCTTACGACGAACAGGATCCGAAGATCGTATACTATATGTCCATGGAATTCCTGATGGGACGTGCTCTCGGAAACAACCTGATCAACCTTTGCGCTTACGGTGAAGTAAAAGAAGCTCTCGAAGAACTGGGATTTGACCTTAACTGTATCGAAGATCAGGAACCGGATCCGGCACTTGGAAACGGTGGTCTGGGAAGACTGGCTGCATGCTTCCTTGATTCTCTCGCAACTTTAAATTACGCAGCATATGGCTGCGGAATCCGTTACCACTACGGAATGTTCAAACAGAAAATCCAGAACGGTTATCAGATCGAGGTACCGGATAACTGGTTAAAGAACGGCTACCCATTTGAACTGCGTCGTCCGGAATATGCCAAAGAAGTACACTTCGGTGGATATGTAAGAGTAGAGTACGATCCTGAAAAGGGCGGAAACAAATTTATCCATGAAGGATATCAGGCAGTAAAAGCCATTCCTTATGATATGCCGATTACAGGATATGACAATGATGTAGTAAACACACTTCGTATCTGGGATGCAGAGCCGATCGTAGACTTCGAGCTTGATTCCTTTGACAAGGGTGATTACAAGAAAGCAGTAGAGCAGGAGAACCTTGCCCGCAATATCGTAGAAGTTCTTTACCCGAATGACAATCATTATGCAGGTAAAGAGCTGAGACTGAAACAGCAGTACTTCTTTGTATCTGCAAGCCTCCAGGCAGCAATTGCCAAATACAAAAAGAAACATGACGATATCCATAAATTATATGAAAAAGTAACATTCCAGATGAACGATACACATCCGACTGTAGCAGTAGCAGAGTTAATGCGTATCCTCATGGACGAAGAAGGACTCGGATGGGATGAAGCATGGGAAGTAACAAGAAAATCTGTTGCTTACACAAACCATACTATCATGTCCGAAGCACTTGAGAAATGGCCGATCGAGCTCTTCTCCAGACTGCTTCCGCGTGTATACCAGATCATCGAAGAGATCAATCGTCGTTTCATCCTTGAGATCCAGGCAAAATATCCGGGAAATTACGAGAAGATCAAAAAGATGGCAATTATCTACGATGGACAGGTTAAGATGGCTCACCTTGCAATCGCAGCAGGCTATTCTGTAAACGGTGTTGCACGCCTTCATACAGAAATCCTGAAGAATCAGGAATTAAAAGACTTCTATGAAATGATGCCTAAGAAATTCAACAACAAGACAAACGGTATCACTCAGAGACGTTTCCTGCTCCACGCAAATCCACTCCTTGCAGACTGGATCACAGAGCATATCGGACCGGACTGGATCACAGACCTTCCGCAGTTAAAGAAACTTGCAGTTTACGCAGATGATGAGAAAGCACTCCAGGAATTCATGAACATTAAGTTCAAGAACAAAGAGCGTCTGGCTAAATACATCCTTGAGCACAATGGCGTAGAAGTAGACCCGCACTCCATCTTCGATGTACAGGTTAAGAGACTTCACGAGTACAAACGTCAGCTCCTGAACATCCTGCATGTTATCTATCTGTACAACCAGATCAAGATGCATCCGGAAATGGAATTCTATCCAAGAACATTCATCTTCGGTGCAAAAGCATCCGCAGGTTACGCAACAGCCAAGAAGATCATCAAACTCATCAACTCCGTAGCAGATGTAGTAAACAATGACGCTTCCATCAACGGCAAGATCAAAGTTGTATTCATCGAAAACTACAGAGTATCCAACGCTGAGTGGATCTTCGCAGCAGCAGACGTTTCCGAGCAGATCTCCACAGCAAGTAAAGAAGCATCCGGTACAGGTAACATGAAGTTCATGCTCAACGGTGCTCCTACACTTGGAACAATGGACGGTGCCAACGTAGAGATCGTAGAAGAAGTTGGCGCAGAAAACGCATTCATCTTCGGTTTAAGCTCCGACGAAGTAATCAACTACGAAAACAACGGCGGATACGATCCAAACGTGATCTACAACACAGACGAAGAAATCCGTCAGGTACTGATGCAGCTCATCAACGGAACCTTCTCCAATGATACGGAACTCTTCCGCGACCTGTATGATTCACTTCTCAATACAAAGAACACAGACAGAGCAGACCGCTACTTCATCCTCGCAGACTTCCGTTCCTATGCAGACGCACAGAAACGCGTAGAAGCAGCATACAGAGATGAAAAAGGCTGGGCTAAGAAAGCACTCCTCAACACAGCATGCAGCGGTAAATTCACATCCGACAGAACTATCCAGGAATATGTAGATGATATCTGGCATCTGGATAAGGTTATTGTCAGAAAGAAATAATACGCTATATTTATAGAAGTAATTGCTTCTGAGTAAAAATAAAGCCCCTGGCAGTACAGTTATCAGGACTGTATTGCAGGGGTCTTTTTGCTACAGTAGTGACATAATACATTAATTCATTTGTGCGGGAAAACTTTTGCGTACAGACATATAATACAAAGGAACAAAAAGTTCTTGAAAACATAGATTTGACTGGAAAAATGAGAAGGCATCTGTTACAATAGAAAATACAAAACAGAGTACCGGAGATGCAGAAACTGCTCTTTCTCCTGCCATTTTATGTGATAAGATATGAAAAAAGCAGAGAAGATATAGAGAAAGATCCAGAAAAACTTCAGAAATTGCTGGATGAATATGTGACAATATCCAGAAGACTGGAAGAAAGTCTGCTTGAAAACGGAAAAGAAGCACTGCATCGTTACCTTGTGGAAGTAATCATAAAAATTGCAGACTACATTTTCTCAGATTCAGAAAAAACAAAGAAGGGAGTTGACCGAGCCATGGGCGGAGAAGTATTAGAGCTGAAAACAGATAAGCTGATAAATGAAATAAGGCAAGACGTGAAAGAAGAAGTGAAAGCGGAAGTGAAAGCGGAAGTGAAAGAAGAAGTGAAAACAGAGACGAAAGAAAAAATAGTAATCTGTATGCTGAAAAGAGGCAAAAGTACATTGGAAGAAATCGCTGCAGATACACAGATGCCGATTGAGCAGGTTGAAAGAATAAAAAAAGAACAACAGTTATAAAATGAGAAAATGGCAGAGAATTATAGAGGGTTCTCTGCCATTTGACCATACAGGGGTTGATACATCATCTTGTGATTAGAACGAACAACTCACCACATTTGTAACAAATTATAGATTTTTAGCATGAAAAATCAAGGAAAATAAATGCTTTTGAAGTGTATGAAATTTAAAAAAATCGTAAAATTCTTGAGCATTACCCTTGACAAAAAGTGGTGAAAGCACTATTATTAACCATAACAGACAGATTATGTCTAGGAATCTTTACCCAAAAAGAAATAGTTATATTAAGGAAAGGGGAACTATAATCATGACAAAGATTAAAAACACAAAGAAGGGCATGGCAAAAAAGACATTAAGTATGTCACTTGTTGTTGCAATGCTTGCTACTTCTAATGTGCCGGTATGGGCTGCTGAGTTCAGCGATGGTTCTGACGTTGCTGTAACATCTGACGCAGAAGCTTCAGTTGCTGAAACATTCTCTGATGACGTGACAGAAACTCCGGTTGTAGAAGATACTACGGACAATACTGCTGTAGCTACTGCTGCAGAAGTATCTAGCGATTCATTCAGTGTGACTCCAGAATTTACTGATGACGCAAATAATGCTATTAAAGATAATGCTGTAACATGGGGAACAACTGTTAAAGCTAAATTCAAAGTAACCGCTAAAGATAATAAAGCCATTGATTCAAATATTAAATTTCATTATGCTTGGAAAGTAAATGGAACTGCTGATTCAGCCACTGATATCGAAACACCTACAAATGAGCAGACGGTAACACGCGCTACTGTAGCAGCTGAAGCAGGAAAGACACTTACATTGTTTGTATATGCTACAGATTCTAATGATAATGACAGAACTGTATGGTCTTACACTTCAGAAGGTATTGCTGTAAAAGCAATTGATGTATCTCAGGTATATCTTAGCGCATCTGTTGATGGAACACATACCTATAATGGAAAGCCTCAGGAAATAGCTAGTTCCGATATTACATTAACATTAAACGATGGAAAACAAACACATGAAACAGTAAAAGCAAATGCTGCAACAGTGGGCGCTAACTTTAAAGTAGTTCAGTCTGGTGATCATACAAATGCAACTAAAAAAGCAACTGTTACTTTAGTTCCACAGGCAGATGGATATACAGGACAGATTTCTACAACATATGAAATTGAGCCAAAAACATTAGATGGTACTAACGACAAGCTCATTTCTGAACATATGGAAGCAACTTTATTAACATCTGCTTTCACTTATACCGGAAAAGTTATTCGTGTAAAAAAGATGATATTAAACTAATTGATAAAGAGACAAAAGAAAGATTTATTCAAACTAATATTTATTGCAGATAAAGAATGGATATGTATCTATTTCTGCAGGAAGCACCAATAATTTAGCAACAAATGTTGACGATGTCGCTTATGCACGTATTAATCTGATTATCGGTACTCCGGAAACTGGTAGCTTTAAAAATTACAAGATTACTGCTGACGGAAGCAACCATAGAACAATCGAAACAACAAATACTTTCAAAGTAACCAGTAGAGATTTATCAGACGTTAATGTTTCTATAAAAGCCAAAACATATAACGATAAGAAGAAAGTAACCATTGACAAAAATGATATTACATTTACTGATAAAAATGGTAATACTTTAGACCTGTACAAGGATGTTGTTATTACTGTACCGGATAATGCAACAGACATTGGTAGTTACAAAGTAACAATCACTCCAAAAGAACTTAATAAAAATGTTACAGGAACAACTACTGCGGACTTCAATATTGTAGGAACTGATATTTCCGGTGGTACATTTGCAAACGAAAAAAATGGTAAACTTGACAATAAAGAATATACGGGAGAACAGATTGTCATTACAAAAGATGACTTAGGTACTCTTACAATTGGCGGAAAGGCAGTTTCCCCGACCTTATATGAATTAGTAAATGGTACTAATACGAACGTAGAAGATGGCGGTTATGTAATCGTTAAAGGTCTTGGCGATTATGCTGGAAGTGAAAAGAAAATCACATTTGCAATTAATCCTGCCGTAATTTCTGAGGTCAAAGTTACAAATGAGAAGGTTGAAAAGCTGGATACTACAGATTTCTCTGATTATAAAGATTCTATGAAACTTGTAGTAAAAGCTAAAAATGGTGCAAAACCAGCTAAAGAATTTACTCTTGTAGAAGGAAAAGATTACAAAGTTAAATACGAATGCACAGAAGGAAATATAATTGGTAAAGCTGTTACTGCGACAGTAACAGAAATTACAAATAAAAACTTCATTAATAAAAACGTAACACTGAGTGATACATCTACATTAACTGCAAAAACAATCAAGTCAGAAAACATTAAATTAAAAGAAACAAACTTCACTTATACCGGAAAAGCTGTTGAACCGAAATTTGATG
>ENA-OQNC01000020-OQNC01000020.1-human-gut-metagenome-genome-assembly--contig:-NODE-20-length-36794-cov-3.543513_pt1 | contig 36794 bp, 37 predicted proteins | sample MGYA00242626_ERZ504874 | MGnify/ENA primary metagenome ERZ504874 (study PRJEB26092, sample SAMD00036411) | human gut metagenome | host: Homo sapiens | study: EMG produced TPA metagenomics assembly of...
AAAAAACAGGGTTCCCACTGAGACTTTCCCAAGGAGCTTTACGATGAGAATCGCACAGTGGGCAGAGGATGAGTTTCGTTCGATGAACGGACAGATCGAGTATCTTCTGACAGAGTGTGTGAAGTGGCGGAAGCGGTCTAGGAAAGAAGGATGAGTAATACCTATTTATATACAAGAAAAGCGTAGGGGTGTCGTTTGACACTCCCTTGTTTTTAACTGTATTTTGCCGCATATTCTTTTGGAGAACACCCGCAGGCTTTTTTGAATTTCTTACTGAAGTAGTACACATCCGAATATCCGGATGTCTCTGCAACTTCGGAAATTTTCATCGTGCCTTCTTTCAGAAGTTTCTGAGCAGCGCTGATCCGGATATCGGAAATGTACTGGAGTACAGAGGTATGTTGTACTTTTTTAAATACGCTTCCCAGGTAGGAAGGATGCAGCTGAAAATTCGCAGCCACCTGAGAAACGGAAAGGGAAGCATCTGTATAATGATTTCCGATATATTCCATGACCCGGCGGCAGAGTGCGATATCTGACGGAACGGCTTCCATTTTCTGAATGCACTGCAGTCCGTAAAACAGAACTTCATTTTTCAGGTTCTCCAGAGAATGTTCGGTATCCAGTATGGAAGCGGAGAACTCGGTTACGGGCTGAGCCAGATTTTCCGGAATATGAAAATACACATGGTACACAACAAAAATCTCGTGGATTACAAGGGAAAGATACTCACTGTTTTTCTTCTGACTGATGGAAAGGAACAGTGTTTCCAGATATTCCAGCAGATCTTTGCGGTTCTGGGCGTGCAAAACTGTAATAAAGTGCTTCCGCATTTTTAAGAGTTCCTCGGAAAATCCGGGTCTTTCCGGATGGGAATAGCTGATACAGAGATTGGATTCCCGGGAAAAATAGCGTTCTGTCAGAAGGTGCAGGCAGCGGGTGTAATATGGCTTCCAGTCGGTTGTAACAGGAAAGATATTTTCAATATACAAAAATGTATATTCGTTTTGTCTGTGCAATAAAATACCGTAAACAACTTCCGATATGGAGTAGTTTTTCTTTGTCGGAGAGGAAAATCTGCAGCATGTAGATGTATTCGCTTTCCTGCATATATTCGCAGAGAAAATCCTGTCCGCGCAGACGATCCACCAGCTGTAATACTGCATCGTGAGTGTGTTCCGAAACATAGACACTGCAATAGATGCTGTATGCCAGATTTTCAAATTCCGGATGCTGTACACACAGATCGGAATAGGAAAGCACGCCGTCCCGGATATTGGCAAGCATACTGCACAGATGAAAGTGCTCATAATGCTTTAATGTATGGCGGGTCTGTTCTTCAAAATGGATGGCCTGGATACATTCAGACAGCGCCCGCTCCAGCTCTTCGGCGGCAACCGGCTTCAGCAGATATTCTTTTACCCCGTACCGGATCGCGGTGCGCGCATATTCGAAGTCATTATAGCCCGATAAAATGAGCATATGCACAGAAGGAAAATAGCTCTTTGTATATATCTGGCAGTTTCGTATTCCGTTCTATCTGCGGCATTTGTATATCCAGAAGCAGCAGATCTAACGGGTTCTTTTTCCAGATGGTCGATGACCTGCTGTCCGTTTTCGGCTTCTCCGGCAAAAGTAAGATTTAGTTTTCCCAGGGTATGATCTTTTTATGCGCTGACGAATAAAATATTCATCATCTGCAATCAATAGTTTCAATGACATGGCAATCCCTCCTGTTTGGGTAATGTGATCACGGTGATGCAGCCGCCGGTTTGGGGACTTTCCATAGATAGTCCATAACCCGGTCCGTAGTAGAGCAAAATTCGCTGCTGGATACTTTTGATTCCGAAGTGGTCGGCATCCTGCTGCCAGATTTTTTCGTAGTCTTCTTTTGAAAATCCACGTCCGTTGTCTGAAATCGTAAACCGGATACAATCCCCAGCATCTTCCGCCTCAATATGAAGAATTCCGTGCCGGTCAAGTCCCTTGATCCCATGGTAAATACTGTTTTCCAGAATCGGCTGAAGCAGCAGTTTGATGCAGCTGTAGTTTTTTAACGCTTCCGGACAGGTGATGGTGAAATCGAATTTATGGAAATAGCGAATCTGCAGGATTTCCAGATATGCTCTGGAAATTTCCAGTTCCTGTCCGATGGAAATATGCATCTTTCCATTGCTTAAGCTGGAGCGGTAAAAAGAAGAAAGATTCATAACAAGCTGAATCAGAGTTTCTTTTTCATCAAGCTCCGCCAGAGCGCAGATGTTATCCAGAGTATTGTAAAGAAAATGAGGATTTACCTGCTGCTGAAGGAGGTTGAGGGAAAGCTGCTGTTTGAGTTTTTCGGCTTCGATCAGGTCGTCTCTCATTTTCGTCTGGATCGCGATCATACTGTTGAAAGAGCTGAGAAGCGAAGCAACCTCGTCATTACACGGAATCTCACGGATTGGAACCCAGTTTCCCTCCTTGACTGTCTGAATATGCGAGATCAGATAGCTTAACGGATAAGTGACTTTCTGTGCAATATGGTGAGAAGCAAATACGCAGAGCACCATAACCAGTGCGGCGATCAGCAGAGACAGGCAAAATATCGCGAACAGAGGCGCCAAAAAGCTGACGATCGGAATCTGGTTTAAAACATACCAGTCAAGGGTAGAAAAAGGTGTGAAAAACAACAGATTTCCGCCTGCAAAAAAATAACTGGGAAGTCCAGATTTTTAAGTAATAGAGATCCACTATATTCATACTGGCTGTCCAGTTCGGGACGTGCCGTTACTGCTCTGGACCTGTCCGTTTTTATTCGATCAGAAACAGTTCTATTGGTTGTATTGTTATTGTTTTATAAATACCGGAAATCTTGTGTTTCCGGTATGGAAAGCTCTACATATCCGAGCATTCGTCCGGAATTGATATTATAGAACGGGCGTAATGTAGGAGAGGACTTTTACCCTCTTTATGTCTGTCGTTTAGGTGTCGTTTCATACCAACCTGCCAGACAGGAGAAAGAGCCGGATCACTGAGGTTCATCTGACTTGAGTCCGGCTCGGTAGATACCAGAAGAAGTCCCTGATCGGAATACAGACTTACAGAATGGATGAACGGTGTAGACTGTATGATCTGTCGGATATGCTGTTTGACATTGGTTGTTGCATTGGAAGAATACTTTGCGGCAAGATAGTCTTTCATATATTCCTGTACAGTGTCATCAGACAGAATAGTTTTGGAATAATTTTCCGTGGCATCCAGATAATATTGAAACTGTCCGGAAATATAGCTGAGCTGCTGCAGAGCATTTCTTCCCTCCAGTCGAAAAGAATGCTTCAGAAATAAACCGGAGATCCCTAAAAAAAGCAAAACCATGAACAGGATAGAAGTCATGGATATGCTTCGGAAAAAGCTAAAGCTGATGGAATTTTTGTTGTGTTGATCTTTTTCATTGCAGGAATTCTCCATAGTATAGTCGATGTAACAGAATTAAAATCATTATAGAGAATGTAGGAAGAAATGTCAAAATAAGTTTATTTGAGATTCCATATTGAAAAAGAACAAAAAATATAGAAAATGAACATTGTGAAAAACCCGCTATTTTCTATACTAGGTGCATCACATAAATGTTTCAAAGGAAAACGGAGGAAAAAGGAATGAAATTGAAAAGAATCACAGCGGCGCTGCTGGCAGGAGTGATGTGCGTGGGACTTCTGGCAGGATGCGGAAGCAAAGGGGACGGAGACGAAAAAGGTTCAGGCGATAAGATTACGATTCGTCTGTTGACAAGAATGGCAGGAACGACAGCGCAGGTGGATATCTACAATGATATTCTGGATGAATTTAAAGAGAAACATCCGGAAGTGACGATCGTTGATGATTCACAGGGGGATGAATCTGCATTCAACAATATTTTATCGACAGATATTGCATCTGGAACAATGGCAAATATTTTCCGTATCCAGGGTGTTGCCAATCTGTCAGAATATATCGATAACGGGCTGATCCTGGATGTACAGCCATATTTAGACGAAGATCCGGAATGGGGCGGCGGATTTACAGAGGGAGCGCTCTCTTATTATCAGGTGCCTGGAAAAGAAGGAACTTATGCGATTCCGATGGAATCCGGACTGATCGGAGTTTATTACAACAAAGATTTGTTTGAAAAAGCAGGCGTGAAGGAATTCCCTGAAACATGGACAGAATTTCTGGATGCGATCAAGAAGTTAAAAGCCAGCGGTGTGATCCCGATCGCAATGGGAACACAGACAACTTATATGGCAGGACATCTTCATGATCAGATATTCTACAAATGGCTCGGAACAGATGCTGCGAAGAAGTTAGGTTCCAGAGACATGAAATGGACAGATCCGGAAGTGGTAGAGACACTCCAGTTTGTACAGGATCTGATCGATGCAGGCGCATTTGACAAAAATGCAGCAGGTATGACAGACAATATTGCAATGACACAGTTCCAGCAGGGAGAAGCTGCGATGGTAATCACAGGTCCATGGAATATCGGAACTTTTGAAGATCCGGCAGAGACACCGGTATGTGACAGCATTGAAGTTGCAAAATTCCCATACTTTGAAGAAAAACCGGAGTTTAAGAATGAAGATATGCAGACATTGTCTCCGTATATGATCAGCGGAAAACTGGAAGGAAAAGAACTGGAGCTTACACTGGAACTCGTAAAAATGCTGACAGACAAAGATGCAGCGAAGAGATTTGCAGAGGAAGCAGCCTTCTTGATTCCGAGAACAGACATTGATCTGGATGAAAGTGCGATCTCTCCACTGTTTGCCAAAAATGTAGAGCTTGGCGGAACATCTGAGGGAATCGGAGTCGATGTATTTGATTTTGATCCGCTGGCTTCTATGCAGGATCGAACAAGAAACTCTATCTCAAGCATGTTCACCGGAGAAAAACCGGACAGCGTTGCAAAAGAGATTCAGAGTGAGATTGATAAATAGGTATCAATAAAATAGGACGTACAAAAATGCCCTGTCAGCTTTGTGCGAGGGCATTTTTTTAAAGAACAGGAGGTTTCCGGATGATAAAGTTAAAAGTAAAAGACAAGAATGGGCATTATGCTGTTTCTTGTTCCGGCACTTGTGATCTATCTGGTATTTCAGATTATTCCGATTATCGGTTCCATCTATTTTTCTCTGGTTGACTGGAACGGAATTGCAGGATCTGCGCCGAAATTTGTAGGACTGAAAAATTATATCGATGCATTTCACAATGCAGATTTTATTCTTTCTTTAAAGAACATGGCAAGAATGGTCATCATCAGTGTGATCTGTCATACCCCGATCGCACTTCTGATGGCAGTTGCGATCAATACAAAGTGTAAAGGCTACAGGATCTTTAAGGCGTTGTTCTTCGTACCGACTGTATTCCCGCTGACTGCAGTTGGTCTGATGTGGTATTTCATCTTCATGCCGACCGGATCTTTCAACTCTCTGCTGGAAGTGATCGGACTCAGCGATCTGGTGATGCCATGGCTGGTAGATCCTGCAACAGCGATGAATACGATCGTATTTGTCAATGTCTGGGCAGGTGTTGGTTATTACATGGTTATTATTTTAGCCGGTCTGACGACCATCCCGGATGATGTATATGAAGCGGCAGCGATTGATGGAGCAACATCGATCCAGAAATTCTTTAAGATCACAGTTCCGATGCTGAAACCGATCCTGGCAATGTGTATCCTGATGGATATCATCGGATCTGTCAAAGTATTCGATCTTGTATTTGCCATGACAGGAGGCGGACCGAATGGTCTGACCAACCTTCCGACAACATTGATGTACAATGAGGCGTTTAAGTACAACCATTACGGAGTAGGAAGCGCGATCGGAATCATCATCATGGTGATCTGTATTGTGGGTACGGTTGGAAGCAATCTGATCACAAGCAGAAAGAAAGCGGATAGGGGGAAGAACACATGAAAAAAGAAGTAAAAACTCGTAAGAAAAATTACGCTACAGAGTGTGATCATGTATATTCTGCTGATTTTGACAGCAACTGATGTTTGCAACCCCGATGTTGTTTACCCTTTTGTCTTCCATTAAGACAAAAGTAGAAATTTTTGCGAAACCATTCTCCTGGCCGGAAGTTCCGCAATGGTCCAACTATGTGGAAGCCTGGACAAGTGCCAACATGAGTCACTACTTTTTAAACAGTTTGATTCAGGCAGGAGCGACAGTAATCGTACTTGCAATCGTGTCTACAATGGCAGCCTACGTACTGTCCAGATTTGATTTTAAATGCAACAAATTTTTACTGTTATTCTTTATGCTGGGAATGATGGTTCCGGTACATACTGTACTTGTTCCGGTTTCTTACATTATCGGAGCGCTGAATCTGAAAAATAATATCCCGGCTCTGGTTATGATCTATGTGGCATTCAGCCTTCCGTTCAGTATTCTGGTCGTGACCAACTTTATGAAGGGTGTGAACCGTTCTCTGGAAGAAGCAGCTCTGATCGACGGAGCAACCTATTTCCAGATTTATAAAAATGTGATGCTGCCGATGACAGTACCGGCAATTTCCACGATTTCTATTTTTAACTTCCTGGGTGCATGGAACAACATTCTGTTCCCGCTTCTGTTCATCAATGACAAGAACTTAAAGCCGATCGCACTGGGACTGTTGAACTTCAACGGAGAGCGTGGAAGTGATTATGGCCCGCTGATGGCGGCAATCGTGATCACAGTTGCTGTTCCGCTTGTGATCTACCTGTTATTCCAGGAAAAAGTAGAAGGCGGTCTGGCAGCGGGAGCTGTGAAAGAATAGGCATGAGGAGGAAAATAAAATGAGCAAGATCAGATACAGACAGGTGCATCTGGATTTTCATACAAGTGAGTACATACCGGATATCGCAGCAGATTTTGACAAAGAAGAATTTGCAAAAACATTGGAAGAAGCACATGTAGATTCCATTACATGTTTTGCAAGATGTCATCATGGATGGCTGTACTATCCGTCAAAAAAATTTCCGGAGCTCATCCACCCGGGATTGAAGAACAAAAACTTTTTACTGGAGCAGATCGAGGCGTGTCATAAGAGAGGGATCAAAGTGCCGGTTTATACAACTGCACAGTGGGATGGAAGAATCATGCGCGAGCATCCGGAGTGGCTTGCAGTAGATGAAAATGGAGAATTTATTGATACCCAGGGAGTTCCGGCGCCGCATTTTTATCACACGATCTGTCTGAACAGCGGTTACAGACAATTTTTCAAGGATCAGCTTCAGGATATGATCGAGGTGATCGGCGTGGAAAATCTGGATGGAATTTTTATGGATATTCTGTTCCAGGTAGACTGCAAGTGTGAGCATTGTGTGAGGAAGATGCAGGAGCTTGGAATGGATACCGAATCCAAAGTGGAACGGATGCGGTACGCAGAGCATATGCTGGATGAATTTAAGACGGAGATCAGCGAATTTATCCACAGCATGGCGCCGGAGGCAACGATCTTTTACAATGGATCTCATGTGGGACCAAGAAGCAAGAACAGTTTTAAAGAATACAGCCATCTGGAGCTGGAATCTCTGCCAAGCGGCGGCTGGGGATATGATCACTTCCCGGCAACCAGCAGATATGCCCGTAATCTCGGAAAAGAGATGATTGGAATGACCGGAAAATTCCATACATACTGGGGAGATTTCCATTCTCTGAAAAATCAGGCAGCGTTGGAATATGAATGTTTCCATATGCTGGCAGTGGGAGCAGGATGCTCCATCGGAGATCAGCTTCATCCAAGAGGTGTGCTCTCCAAAGGCGCTTACGACCTGATCGGGAATGTTTACAAAAGCGTAGAGGAAAAAGAGCCGTATTGCCGGGATGTCAAAGCACGGACGGAGATCGCAGTGATCACACCGGAGGAATTCTATCCGGAGGATGCAAAGGATTCTGTTCTGTCACCATCTTTGATCGGAACGGTGCGTATCCTGCAGGAGCTGGGCTATCAGTTTGATATTATTGACAGTCAGATGCCGCTGGATGATTATCAGGTAGTGATTCTTCCGGACTGCATTTATCATAATGAAGATCTGAAACAGAAGATGGAAGCATATCTGGCACAGGGTGGTCATGTGATCGGTTCTTTTGATTCCTGTCTGCCAAAAGACGGAAGTGAGAGCATTTACGGTGTGGCATTTGAGAAGGAATCGGAATATTACAGAGAATTTGTGATGCCGAATGACGTGATCGGAAAAGATCTGCCAAAAGAAGAGTTTGTCATGTACTTGAGAGGATATGATGTAAAACCGGTACATGCAGAAGTGCTTATGGATAAGATAGAGCCGTATTTTGACAGAAAAGGAAACACCTTCTGTTCACACCAGCATGCCACCGTCCGTTACCGGGAAAGTGGGAACGCCCGGAGGTGACGATCTAGGAACAATGCGCTGTATTTCTCCCACCCGGTTTTTTGCACTGTACCGTAAAAAATGCGGCAAGATGGTGCAAGCTGATGGTGAAAGATGCGCTGGAATATTTCATCGGAGAAAAGCTGGTCAGATATGAAGGCCCGTCTACACTGAATATTCAGTTGAATGCGCAGGAAGAGAAAAACAGAGATGTTCTGCATATCCTGCATTATATTACGGAGAAGAGATCGGAAGACATCTATACCGTAGAAGACAAGATTCCTTTGTATGATCTGGAAATTCAGGTAAATACAGATGGAAAACAGGTAAAAGAAGTCGAGAAGTGTTCCGGATGAAACGCCGCTTTCTTTGTCAGGAAGGCAAATACGTTAAATTTCGGTAAAAAAAGTAGACGGACATCAGATGATTTGTATTCAATATTAAAAGAAGGGGATGTTCTGGAAATTTGTATAGGGATACAGGTTTTCAGACATCCCTTTTCTACAGGAGGTTCAAGGTGGAAGACAAAAAACTGGAAGACAAGAAAAAGAGACCATCATCCGTTGTGTGCTGTTAAGTCTGGCAGGCGTTTTTATTTATGCGGTTGGAATCAACAGCTTTGCGGCGCCGCACAAGATTGCACCCGGAGGGGCAAGCGGCATTGCGATCCTGATCAATTATCTGACAGGATGTCCGATCGGTCTGTTTGTCTTTGTATTTAATATTCCGCTGCTTCTGATCATTGTGGTCAAAAAATATTTTCCGCGTTCTTTCGTGTTTCGCACCCTGGCGTCTACCGCTCTGCTCTCCATTGTGACAGATCTGGTGATCGTCAGGATTCCGGTATACAAAGGAAATCCTCTTCTGGCGGCTATGTTTTGCGGAGCCATGATGGGGATCGGTCTGGCGCTGGTGCATATGGGACAGTCCAACACCGGGGGCATTTCTCTTCTGGGACTGATCATGCAGAAATGCAATCCGCAGTTTCAGGTAGGCGCCTGGATCTCGGGATTGAATATTGCGGTTGTACTTGCCTCTGCAATGGTATATCGTAATATTGAAAGCTTATTATATGCGGTTGTGACGGTGTATATTTCGGGAATGTTCATGGATCATATGCTGGAGAATGCAGATGCAAAAAATCTGATGATCGTGATTGCCGAATCTACCGATAAGGTACGTCAGGTATTTCTGGACAGGAAGATCGGCGTGACCGTATTAAAAGGAGAAGGCGGTTATTCCAGTGAGGTACAGCGTGTGGTGATGTGCGTGTCAGAAAAGAAGGAATGCGAGCTTTTGCAGAAGCGGATCCACAAAGTGGATGACAAAGCACTGGTGATTATTACAGAAGCGGAAAAAGTAGCAGGAAAAGGATTCAAACATTTGACATAGAAGGAGGATGACGAACGTGATTGTATTAGCAGAACAAAAAAAGGCATCCGTACGGGTGGTATTTATCGGAAAAAAAGAGGCAGAAAATCTGACATACGTGTCAGCAGATTATCAGGCAGTATCCAGAGTGGGCGGTCTGGATGAGAATCTGACGGTTTATATCGGACAGGGGAAGGAACCGCTTACGATCCGTAACATTCAGGAACTGTCCGCAGGAGCAGCCGGCGCGGTGAAAGGAATGGGGATCAAGGCGTATGAGATGGACATCCGTCCGTTTCTTGAAGCAGCAGGTGTGCGGGCAGTCAGCGCCGTGATCGAAGGAATTTATACCGGAGCTTATGAAATCTGTCTTCCGGGAGAGGAACCGAAAGAAATTCCGGATGTGACACTGACTGGAATCGATGAAAATCTGTATCCGGCAGCACAGGGGGAATTAAAACAGGGGATTTCTCTGGCAGAGGCACAGAGCTGGGCAAGAAATATGGTGAATGCACCGGGAAATCTGTTTCATCCGATGGACTTTGCAAGAGAGATCATGGAGCATATGAAAGAAACATCTGTAGAATGTGAATTGATCGTATACAGTAAATTAAATGCAATGGGCATGGAAGCGCTGACCAGTGTGGGAAAGAGCAGTGAGAATCCACCGTGTATGCTGGTAATGCGCTATCGTGGGGACGAAGAGGCACCGGTAACCGGACTGGTTGGAAAGGGAGTGACCTGTGATACCGGCGGGTACTGTCTGAAACCGGCAGGATCCATGATGGGGATCAAAGGCGATATGGCAGGCGGTGCGGCAGTTGCGGCGGCAATTTATGCACTTGCAGCAAATCAGGTCAAGGTCAATGTAACCGGCGTAATCCCAATGTGTGAAAACAGGATCAGCCCGTCTGCGCTGGTTCCGGGAGACGTGATCGGTTCCTATGGCGGAAAGAAGATTGAAATCTGTAATACGGATGCGGAAGGTCGTCTGATCCTTGCCGATGCTATGGCATATATGGTGAAGGATGAGCATGCAGACCGGGTGATCGATATTGCGACACTGACTGGTGCAGTTGTGGGAATGCTTGGATTTTCCACAGCAGGATTGTTATCAGATGACGATGCGTTCTGCGGAGCATTTTTAAAGGCAGCACAGACAAGCGGAGAACGCTACTGGAGACTTCCGATTTTTGAAGAACAGAAACAGATGATCGAAAGTAAGATTGCGGATATCAAAAATATGGGACGGGATTACTGCGGAACGATCACGGCAGGTCTGTTCATTCAGGCGTTTGCCCAGGGACGTCCGTGGATCCATCTGGATATCGCGGGAACCGCATGGACAGACAATCCGTTGTACCAGGGACAGCCGCAGGGAGCGACTGCTGCGGGAACATCCAGCTTGTATTATCTGTTGGCAGGAGGAGAAGAGACATGTTTTTAAAAGAGACAGAAGAAAATATCCGGAGGCAGTTTGCTGTTTTCACGGAAAAATTTGAGAGAGCAGGAAAAGAGATTGAGGCCAGGATTCATGCAGAGCCGGCAGATATTGCACTGCTTTTAAAATATTTATACGCCAATATGCCGTTTAGTGATGTGGCAGATTATTCCTACGAGATGTTTCGAGAGTTTGCAGCACATGGTGCACAGTTAAGAAAAGAACAGATCTGGAAAGGAGAAACCCGGATTCCGGATGAGATTTTTCTGGACAATGTGGTATTCCACCGTGTCAATACCGAAGGAATTACTTCCTGCAGACCTTTATTTTACGCACAGTTACAGGAGAGAGTTGCAGGAAAACAGATGGAAGCAGCGATTCTGGAAACAAATTACTGGTGTGCCGAAGAAGCCACTTATCAGGCAACGGATGACCGTACCATCTCTGCAGAGGCCGTGTATCGAAACGGGATCGGACGCTGCGGAGAAGAGTCGGTATTTACGGTAAATGCGCTGCGCAGTATCGGAATCCCGGCAAGGCAGGTATATGCGCACCGCTGGGCACATTGCGATGACAATCATGCCTGGGTCGAAGTATGGTGTGAAGGAACGTGGCATTTTCTGGGAGCCTGTGAGCCGGAAGAGATTCTGGATCTGGGATGGTTCGTCAATGCATCTTCCCGCTCTATGATGATCAATTCCAGAATTTTCGGTTCACAACAGGCAGACGGAGATGTGATTGAACATCCGGATGTGACCTCAGGGGTGAACCAGCTTTCCAGATATGCAAAAACAGTTGATCTGGAGCTGTTTGTGACAGAAGAAGACGGAACTCCTGTGGCAGATGCGGAAGTTAGCTTTGAACTGTTGAATTATGCAGAGCTGGTTGCAATCTCCCGAAAGAAAACAGATGCAAACGGGAAGGTCGTGCTCAGGACCGGAAAAGGAAGCCTGTTTGTTTCCGTGTGGAAGGAAGATAGACATGTGACTGCCATTTTGGATACGCGTGAAATTTCTGCGCAGACACTGGTTCTTGCAGGAAAAAAAGCAGAAAAATCAGAAGAGGAGTGGGTGGCGTTCGATATGATCGCACCTTCGGATGCTCCTGTCAACACGAAAAGACCGACAGAAGAGCAGAAGCAGACAGGTGCGCAAAAATTCCGTCAGGCGACAGAAAAGCGGCTTGCGAAAGTAAACAGTTTCTTTGGAGAAGAAGCAGGGAACGCACTGGAAAACAGTAAGGGAAATCATCAGGAAATTCAAAAATTTCTCGATGCAGAAACACCAAATGCACTTTGGAAAAAGGCGCTTCTGGATCAGTTGAGCCTGAAAGATTTCAGAGACTGTAAGGCGCAGGAACTTTTGGAGCATCTTGAGGAGGCATGTGTATGGGGACATACATTTCCTTCGGAGATTTTTGCAAAATATGTTTTAAATCCAAGGATTTCAAGGGAACAGCAGAGTGCGTACAGAAGAAAAATTCAGGCATTTTTTACAGAAGAGCAGAAAACACAGTTTCAGAAGAATCCAAGAGAGATCTGGAATTGGATCTGCAAAAATATTCAGGAAGAACCGGCATATGAATATGAAGAGCTTTTAACAACCCCGGCGGGAACGCTTCGCTATCAGAGGGCAAGTCTGGAATCGAAGAAGGTGTTGTTTGTGGCGATCTGCCGTACACTGGGCGTTCCGGCAAGATTAAATCCACTGGATGGAGAAATGCAGTATTATGGGGAAAACGCATTTTTGAATGTGGAAAACTCTGAAAAAACAGAAGAAGTATGTGAAAAAACAGCGCAGATTCATTTGAAATCCGGGGATGATACGAGATGGGTCTATATGCAGAACTGGACGATTGCGAAAAAATCAGAGACAGGTTATCTCTGGCAGACCCTGCAGCTTGGAGAAGGATATCAGGGAGAGGCAAAGCTGGAAGTGGAAGCGGGGACATACCGTGTGATCACAACAAACCGTCTGCCGAACGGGAACCAGTTTGCTGCCTGCACAGAATTTGACATCGAAAATGGTCAGACAAAAGAAATCCAGCTGACTCTTCGAAAAGCGGAGCTGAAGGATATGCTGGAAGAGATTCCGCTGGAAGAATTTGCGGTAGAAGATGAGCAGGGAATAAAAATTTTGGGAAGTCAAAAAGTCAAAGAGGGAACCTCGTTGTTTATCTGGCATGAGGTTGGAAAGGAACCAACGGAACATATTTTAAACGAACTCCGTGAGAGAAGTCAGGAATTTGCAGCGCTTGGAAGCCGGGTAAATCTGATTTTGAAACATAAAGAAGATCAGGCAGATCCGACATTTGCAAAAACAAAGGCAGAGCTGCCGAAAGCAGCGGTGTACTATGATGAAGGAACGGAAAATATCAATGTACTGGCGCGCAGAATGTATGGGGACCCGGATAAGCTGCCGCTGATTCTTGTTGTAAAAGAAGGAATGCAGGGTGTGTATTCGGCAAGCGGATATAATGTAGGAACCGGGGATATGCTGCTTCGGGTTCTGAATAGCGGGATATAGGCAGCTAATATATTAATGATCGAACAGTTAGTTGAAAAAATCTCAAACGATACATGAAAAACTTATTTCTGAAAAACAGTCCTATCGCAAGGTAGGGCTGTTTTTTCAGTATCATACACTTTCCAGGATTCTTTCATTAACCGTTGTCTTAAGTTGTTGAATTTGACAATCCATGATAAACTAAATTCTTAGTAAGAACAATCCGCAGGAGGAAAAAAGCAGTTCTATGAAAATACATTACAGAGTATCTGGAGAGGGGATAGAGATCGTCCGGTGTTTCGGGACAGACAGTCAGGTTGTCATTCCGGAGCAGATTGAGGGGAAACCGGTAATAAAGGCAGCGCCCTATGCGTTTTCTGCAAGAAAAGACAAGGAAGAGATTGATGTACAGACATATGATACGGATCAGATCGGACAAAGGTCGGCAGAAGGAAAAACTGCTTGCAGGCGATGCGGTGGAGGAAGTTCGTTTTTCCCAATACCATGCGGGAGATCGGGCGTTATATTTTTTATGGATGCAGAAACTTAAAAAAGCTGGAATTCTCGGACAATCTGATGCAGATCGGAAGCGGAGCGTTTACAGTGTGCGGAAATTTGCAGAAACTGATTGTTCACTTGCAATTTGGAAGTAAAAGCTGTGTAAAAGAAGATTCTGGGAGAGTTGTGGCAGAGAATGGATGTGACTTTCGTTTACGAAAACGGAGCATTCATCGGTCAGAAAGCAGAGTTGGTATTCCCAGGGCATTATGAAGAAGCAGTGGAGAATACGCCAGCCCGGATTTTGTATACCCAGCATCATGGTTCGGGAAACAATTACCGGCAGTGTTTTCTGGCAAAGGAGTTGGATTACGAGAAATATGATGAATTGTTTTCTATGGCAGTGGTGATGGAAAAGCTGCCTGTACTCATTGATCTGTGTTTCGGGAGGCTTTTGTTTCCCATCCGGCTTTCGACAAGGGGAGAAACAGCTTATCAGGGATATATCAGGTCTCATTTGGAAGAAATCGTTCCATATCTGATCAAGAATGAACAGACAGAAAGGATACGCCTGATTTCCGAAGAAAAACTGTGGACACCAGAGGGGCTGGACATGGCAATCGAGTGCTCTTCCGACAAGCAGAAGTCGGAGATTTTAAGTCTGCTTATGAATGAACGGCAGCAGATGCAGCCGGTCAGAAAGAAAAAATTTGTGTTGTAAATTTACAGTATAATAGAAGGGATATATGCGTATGGAAGAAGAAAACAGTAGAGAAGCAGCCGAAAAGCTTCAACAGATCGGCAGCAGTATTTTAGGTGCTGCAAGGGATGAGCTGTATCTGGGAATGCGTTTTCTGGATGTGGCGCTGAGCAGTTTTGTATATCAGATGGATTCGTCTGTCAGTCCCTTTGGAACGGATGGAGCAGTGATATATTTTCACCCGCAGCAGCTTGGGGGCTTGTACCGGCAGAATCGGATTCTTGTGAACCGGGGATATCTGCACATGGTGTTTCACTGTATTTTCCGGCATTTTATCAAACAGGGCATGGACGGGCGCTATTGGAATTTGAGCTGTGATATTGCAGCAGAGCATATGATAGATGGGATTTATCACAGAAGTGTCCGATTTTCCAGGAGTCTTCTCAGACGGGAGACCTACCGGAAGCTGGAAGCAGAGAAAAAAGTTCTGAATGCCGAGCGTATCTATCGGATTCTGACTGCCTGGGAGTTAGAAGAGAAAGAATTGTTGAAGCTGGAGCAGGAGTTTTATCAGGATGACCACAGATACTGGGAGAATCAAAAACCGGATCAGAAGCCAAGCCCGCAGATGAACCAGAAATGGCAGGAGATCAATGAAGAGATGGAGACCGATCTGGAGACATTTTCAAAAGAGGCATCCAGGCAGACCGGAGATTTTCTGGATCAGGTAAAAATCGAAAACAGGAAACGACAGGATTACCGGGAATTTTTACGGAAATTTGCGGTGTTTCGGGAGGAAATCGGTGTGGATCCGGATACGTTCGATTATACGTTTTACAGTTATGGACTTCAAATGTACGGAAATATGCCGCTGATCGAACCGCAGGAAACAAAAGAAGTCAAAAAAGTTGCAGAATTTGTGATTGTGATCGACACATCCATGTCCTGTTCCCAAAATCTGGTACGAAAATTTCTGGAAGAGACATATGGCATTTTGTGTGAAGAGGACAGCTTTTTTAAAAAGACCAACATTCATATCCTGCAGTGTGATGAGACTGTGCAGTCCGACCAAAAGATCACAAGCAAAGAAGAATTGAAAGAATATATGGAGCATCTAAAGTTGTACGGAGAGGGCGGGACGGATTTTCGTCCGGCATTTGCATATGTGGATCAGATGTTGGAAAATCATGAATTTGAAGAATTGAAGGGACTGCTCTATTTTACAGACGGTTACGGAATCTATCCGGGGAAAATGCCGGCATACAAGACGGCATTTGTATTTATGCAGGAGGATTACCGGGATGTGGACGTGCCGGCCTGGGCATTGAAACTTATTATAGAAGAATCAGAAATGGGAGGAGATACATGGATATAAAGCGAGCAAAACAGGAAATTAAAGATTCTATTGAGGCATATTTGGCCAAAGATGAATTTGGAGATTATCGGATTCCGGCGATCCGCCAGAGACCGATCTTTCTGGTGGGACCTCCGGGAATCGGAAAAACACAGATTATGGAACAGATTGCGAAAGAATGCCGTATCGGGCTGGTAGCATACACGATCACACATCATACAAGACAGAGTGCGGTAGGGCTGCCGTTTATTCAGGAAAAAGAGTACGGTGGGAAAACGGTATCTGTAACAGAGTACACGATGAGTGAGATTATCGCATCTGTGTATGACAAGATTGAGAAGACCGGAATTCGGGAAGGAATCTTGTTTCTGGATGAGATCAACTGCGTGTCAGAGACGCTGGCGCCGACGATGCTGCAGTTTCTCCAGGGCAAAACATTTGGAAATCAGAAGGTGCCGGAAGGCTGGATTATCGTAACAGCGGGAAATCCACCGGAGTACAACAAATCCGTGCGTGAATTTGACGTGGTGACACTGGATCGTATCAAACGGATCGATGTGGAGGAAAATTTCGAAGTATGGAAAGAATATGCATATCGTCAGGGAATCCACCCGGCAGTGATCTCTTATCTTGAAATCCGCAGAAAGAATTTTTATCGGATTGAGAATACAGTAGATGGAAAAGTATTTGCGACAGCAAGAGGCTGGGAAGATTTATCCCAACTGATACAGGTGTATGAGATGTTGGAAAAGACAGTGGACAGGGATGTGGTCTATCAGTATATCCAGCACAAGATGATCGCAAAAGATTTTGCAAACTATCTGGCGCTTTATTATAAGTACAAACAGGATTATGCAGTGGAAGATCTGTTAAAAGGAGAATGGAATCCGTCCATAATTCAGAAGATCAAGAATGCGCCGCTGGATGAGCATCTGAGCATCGCAGGACTTTTGAGCGGCCGTCTTGGCGAGGCGTTTGCAGCCTGTTATCGGGCAGATGCAATGGTCACGAAAATTTATGAATACATGCTTTTATATCGGGAGCATCAGAAAGAGTGGTCTTTGGAAACGGTGATCGGACAGATTACGCAGGATCTGGAAGCAGGAAAAAAAGCGGAGCAGCTGACCCGCACAGAAGAGAAAACCATGCAGAAGGCAGAAGCGTTTTTTGAAACTGCCAGAATCCGTGTGAATGAGTCATCCGGTTCCAAAGAAGCGGTCTATGAGGAAGTCAAAGCACAGTTTGAAGCGGAGGCAGAGAGGCTGGAGGAACAGACAGAAGAGGCAGCCGGTATGCTGCAGCATGTGTTTGCGTTTCTGGAAGCTGCATTTGGAGAGAGCCAGGAGATGGTGGCATTTATTACAGAATTAAATGCGAATTACTACAGTGTGTGGTTTATCAAAGAAAACGGATCCGATGCGTACTATCGGTATAATAAAGGGCTTTTATTTGAAGAACGGCAGCAGAAGATCCTCGGGCAGATGGAGGAAGTGGAAACATTGTTAAATGCCGGGATTAAATCGTAAATTGTCATAAAAATCAGATGAAAAATCGTTGACTTTCTGTTCGACAGTCATTATGCTAATTCTTATGGACATATGAAACAACAGAAAATTACTGGTGGGAACAATAACATCAGAAGAATGGAAAGCAGGAGAACACCATGATAAAAGTAATAGCAAGCGATATGGATGGAACTCTTCTTGGTAATGACCATAAAGTAGCGCCTGAGACATTAAAAGCAATCCATGAGGCATGCGATGCGGGAATCCGTTTTATGATCGCCACAGGACGAAACTTTAAAGGCGCAATGGAAGAATTAAAAGAAACAGATATTGTCTGTGATTATATTGTCGGAAGCGGAGCGGAAGTGCGGGATCAAAAGCAGCAGATCGTCAGTACAGCACCGCTTTCGATGGAGTTGTGTGAGGAGATTTACGAAAATCTGAAAGAATTTCCGGTTTCGATCATTTTCAGTTCCGGAGATTATGACTACCGGATCGGAACGAAAAAAGAAATCGAAGAAAGTTTTTTGAAACAGATCCAGCTGTTTCATATGGATACCGGTCAGGATACGGATGAGAGTGCTGTTTTATCTTCCCCTCTCTATCGGAGAATCGTAGAAAATACGAAGATCATCTCCGAATTTCAAGAACTGGAAGAGTCGCAGGTATCAGTCTACAAAGTATTTTTGTATTCCAACGACCTGGAAATGCTGGCAAGGATCAGCAAAAAACTGGAGAAAAATAAAAAACTAGGCAGTGGCTTCCTCTTTTAAGACAAACTTAGAGATTACGGCAGTGGAGGCACAGAAAGGACCGGTCTTAAAACAGTACATCGAATCACTGGGGTATACGATGGATGAGGTGATGGTTCTTGGAGACAGCCTGAATGATTATTCCATGCTGTCTATGGATTTTGGAGCAACAGTGGCGATGGAGAATGCAATGCCGGAAGTGAAGACGGTTTCAAAATATATCACAAAGTCCAATGAAGAGTTTGGAGTTGCATATGCAATCTACGGAGTGCTTGCACAGATCAGAAAGGAGAATGCAGGATGGATGTCAGAAGTATGAGAAACGCTGTCCTTGGGGCAAGGGTTGTGAATGCCTTAAAGAGCAGAAATATGGATGCATATTATGTAGAGACAAAGGAAGAGGCAGTCGCAAAAGCTCTGGAGCTGATGCCGAAGGGAAGTACGATCAGCTGGGGCGGAACGATGAGCGTGGCAGAAGCCGGACTGATGGATGTCATTCGAAACGGAGATTACACGTTATATGACAGAGATCAGACAGAGACGTCAAAAGAGAGAGAAGAAATGATGCATAAAGCATTTTTTGCCGATTTCTTTCTGGGCAGCACCAATGCAGTAAGTGAAGACGGCGTTCTTGTGAATATCGACGGTGTGGCGAACCGGGTGGCAGCCTATGCGTATGGTCCGAAGAATGTTCTTCTGATCGTGGGGATGAACAAGGTTGTCAAGACACAGGAGGATGCACTGCACCGGGCAAGAAATGAGGCAGCGCCGATCAATGCGCAGCGGTTTCAGAAAGAGACGCCGTGTGTTTCGGGCGGAACCTGTTTTGACTGCAAGAAACAGGGATGTATCTGTTCTCAGATCTTAATTACAAGATACAGTCAGATTCCGGGAAGAATCAAAGTGATCCTGGTGAATGAGTCTCTGGGATTTTAAAAATAACAACAATGAAACAGGTAGAAGAGGTTGAAATGAAAGAAAAAAGCAGCAGAAAGTAAAAGAAAAAAGGCTGGGATCCATTATCACTGACAGTGCTTCTGATCGCACTTTGTGTGTTTGTGTTTTCCGCGTATCAGCTGGCAATGATGATGGTTCCGTACTACACTGGCGGTGAGGAGTATGACGAGATCAAAAATCTTGCCATCGTCAGCGACAAGATTGGGGAGGGAGTGGAAGAAGCTCCGAAGTTTCAGGTGGATTTCGACAAATTGATGCAGGAAAATCCGGATACCGTGGCATGGCTGCGCTTTGACCAGCCGTCGATCATCAGCTATCCTGTTGTGAAGAGTGCAGATAATAACGAATATCTGACAAAGACGTTTTCCGCAAATGACAACAAACTGGGAGCAATTTTCATGGATATGCGCAATCAGAATGATTTCAGCGACCGGAATACGTTTATTTACGGACACAATATGAAAGTCGGAGGAGAGATGTTCTCCCAGCTGAATGAATATGCAAGTGAAGATTTTTATAAGGCGCATCCGTATTTCTATATTTACACACCGGACGGAAAGACACGGACTTACGAGGTCTTTTCTGCAAGAGTAGTGAAGGATTCGGCAGAAGTCTATAACCTGAATATTACGACAGATGAAGAGTTTGAAGCATATCTGGCAGAGTGTAAGAGTACGTCCAATTATGTGACGTCTCCGGGAGTGGACAGAAATTCCAAGATCGTCAGTCTTTCTACTTGTACAAATGTCAATGAAGATGAAAGATTTCTTCTGCTGGGAGTTTTGATCAAAGAGGAGTAGGACATGGCAGACAGATTTGATGTGGGAGATGTAATCCGGATGAAGAAGCCTCATCCGTGCGGCAGCTGTGAATGGGAGGTGCTGCGTGTGGGAGCTGATTTCCGGCTGAAATGTCAGGGATGCGGACATCAGATCATGGTGGCGCGCAGGCTGGTAGAAAAGAATACAAAAGAAATTAAGAAAAAGTCTTGAAACGAGCAGATTCTTATGGTAGAATAGGAAACTGTGACGTACTGCTGAATTATCAGCGGACACAATTTTCCTTGTTCCCGGAGGAGCCGGGAGCCAGAGACCATAAGGAGGTGCAGAACATGAACAAGTATGAGTTAGCTGTTGTTGTCAGCGCAAAAATCGAAGACGATGCCAGAGCTGCTGTGATCGAGAAAGTAAAAGAGATGATCACACGTTTCGGTGGTAACGTAACAGACGTTGATGAATGGGGTAAGAGAAGATTCGCTTACGAAATTCAGAAAATGAAAGAAGGATTTTACTACTTCGTACACTTCGAGTCTGACGCGAGTGTTCCAGGTGAGATCGAACAGCGTATCCGCATCATGGACAACGTACTCAGATATTTATGCGTAAGACAGGAAGCATAAGAGAAGAGAGGTATATATGAATAAAGTGGTTTTGGTGGGTCGCTTGACAAGAGACCCGGAAGTTAGATATTCACAGGGTGACAGTGCAACTGCAGTTGCAAGATATACAGTAGCAGTAGACCGCAGATTCAAAAGAGATGGAGAACCGACTGCAGATTTTATTCCGTGTGTTGTGTTCGGACGTTCTGCTGAGTTTGCAGAGAAATATTTCCGTCAGGGTATGAGAATTTCCGTTTCCGGAAGAATCCAGACAGGAAGCTACACAAACAAAGACGGTGTGAGAGTCTACACAACAGAAGTGATTGTAGAGGATCAGGAATTTGCTGAGAGCAGAGCCGAAAGCGAAGCAAACAGAAGTTCATTCCAGTCTTCACCGGCACCTGGCCCGGCACCAAGTATTGATGCAGGGGACGGTTTCATGAACATTCCGGATGGAATCGACGAAGAATTACCGTTTAACTAACTTCAAAAGCCATAGTTATCAAAACAGGAGGTAATGAAGATGGCTTACGAAAAAGGTAGCAGACCAGAAGGCGGCTTCAAAAAGAGAGGCCCTGCACGCAGAAGAAAAAAAGTTTGCGTATTCTGTGGAAAAGAGAATAACGAAATCGATTATAAAGATGTAGCAAAACTGAAAAAGTACGTTTCTGAAAGAGGAAAAATTCTTCCTAGAAGAATTACAGGAAACTGTGCAAAACATCAGAGAGCCCTTACAGTAGCAATCAAGAGAGCAAGACACATTGCTCTGATGCCATACGTACAGGACTAATCGCTTTTATAAACGAAACAAAAGACTCCGGCTTGTCAGTGACAGGTTCGGAGTTTTTTTATATAAAAAAGAGCAATAAAAAGTGGAACAAATGCAGCTTCTGTGTTAGAATGATGGAATCATGGAGAGAATCTGAACAATGACAGAAAGAGCAGGTAAAGTATGAATCTAAACAAAGAAATTTAAAAAAGATACGGGGACTGATCGTGTTTACAGTGATTCTTCTGATCGCATTGTGGAATTATTCATTAATTCTGGATGTGCTTGGACAGGGAGTGGGAATTGTATATCCGTTTCTTTTAGGCGGTGCAATTGCATTTGTGATCAATGTTCCGATGAGTTTTTTTGAAGAAAAGCTGTTTCAAAATCAAATGATGAAAAATAAAAAAGTGGCGCAGAGGCTGGCGCGTCCGGTCAGTCTGATCATTACGCTGATCGTAGTAGTCAGTGTGATCGGGCTGGTGGTATTCGGAGTGCTTCCGAAGCTGGGGGACACTTTTATATCAATCGGGAAAGGGATACAGTCATTTATGCCGAAAGCGCAGAGCTGGGCAGAAGAGATTTTCCATAACAATAAGGAAATCAAGGAATGGCTGGACAGTCTGACGCTGGATTGGGACAAAATAATAAATGAAGTCGTGAAGTTTTTTACGAGTGGAGCGAGCAGCGTTCTTGGCTCTACGTTTGTAGTGGCAAGAAGGATTGCCAGTGGAATTACAACCTTTGTGATTGCGTTTGTTTTTGCGTGCTACATTTTGTTGCAGAAAGAAAAATTAAATATTCAGATCCGGAAAGTGATGTATGCATACATGAAAGAAGATCTGGTGAAAAAGGTTCTGGATGTTTGTTCTCTGAGTTACCGTACATTTTCGAATTTCCTGACAGGACAATGTCTGGAGGCCGTGATTCTGGGAACGATGTTTGTGATCTGTATGGGAATCCTGCAGATGCCATATGCGATGCTCATTGGTGTTCTGATCGCGTTTACTGCGCTGATTCCGATTTTCGGGGCATTTATTGGCTGCGTAGTGGGAGCATTTCTGATCCTGACGGTGGCGCCGATGAAGGCTTTGGTTTTTGTGATCATGTTCCTGATCCTTCAGCAGATCGAGGGAAATCTGATCTATCCGAGAGTGGTGGGCAGTTCTGTGGGACTTCCGTCTATCTGGGTGCTGGCAGCGGTCAGTATCGGAGCCAGTCTGATGGGAATCGTGGGAATGCTGGTTTTCATTCCAATCGTTTCCGTGCTGTATGCACTTCTCCGTGGGGATGTCTATGAGCATCTGGAAAAAAAGGAATTGCTGTTGACCGGGAATCCGGTGAGATATATCGGCCGAAGGAACCGGATGTGGATGAAAGCTGACACGGAGACAAAAAAGTGGTATACTAAGACTGAGTTTGTGAAATCACAGCGTATGGGGAGGCTGTGCAAACGAAAGTATGGATAGAGGATAGGAAATCATGAAGAACAAAAACATGCGTTTAAAAGGGACAGCTGAGGATGTACATGCAGTGGCCGCTGATCATGACGATCTTACTGTTGGCAATGAATATCTGGATGTATATGACGGATCAAAAAGACCGGACTTACGATGACGGTATTCGTCATTATTTATGCAATGATCGTTGGATTGTTATATTTTTACAACCGCTCTCTTATTCTGGCAGATTTGATCCAGTTCTCAACACAGTACAAGGGAATTCAGAACACGCTGTTAAAGGAACTGACCGTTCCCTATGCGATCATTCTGGAGGATGGACATATTTTATGGAAGAACGACCGTTTTTCGGAAATCGTGGATGGAAGAGAAAAGTTTATCCAGAAGATAATCCCGGAATTGAACAAGGGAATTTTTCCGAAGGATGATGAGACCAGAAATGAGCTGGAGATCACATATAAGGAGCGGGATTATCAGGTGGAGCTGCGCAGGATTTCCCTGGAGGGCTTCAGCGAGAGCGAGCGGATGCTGCAGATTCCGAAAGAAAAAGAGTATTTTATCGCACTTTATATGAGAGATGTGACAGAACTGAATTCTTACATCCGTGAAAATGAAGATCAGAGGCTTATTGCCGGGCTGATCTACATTGACAACTATGATGAAGTGATGGAGAGTGTGGAAGAAGTCCGTCAGTCTCTTTTGGTCGCTCTGATCGACAGAAAGATCAATAAGTATATCAATGATGTGGACGGAATTGTAAAAAAACTGGAGAATGATAAATATTTCTTTGTTGTGAAAAAAGAAAAGCTACCGTAAGTTTGAAGCAGATAAGTTTTCTCTCCTGGAAGAAGTTAAGCAGGTCAACATCGGAAATGCCCGATCCGCTACTTTGAGCATCGGGTTAGGACTGAATACAGCAACTTATGCGCTGAGTTACAATTATGCCCGTATGGCGATCGATCTTGCACTGGCAAGAGGAGGAGACCAGGCGGTGATCAAGGATTGTAAAGGAATCACGTATTTTGGTGGCAAGAAAGAGCAGACAGCTAAAAATACGAGAGTAAAAGCCCGTGTTAAAGCAGAGGCACTCAGAGAGTTCATTGTGGCAAAGGATCAGGTTATTGTCATGGGACATAAGATTTCAGATCCGGACTCCTTTGGAGCGTGTATGGGAATTTACAGAGCTGCTGTTGCTCTGGAAAAGAAGGCACATATCGTGATCAACGACGTGAGTACCTCGATCAAACCTCTGTATGATGAGATCGCGCAGAGCAGTGTGTATGGAAAAGATATTTTCCTGACTTCCGGGGAAGCGCTGGATTATATTTCAGACAGCGCTATGGTCGTGGTGGTAGATACGAACAAACCACAGATGACAGAGTGTCCGGAACTTTTAAAGAGATCTAAGACCATTGCGGTGCTGGATCATCATCGGCAGAGCAGTACGGTGATCGACAATGCGGTCCTGTCCTATATTGAGCCGTATTCGTCCTCCACCTGTGAGATGGTGGCAGAAGTACTGCAGTATATTGTGGATGATATCAAGGTGCCGTCCATTGAGGCAGACTGCCTGTATGCAGGAATCATGATCGATACGAGGAATTTCATGAACCGTACCGGTGTCCGTACATTTGAGGCGGCGGCATATTTAAGACGCTGCGGAGCGGACATTACCCGGGTCAGAAAGATGTTCCGGGACGATATGGAGTCTTACCGTGCCAAGGCAGAGGCGATGCGTATGGCAGAGGTCTACAGAGAACAGTATGCCATTGCAGAGTGTCCGAGTGACATTGCAAGTCCGACGGTACTGGCGGCACAGACAGCAAATGAGCTGCTGGATATCAATGGTATCAAGGCATCTTTTGTGCTGACAGTGTATAATGGAAGGATTTTCCTGAGCGCACGTTCTATAGACGAAGTAAACGTGCAGATCATAGCGGAAAAACTGGGCGGAGGCGGTCATATCAATTCAGCCGGCGCACAGTTTGAACATACAAACGTAAAAGAGGCGATCGAGGCGCTAAAGGTAACGATCGACCAGATGATAGAGGAAGGAGATATATAAAATGAAAGTGATTTTATTACAGGATGTAAAAGCTCTTGGAAAAAAAGGAGAGGTTGTCAATGTAAATGACGGATATGCGAGAAACTTTATTCTGCCGAAAAAGCTTGGGGTAGAAGCAAACGGGAAAAATCTCAATGACCTGAAGCTGCAGAAGAACAATGAAGCCAAGGTTGCACAGGAGCACCTGGATGCAGCGAAAAAAACTGGCAGAGGAACTACAAGCAGGAAAGTCGTACTTACCATGAAAGTCGGTGAAGGCGGAAGAACATTCGGTTCTGTTTCCAGCAAGGAGATTGCAGAGGCAGTCAAAGAGCAGATGCATCTGGATATTGATAAAAAGAAGATTCAGCTGAAAGAGCAGATCAAAACACTGGGAACACATATCGTATCTGTAAAACTGCATCCGGAAGTGACAGCAGAGTTGAATGTTTCCGTGAAAGAAGCATAAGGGGAAATAGAGTTTATGGAAGCAGCGATTAAACGAATATTGCCCCACAGCACAGAAGCGGAGCAGGCGGTTGTGGGCGCCATGCTGATGGATAAAGATGCAATTATGGTCGCAGCTGAGATGCTTACAGGGGAGGATTTCTATCAGAGTGCATACGGAATGCTGTTTGACGCGATGGTAGAATTGTTTCAGGCAGGGAAGCCGGTGGATCTGATCACACTGCAGGAGCATTTGAAAGAGAAAAATGCTCCGCCGGAGATCAGCGGACTGGAGTTTGCAAGAGAACTTCTGGTCAACGCCCAGACCTCGGCAAATATTAAGTACTACGCAGAGATCGTCCGCGAAAAAGCAACTCTTCGGAAGATGATCAAGATCAATGAAGAGATTGCAAACAACTGTTATCTGGAGAATCAACCGCTGGATGTGATCATGGATGCTGCGGAAAAGCGGATTTTTGAGTTGGCACAGCATGGCAACAGCCAGGAATATACGCCAATTAAGCAGGTTGTGTTAAATGCTTTGGAAGTGATCGAGAAAGCATCCAAGACAAAAGGAACGGTAACCGGAATTCCGACAGGCTTCATTGATCTGGATTACAAACTCTCCGGTCTGCAGCGTTCGGATCTGATCCTGGTGGCGGCGCGTCCGTCTATGGGAAAGACAGCGTTTGTACTGAACATTGCCCAGCATGTGGCGTTCCGTCAGGAGAAGGCCGTTGCCATCTTCAGTCTTGAGATGTCCAAAGAACAGCTTGTAAATCGTCTGTTCTCTTTGGAGGCTCATGTGGATGCGCAGATACTGAGAACCGGAAACCTGAAAGATTCGGATTGGGAAAAACTGATCGAAGGTGCCGGTACGATCGGAAAATCAAAACTGATCATTGACGATACTTCGGGTATTTCTATTACAGAGATGCGTTCCAAGTGCCGTAAGTACAAGTTAGAGCACGGTCTGGATCTGATCATCATCGACTACCTGCAGTTGATGAGCGGAAGTGGTGGAAGAAGCAATGAAAGCCGTCAGCAGGAGATTTCCGAGATCTCCCGTTCTCTAAAAGGACTGGCAAGAGAATTGAATGTTCCGGTGATCGCATTGTCTCAGTTGAGCCGTGCGGTAGAACAGAGAACGGACAAACGCCCGATGCTTTCCGACCTTCGTGAGTCCGGAGCCATCGAGCAGGATGCCGATGTCTGTATGTTTATCTATCGTGAGGATTATTATATTCCTGATACAGAAGACAAAAATATTGCGGAAATCATCATTGCAAAACAGAGAAACGGTCCGGTTGGAACCGTCAGACTGGCATGGATGCCGCAGTACACCCGTTTTGGAAATGAACTTCGTCAGGATCAGCAGTGATTGAACATATTTTTTAATCTGCCGAGCGGATGTTCGCGGGCCGCCTCTTTGCGGTTCGCCTGCTGCTGGCGGATCAGCGTGTCCAGTTTGCGGAAATGTTCTTCTTCCTGCCGTTCTTTTGCCTGGAAGAGGAAGTCCATTTCTCGTATGACATCAGTAGTGACAGACTTACTGATGTCTTTTTTTAATTCTTCATTGTTGGACACGACGACCTCTGTCAATACATCTCCGATTAGAGAACGGACCTGTTCCAGTTGAGTGACCGGCACGACTTCTGCTTCGGAGATGGCTGCTGGAGTTGACACAGCCGCCGGAGCGGAAACCGCAGCAGGAGCTGAAACAGTCGAGGCGGCCGTTTCTTTTTTCAGAGCTGCTTTTTTTAATGCCTCTGTCTTTTGAAGCTTCAGTTTGGTTGATTTTAATTCCGGAATGAGAGGCTTTAAGTCCTTTAAAAGCATTCCGGCATCTTTAGTTTTTAATACAGCAAAAGAGTTGTATATCATCTTCGGTATAATATCGATGTCCCATTTCTGTGCGTCCGATGACAAGCTCAAGCTCTTCCTCCCAGTAACGCAGAACGTGAGATTCTACATGAACCTGTTTTGCCGCTTCAGAAATCATAAATCTGACCTCGCCCATTAAAATATACCTCCTATGATCTGTTTTCGGTATTATTATAGCATGAGGGGGTGTAAAACGCCTTAGAAACCGTTCGTCAAATTGTGTCAGGAAGTGACTTGAGATTACTGGGAACAGCAGCGATTTTAAGGATATGAAAAAGAGCATCCTGAATCTGAGATTCAAAATGCTCTTTTCATGCTTGTGATCACTCGCAAATATTAAAAATTACTCTGCTGAAATAGCACCTGTAGGACAGGCAGCTTCACATGCTCCGCAGTCAACGCAAGCATCAGCATCGATTTCGTATTTGCCATCGCCTTCGGAGATAGCTCCTACTGGACATTCGCCTTCGCAAGAACCACAGCTTACACATTCATCACTAATTACGTGTGCCATAATATGTATCCTCCTTCTTTGGAATTACGATAAAGGATTACCGTTACCGTTACCAACATTCTAATACAAATGAAGGAAAATATACAAGCATTATCATTTGTGTAATTTATGGTTTAAAAATACAAAATGACTAATTTAAAAGAAGTAAAAATAATTAAAATTTTTACGAAAATTAAGAAAATCTTTCTTTTTTTTTCACAGAAATCGTGTATAGTATACCTTATCGGACGAAGTCCGCCCGCCGAAAGCATGTATTACGGGATGCATAAGGGGGATAAGCTATTGTGAAAAGACAGTTTATACTGGAGGTTTTGATATGACAAGAAAATTAAGAGCAGTGATACCGGCGATCTTGTGTGTTGCCCTGGCAGCCAGTGCCTGCAGCAAAAAGGAGGAGACTCCGACTTTTACAGGAGATAAGACTGAGGAGCCTTCGTATCAGGCTAATCTGGATTTTGTGACACCGGCAGCTTACAGCAATATACAGGGGCTTAATCTGGAGCCGGGTACTTATATATCGATCATCGGAAAGGATGAGAGCTCGTCTTATTGGAAAGAAGTAAAAAAAGGTGTGGAACAGGCGGTAAAGGATCTGAATAAGACTCTTGGATATAGTGGGGAAGATAAGATCAAGGCAACCTTTAATGCACCGGACGGAGAGGATATTGATGAACAGGTCAATATTCTGGATGAAGAACTGGCGCGGTATCCGGATGCGTTAGGAATCGCAAGTATTGATGAGGATGCATGTAAGGTACAGTTTGATGCGGCAGCAGAGAATGGGATTCCGGTCATTGCTCTGGACTCCGGAAATACGTATCAGGGAATCCAGTGTACTGTAAAGACGAACAATACAGAGGCTGCAAAAACAGTCGCATATCAGCTGTGCAATGGAATTGAGGATGCGGGAGAGGTTCTGCTTCTGGCGTCTGACAGTAATTCGGAAGTGGCAAAAGAGCGTTTGGCAGGATTTCAGGAAGAAATCAAGAGCGGACATCCGAATGTGCAGATTGTAGATACGATTTACTGTGACCAGATGGATGATCTAGAAAAAAGAGATTGCAGAGCAAAAGAATGCTGCAAAGAAGGCAGAGGAACCAGAGATCACAGCAGATGATCTCAGCGATGAAGATGTGATCCTGTATTATATGGAACAGCATCCAAATCTCAAAGGAATGTTCGGAACGAATGTTACGGCAGTGCAGCTTGGATTGTCAGCCTTGAAAGAGGCAGAAAAGACAGATGAAATTGTTCTTACAGGATTTGATGCCGGAGAAGCTCAGATCGAGGCATTGAAAAATGGGGAGATTGAAGGGCTTGCAGTGCAGAATCCATTTGGAATTGGTTATGCTTCTGTAGTGGCAGCAGCAAGGAGTATCCTTCAGACAGGAAACGAAGCTCTTGTGGATACAGGATATGTGTGGGTGACAAACGAGAATATGGAAGATGCGTCCATTAAAAATATGCTCTATAAATAGAAGAGATTCTTCCTATGTTGTTGGAGAAGAAGATCACAAGGTTTTCTCTGACGGATTACGATACGATTGACGGAATCCAAAAAGCAAGGATGCTTAGCAGAGATCGGATCACATTTATTTCCGGGATTGAATTTACATGCCAGGAGAAGACTCCGGATGCGGTTTCTCTGCCATTTTCCATTCATCTGCTCGGCTATGGCTTTGATGAGAATGATCCGGATCTGATCAAAGCACTGGAGGCGCGAAAACAGAGGGTTCTGGAAGTGTTTGAGTCTTTGTTGAATGCCGCTAATATTTCAATAGAGCAGGCAATCCGATTGATTCATAAAGCCGGGGGACGTGCTGTGTGGGCACATCCCCTCTTTGTTTATCGCAATTTTGAAAAACGAAAATTGGAAAAAGAAGAAATTCAGGTGATTCTGCAATATTTAAAAACGTGCGGTCTGGACGGAATAGAAGCAAATTATTCAGCATTTGATTCTTCTAGAAAAAGAATGGATATATAGGGTAGGTGCAGGATGACAAAGTTATTTTGTACATCCGGCAGCGATTTCCATGGATCCAAGGGAAGGGACTTCATGGGAATGAAAGTATTGCATGAAGATTGGATCGTGTAAAAAGACATATTAAAAAAAGTTGATATATATATTGACAAAAGATGCATTCAGAGGTATGATACACATATCAAAAATATTTGATGTAAGGTGAAGGGTATGGATGATTATTCAAAAGATGTAAAGATTTTCAAAGCACTTTGTGATGAAAAACGACTGGCGATTTTAAACCATTTGAAAAGCGGTGAAAAGTGCGCCTGTGTTTTAATTGAGTATATGAATATCGGACAGTCCGCTTTATCCTATCACATGAAAATACTTTGCGAGTCAGGGCTGGTAGTCAGCAGGCAAGAAGGAAAATGGACACATTACAGTCTCAGTAAAAGTGGAAGTGAGTATGCTTCCAGACGTCTGTTGGAACTGACAACACCAGAAAGTGAAAAGCAGTCAAAATGCTGTTGATAGAGGTCATCTTCGGATGGCTTTTATAAAACCTCAATACATCAAAAAAGTTGATATATCAAAGAAGAGGAGTGATTTTTGGTAATTTTAAATACAATCTGGATATTTTTTCAGGATCAGATACTGGGGATGAAGTTTCTGAATCTGTTGATCGGCGATGTATTATCTGTGGCAGGTGTGGATATCGGCGGCCGCCTGGGCGGAAGTATTCAATTTTTTCTGTATGACGTGGTCAAAATTACAATTTTGTTATGCTTGTTGATTTTTATGATTTCATATATCCAGAGTTATTTTCCACCGGAAAGAAGTAAGAAGATTTTAGGAAAATTTGACGGAATAGGAGCAAATGTGATATCCGCTCTACTGGGAACAGTTACTCCTTTTTGTTCCTGTTCTTCCATTCCGTTGTTTATCGGATTTACAAGTGCCGGATTGCCATTGGGAGTTACCTTTTCGTTCTTGATCTCTTCTCCTATGGTTGATCTGGGAAGTCTTGTATTGCTGATGAGTATTTTTGGAGCGAAAGTTGCAGCGGCTTATGTTATTCTCGGGCTGGTCATTGCGGTTATCGGCGGGACATTGATTGAAAAACTGCATATGGAAAAATATGTAGAGGATTTTGTAAAAAAATGCAAGAAGTGTTGATATCAGTTCACCGACATTAAACCAAAAAGACGAGGGTACAATATGACCAAAAGCAGGTGATAGGTAACTTTAAAAAAGTATTTCCATACATTCTGATTGGGGTAGGAATAGGAGCAGTGATCCATAACTGGATTCCGGAAAGTTGGATCGAGAGTGTTTTGGGAAGTCGGAATCCTTTTGGTGTGATTTTAGCAACGCTGGTTGGAATCCCGATGTATGCGGATATATTCGGTACAATCCCTGTTGCAGAAGCTTTGTTATCAAAAGGTGCAGAGCTGGGAACAATTTTATCATTTATGATGGCAGTAACAACATTAAGTCTGCCGTCTTTGATCATGCTGAAAAAAGCTGTAAAACCAAAATTACTGGTATTATTTATTGGGATATGCACGGCAGGGATTATTATTGTCGGTTATACTTTTAATATCTTCAGCGCAGTATTTATTTAAAGGAGAACGTGAATTATGGAATTATTTGAAAAAAAGGAAGAATGAATTAAAAAGAATATTGGAAGAGAAGGAGGCGTAACAGATATGGATAAAATGAAAGTGGCTTTTATATGTGTTCACAACTCATGTCGCAGTCAGATTGCGGAAGCGCTTGGTAAATATCTTGCAAGTGATGTCTTTGAAAGTTATTCTGCCGGAACAGAAACGAAACCGCAGATCAATCAGGATGCAGTTCGCTTAATGAAGGAAATATACCAGATTGATATGGAAGAAACACAGTACTCAAAGCTGTTGTCAGATATCCCTCCTGTAGATATTGTGATCACAATGGGATGTAATGTGAACTGCCCGACTGTTTCATGCAGGCACAGGGAGGATTGGGGATTAGAGGATCCTACGGGAAAAGCGATGAAGAATTCCAGAAGACAATAAAACTCATTGATTCAAAAATTATGGATTTAGCGAATAGAATTAAGGTTGATTTTATCACGCAAAGTGTCGTCTGAATCCATTGTTTCGTCTGTCTGCTGTAATACAGCAGCATCTGCGTTACTCGGTGTAGGAGGCGGATTTGCATTCTGCTATATTTTAAGCTTCATTCCGAAAATAAAAGAGGCACTCCCGATCCATTTGCTGGATGGGGTACCTCTGCTTGCGGGAAGTGTTGATATCAAGGACTATTTTGCGGCGATTGCAGTCACACTGCTTGTTGGTATCGTGAATCTTGCAGCAGCTGTTTTCATATTTAACAAAAGAGACCTGTAAGGATTTAAACCTTCGTCAGAGAGAAGATGAACTCTGTGCCAACGCCCTCTGTGCTGATGACATTGATATGTTCATCGTGAGCCTGAATGGCCTCTTTGACGATGGCAAGTCCGAGACCGGTTCCTTTTTTATCCTTTCCGCGGGACAGGTCGGACTTGTAAAAGCGTTCCCAGATTTTATTCAGTTCTTTTTTTGGAATTCCCATTCCGGTATCCTTGACAGAAACAAAAACCTTCTCATTCTTTTCGGTGACCTCAATCGTGATCGAAGAGTCGTTTCCGCTGAATTTGATCGCATTATCAATGAGATTGTAAAGAACCTGCTGAATCTTCCGTCGGTCTGCATACACGAGAATATTGCCTGCCAGAAGCAGAAGCTCAATGGAAATCCGTTTGCTTGTGCAGGTGCCTTCGAAAGAGGCGGCAGTGTTCTTGATCATCTGCTGGATATCAAACTCTGTCTTGTCCAGGATCATTTCATTCCGGTCAAACTCGTTGAGAGTCAAAAGATCCTGTGTCAGATCTGTCAGACGTTCCGTCTCAAAGAGAATGATATTTAAATATTTCTGATGCAGCTGGGGCGGAATCGTGCCGTCAGTCATCGCCTGCACATAGCCTTTGATCGAGGTGAGCGGAGAACGGAAGTCGTGAGAGACATTCGCTACAATCTTTTTCTGGTATTCCTCCATATCCTTCAGCTGTGAGGACATGTAATTCAGAGAAGCAGAAAGATATCCCATCTCGTCGTGCGTTGTTACAGGAATCTCATAGGTCAGATTTCCGGATGCATACTGAGTTGCCGCTTCTGTAATCTGTCTCAGTGGACGGAATACAAAAAATTCAACCCAATCAGAAAGAGAAAGGACAGCAGATAGATCACGGCCATCGTAATGTATACCGGCAGGATCAGAGAATGGCATGTCTGCTTCAGGCTTTCGATCGGACGATGGATCAAAAGATAGCCCTGCACGGAAAAATCCTGGGTGACAGGTGCCATGACAGTGATTACATCTTCCTCAAAGTATCCATGATAATTTCCGGAGATAAACTGATTGTTTCCAATCTCGGCAGGGTCGAATTCCAGGATCTGTTCCGGGGCTTCGATTCCATCCAGAGGGGCAGAAGTAATCAGTGTGCCGTCTGTTTTGACAAACCAGACGGACGCGTTCAGATACAGCTGCATGGCCTGCAGCTGAGAATGAACAGACCAGGCTGAAAGATCATTTGAAAAGTATGAGGGCAGGTAGGAGGTCGCAGTCTGATTTGCAATCCGGTACATATTTTGTGAGGAATCCTGTTCCAGTTTATTGAGCAGAAGCTGATTCGACAAGAGGGATACCGTGAAAATACTGAGAAATCCAAAGATAATATACAGCATGATAAATTTAAACGCAGTGTACTTTTCATAGTATCCATCCTTTTTTGTTTATTTTACTTCGAATTTGTAACCGATTCCCCATACGGTGCTCAGTCCCCAGCCCGGATGATCTTTGATCTTTTCGCGGAGACGTTTGATATGAACATCTACTGTGCGGGTGTCGCCGATGTATTCATAGCCCCAGATCTGATCCAAAAGCTGTTCTCTTGTAAATACCTGATTTGGAGAAGCAGCCAGAAAGTATAAAAGCTCCAGTTCTTTTGGAGGCATGTCAACGTTCTGGCCGTCGCACAGTACGGAATAGTTTGTAAGATTGATGGTAAGTCCGTCGTACTCGACACATTTTACCTTTTCTGCGGCAGGTGCTTCCGGCTTGACCGGCTGATAACGGCGCAGGACAGCACGCACTCGTGCTACCATCTCTTTGGAGTCAAACGGCTTCATGATATAGTCATCTGCCCCCAGCTCCAGTCCCAGTACTTTGTCAAATACTTCTCCTTTTGCAGAGAGCATGATGATCGGTACCTGTGATTTGGCGCGCAGTTCCCGGCAGACTTGATAGCCGTCGATTCCCGGAAGCATCAGATCCAGAAGAACAAGGTTTGGCTGATATGTCTCAAAGGCAGACAGCGCATCCTCCCCGTTTGACACAATTTTCGTATCAAAGCACTCTTTCATCAGATAGAGCGAGATCAGTTCTGCGATATTCTCATCATCGTCCACAATTAAAATTTTCTGTTTTGCAATCATAAATACTCCTCTCTTATAACCCCGTTTATTTTAACTCCACGATCGTGACGCCGGCGTCTCCTTCTCCGAATTCCCCGAGACGGTAGGACTTAACATGCTTCTGACGGCGCAGGAATTCGTGAATTCCTTTTCGGAGTGCTCCCGTTCCTTTTCCGTGTACTACCCGCACTGTGCTTAAATGGGACAGCAGAGCATCATCCAGATATTTGTCCAGCTCAGAAACTGCTTCGTCTACAGTCTTTCCAAGCAGATTGATTTCAGGGCTCACGGACAGAGATTTGCTCATTTTCAGCTTGCCTTTTGACGTACGTTTGAATGATTTTGGTGCATAAGGATTCGCCTCTTCGATAATCTCCAGATCTGAAATGTGAACCTGAGATCTTAAAATTCCCATCTGCACTGTCACATTTCCGCGGGAATCCGGAAGGGAACTGATGGTTCCGGTCAGATTCATGCTCAGTACTTTTACAGATTCTCCGAGTTTGAAATCAGTTGGTTTGTATTCCTTTTTCGGTTTCTGTACTTTCAAAGATGAAGATGCGGTATTTTCCTTCATCTTCTTGCGCAGACGTTCTCTTTCTTTTTCCATTTCGGCGGCTGAAATATTTTCTTTTCCGAATTTGCGGAAATTTTTAATCGTCTCATCAGCCACATCTTTGGCATCGCGCAGGATTGTATTTGCCTTTTCGCGGGCTTCGGCAAGAATCCGCTCTCTTTGTTCCTCGATGCGTTCTTGTTTTTGCTGCGCCTGACTTTTCAGTGCTTCGATTTCTTTTTTATATGCTGCAATCTCTTCCTGTTCTTTTTCAATCGTGCGTTTGCTTGTCTCCAGATCTGAGATCAGATCCTCAAATGAGACATCCTGTTCGGAAAGTCTGGTTTTGGCATCTTCGATGATATAATCCGGAAGGCCGAGCTTACCGGAAATCGCAAATGCATTACTCTTTCCCGGGATTCCGATCAGGAGGCGGTAGGTCGGGCGCAGACTTTCTACGTCAAACTCACAGCAGGCATTCTCAACTCCGGGAGTGGAAAGTGCGTAGACCTTTAATTCACTGTAATGAGTGGTAGCCATGGTGCGGATTCCACGTCCGTGCAGATAGGAGAGAATGGCGATGGCCAGCGCGGCTCCTTCGGTAGGATCCGTTCCGGCTCCAAGCTCATCAAACAGAACCAGAGAATTCTCATCTACATCATGCAGGAAAGAGACAATATTTGTCATATGAGAAGAGAAGGTACTCAAGCTCTGCTCAATGCTCTGCTCATCTCCGATATCTGCATAGACCTGTTTAAACACTGCCAGTTCAGAACGGTCTCTGGCAGGGATGTGAAGGCCGGACTGTCCCATCAGGGTAAAAAGTCCTACGGTTTTTAAAGATACCGTCTTTCCGCCGGTATTTGGTCCTGTAATGATCAGAAGAGAAAAATCGTCTCCCAGAGAAACCGTGATCGGAACTACTTTTTTTGGATCCAGAAGAGGATGTCTTCCCTCACGGATGTGAATGCGTCCATCTGTGTTGAGGAGCGGACGGCTGGCATTCATAGAAAATGCCAGTGCACCGCGGGCAAAGATAAAATCAAGATCCGTCAGAATACGGTAATCCGTGCGGATCTCTTCAATATACTGCGCGGTCTCTTCGCTGAGACGGGCGAGGATGACCTGAATTTCTTCCTGTTCTTTCGCATACAGTTCTTTGAGGTCGTTGTTCAGTTTTACGACTGCCATCGGCTCGATAAACAGTGTAGAACCGGTGGAGGACTGATCGTGGATCATCCCGTTGACCTGACTGCGGTACTCGGCTTTGACCGGAACACAGTAGCGGTCTCCGCGCATGGTGATGATCGGATCCTGCAGATAGGTGCGCAGAGAACCGTTCACCAGATTTGTCAGAGTTGCATGAACTTTATCGTTGATGTGTCCGATGCTGCGGCGGATATTCTTTAATGTGCTGCTGGCATCATCGCTGATCTCATCTTCCCCCTGAATACAGCGCTCAATCTCGGCAGTCAGAGGAAACAGAGGTTCCAGCTGTTCAAAATAGACATCCAGGCAGTCACAAAGCTCTTCCTGTGTGTCGTGACGTCCGTAAGCCTTTACTTTTCCGGCATTCTGTAAAACTTTGCAGATGCGAAGAAGCTCTCCGCATCCAAGTGCACCGCCGATCTCCAGACGTTTTAAAGACTCTCCGATGGGGAATGCATTGCCAAAAAGAGATGCGTCCCTTTTTGTACGATCCGTGTAAATGCCGCTTCGGTCTGCTCCTGTGCAGTGTTGATCTTTTCCGGTATCGGTCATCGGTTTCAGCTTGCGGCAAAGCTGTTTTCCGCGCATGGAAGAAGCCTGTTCCTCCAAAAGCGCAGTGATTTTATAATATTC
>ENA-OQNC01000024-OQNC01000024.1-human-gut-metagenome-genome-assembly--contig:-NODE-24-length-30234-cov-3.411233_pt1 | contig 30234 bp, 36 predicted proteins | sample MGYA00242626_ERZ504874 | MGnify/ENA primary metagenome ERZ504874 (study PRJEB26092, sample SAMD00036411) | human gut metagenome | host: Homo sapiens | study: EMG produced TPA metagenomics assembly of...
CCTACATTACAAAAACTATAGATGTCATTTTCCATTCTGGATGCCGCATAAGAATCCTGCATCATATTCTGAATCCGGTCAGGGATCTTCCTCGTATCATCTGTGTGAAGTGTCGTCAGTCCGTGAAGACCTGTCGAAAAGCATTCTAAAAGATACTTCACTTCTGTAGAACGCGCTTCTGACAGAAGCACCCATTGCGGATTTTGCCGAAGTGCAGATTTGATTGCTTTCGTATAGGAGAAAAATTCTTCATCTACTTTCAGTTCCACACAGTTTGCCCCCGGATTAATATCCCGATAATGAATCTCAAGATTATCTTCAATGGTCATCACCTTTTCGTTGCTTCGGTATAAATTGTGTTAAAAATTTCAGCAATTCTGTTTTTCCTGCTCCCGGACACCCGCAAAAGACCATATTCAATTTTGCTTCCATACAATTTCTCAGAAACAGAAGCACCTCTCTGGAACAGTATCCATCGGCCAGCATTTTTTCTTCTGTCATACGCATAACCGCCGGTGTTTTTCGAATAGAGATGGAATACCCTGTATTTGTCACGCTTGGATGAATGATCGAAATCCTGAGAGTGTCCGTCTCCGCTTCCAGAACATTATTAAATTTATTGATTTGTTCACTCACAATATTAGAAATCAGAACGCTAAATCGGCCTGCGAACTCCGGTGTCAGATTCACCGGAGCTTTTCGAATCCCATATTTTAAATGTTCGATCCACACATCAGTCCCGTTATAATTGATGTCTGTAACCTGCTGATCTTTTACATATGGGAGCAGCGGTCCGAAGCACTCCTCTTTCAAATCCCATGCTTCCCTGGATATTTTCATTAGCTGACTCCATTTGCATCTGCAAGTGCGTTCGTCAATTTCTGTACTGCTTCCATAATTCCGCTTTTAATGCTGTCTCCGATTGGTGATGCTGCTACTACAATGATCATGATGACGATTGCTGCTACTACGATTACTCCATATTCTTCCATAAATGCTTTCATACTTTTCTACTCCTTTTGATTCTTTTTCATGATTTTTGTTTACTTTTTACCGGATTTTTATAGAATTTTCAGCCTTTTTCATCTTTTTCTCTTCTCATCAGACTTCCTCCTTTCTTTTTCTGCACATATATTGCCGATTTTATATTGTTGTATTATTTAAACTTTGAAAGTTTAAATCGATAATTATTTTCTGCATTCCGGAAATCTGTAAGATCGTAAGATAAAAATAGAAATGATTTTCTCAGACAGGAATATCAGAACTGAGCCTGTATCTTCTACAGACTATTGCCATATATGATTCATTATAAAACACTTAAAATAACTGAAATCTGTTAGAAATTAACACTTGATTTCTTGACTGGATCTCATTACGATCCATGGAACTTATAACCTCTGCCGGAAGAACTTCCGTCGATTAAGTTATGTATGAATTATACGTCTCTGACTCCTGAAAGTCAATGTATAAATTCTTAAATATTAATAAACAAAAAATTACGATTCACCCCCACCGGCGTAAACCGTAATCTTTTTCCTAAAAGCTTTATTCAACAGGCGGTACTTCCTGCTTCTTCATCCCCCTCAAAAGCACATACATAGAAGAACCGACAAAGGCGCTGACTATAACCGCCCCTCCAAGACGCATGATATCACCTTGGATCCAGGCTCCCAGTGCACTGTCTGTCAGAAGAATTCCCATCACATTTACTGTAATATGAAGCAGGATCGGCACCTTGATCGTCCCACAAATCTCATAGGAATAGGCAAGCACCATTCCCATCGCTCCGACATAGAGGATTTGCAGCAGATTCCCGTTCATCAATCCGAAAATCAAAGACGAAAGCAGCGCCGCACTAAAGAATGTGCTCTTTTCACGGAATCTTTTAAAAACAAGCCCCCTGAACATCAACTCTTCCGCAACCGGCACGATGATCCCCATACAAATCAACTGCACGACCACATTCGTCTGCATATCCACATCGCTGTACGCTAAGGAGGACAACGCCAGGGCAGACAACATCATCAGACAATTTAATCCGATACAAAATGCACTTCCCAGTCCGAAAACGACCAGATACTTCTTGACTCCCGGAACTTTCACTGACTGTTTATGAAGTATTCGTTCCTTCTTCCGGTCTTTCAAAAACAGCGGTACCGTCAAAAACAACGTACAAAGCGCACTGAACGCAAGAATCGGCATAATATATTTACCCACAATCTCGTACATTCCCTGCACACTGCTCATAATCGCCTCGGTCATCTCTTCTGTCGTAGTGCTCTTTTCCAGTGCGTCATAATCCATAACCTGACCGATATGCGGAATCATTACTGCAAGCTCTGCCACTAACTGGGCAACAAACTGAATCACCCAATACAATAAGAGCGGACCACATACATGCCAGAATTTCACCGGTTCTGAATTTCTATCCATTCATTTCCCTCGCTTTCTCCTGTATCCATGCCCTCATCTCACTCTCATTTCCCTGCACACTGCCCTGAACCATCTCCGGTTTTCCGCCGCCTCTGCCATGAAATGTCTCATTCAGTTCTTTTGCAAGCGGTCTCATATCCAATATCCTGCTTCCGATCACATAACGGAAACCATGCTCCTCATCTCCGCCAAATGCTGCACAGATCCGTTTGCCATGATCCAGAACAAGATTCATCAGAATCCTCAGCTCTTCTCCCTCCAGATCATCCGCAAACACAATCACATCCTCCGATTGCCCGGCCAGCCTTTCTGCACGAATGGCAAGCATGTCTCGCTTTAACTGCGCATATCTTTGCTTCCATTCTGTACAGTCATTTTTTAATTTTTCTACCCCCTGCGCCACGTCTTCTTCTTTCACACACAGAGCAGAAGAAATACACCCTGTACTCTCTGCTTTCCTGCGGTAATCCTCCAACGCACGGAATCCACAGAGCATGGTCACACGGACGCCGCCTTTATAACGCTGCACTCCCGTCAGACGGATCTGCCCGATCTCCCCTGTTTGTTTCACATGCGGCGCACAGCACGCACACACATCATATTCCGGGATCGTCACGATCCGTACCTGACCTTCAATCTCAATCTTACTGCGGTATACAAGCGTCTGGAGTGCTTTCTGATCCGGATAGGTCACTTCCACTTCCAGATTTCGCACCACTGCCCGATTGGCTTCCCATTCAATCTCGCGAATCTCCGCTTTGGTAATCTCTCCGTTGAAATCCATCGTGCAGTCTTCACTTCCCAGATGGAATCCCACATTCTGATACCCAAACCTTTTATGAACCAACCCGGAAACGATATGCTCTCCGGTATGCTGCTGCATCTTCATAAAACGAAGATCCCAGTCAATCCTTCCCTCTACACAGTCTCCAACCGAAAGAGGCGCATCTGTCCTGTGAAAAATCACACCATCCTTTTCCTGCACATCCAGCACTCGCGCACTGCCAAGTATCCCTGTATCCGCATACTGTCCTCCCCCTTCCGGAAAAAAGGCAGTCCGATCCAGCACGATCTGCCAGTTTTCTCCATCCGGGACACACTGCTCTACCTGCGCAGAAAATCTCTGCAGATGACTGTCCAGATAAAACAATTTTTCCGTCATATCCTACATCCTCTCCGGCGCTTCAAATCCAAGCAGATCGATACAACTCTCCAGAACCTCTTTTGTCAGTTTCAAAAGCGCGATATAACCTTTCTTCTTCTCTGCGTCTTCCTCTGAAAGGATCTTTGTCTCATGATAGAATTTATTAAATGCGTTGGCCAGATCATAAATATATGCACACAGCTTGTGCGGCGCTGTCTCTTCATAAACTGTCTCGATCACATCATTGAATTTTGCACATTCCAGCATCAGTGCTTTTTCAAATTCACTGGATGCCTCTCTGATCACCAGATCCTCCAGACTGTTTTCTTCCTGGTATTTATTCAGGATCGACTTGATCCGGACAATTGTGTACAGAATGTACGGTCCCGTATTTCCTTCAAAGGAAGTAAAGCGGTCTACATCAAAGACATAATCCTTGGATGCCTGATTGGAAAGATCACCATATTTGATCGCAGCAAGTCCTACCATCTGTGCAGTCTTCTTTGCCTCTTCCTCGGAAACCGTGCGGTTGTCCATAATCTTCTTGTACATCTCTTCGTTGATCTCACGAATCAGATTTTCCAGACGCATCACGCCGCCTTCTCTTGTCTTAAACGGCTTGCCGTCTTTTCCGTTCATTGTACCGAATCCTAAAAATTCCAGTTCTGTCTCCGGTTTTACGATTCCGGTCTTCTTTGCACAGCGGAATACCTGTACAAAGTGAAGCTCCTGACGCTTATCTACCACATAAATCACTTCGTCCGGCTGGTATAGTTCTTCTCTCTCTACCAGTGTCGCCAGATCTGTCGTGTCATACAGTGCAGCCCCGTCTGACTTTAAGATCATACACGGAGGCACTTCTTTTTTGTCTGTCTCTTCCTGTACATCCACTACAAGAGCACCTTCATCATAGTGCGCATATCCTTTTTCTTTGAGCATCTCCACCATATCCGGAATATATTTCTGGGCATCTGCCTCTCCCTTCCAGAGATCGAAAGACACGTTCAGATTTGCATAGTTTTTCTTCAAATCTGCTACAGAAACTGCCATAATGTGATTCCAGATCGCACGGAATCCCGGATGTCCGTTCTGCAGAAGGAACGTCGCCTGCAGTGCTTTTTCACGATACTCTTCATGTTCTTTTGCATAAGCGCTGGCCGTCGGGTAGATTTCCTCAAGCTCTCCGATCGTAAACGGCGCCTCTTTCGGATATTCTCCGGTGAAGTTTTCATCAAAATATGGAAGCTCAGGTTTTCTCTTCTGCAATTCTGTAATGATCAGCCCCATCTGATATCCCCAGTCTCCCAGATGAATATCACCGATCACTTTGTTTCCTTTATAACGCAGGATTCTCTTTACACTCTCTCCGATGATCGCAGAACGCAAATGTCCTACATGCAGCGGTTTTGCCACATTCGGTCCGCCGTAATCCACCATGATCGTCTTTGGTGTCTCCATCTCTTCCACTCCCAGCTTTTCACTCGCTGCCATCTCATTGAGAAATGCCGCTGCAAAGGATGGTTTTACTTTCAGATTGATAAATCCCGGATTCACCGCTTCTGCTATTTCAAAACAGTCTTTTCCTGCAGTCCTGCCACCACGTCATTTGCGATCATGATCGGCGCCTTTTTGTAAGTTTTTGCTGCTGCCATTGCTCCGTTGCACTGGTATTCACACAGATCCGGACGGTTTGACAAGGTTACTTTCGCAAATGCCGCATCATAACCGGCTGCCTCAAAGGCTTCTTTCATTTCTATTGTAATCAGTTCCAACAATGTTTTCACTTCTGTTCCACTCTCCGTTCTATTTTTCTTTCATTTTGCTATTTTATCATGTATAATGCTTTACGGCAAGCTGTTTGTACACGCATCCGAAAGGATTTATATAATAAGGAAAGAAGAGGATATATGTTATGAAATTAGGATCACATGTGGGCATGAGCGGTAAAGAGATGCTGCTTGGTTCCGCAAAAGAAGCCGTTTCCTACGGCGCAAACACATTTATGTTCTATACAGGAGCTCCGCAGAACACAAGGCGCAAAGAAATCAGCGAACTGAATATTTCACCTGCCTGGGAATATATGAAAGAACATGGCATTGACGAAATCATCGTACATGCTCCCTATATCATCAATCTGGGAAATTCTGTAAAACCTGAAACATTTGAACTTGCAGTCGAATTCCTGGCAAAGGAGATTGAGCGCACTGCCGCCTGCAAAAGCCATACTCTGGTACTTCATCCGGGTTCTCATGTAGGAGCCGGAACTGACGCCGGAATCCGCCAGATCATCAAAGGACTCAACTCTGTCCTGACAGCAGATACTCCCTGTCATATCGCACTGGAAACCATGGCCGGAAAAGGTTCCGAAATCGGCCGCACATTTGAAGAGCTTGCACAGATTTATGACGGCGTTGTATACAATGACAAGCTGAGAGTCTGCTTTGACACCTGCCATACCAGTGACAGCGGATATGATATCATCCACCATTTCGATGATGTGATCGATGAGTTCGACCGCCTGATCGGAAAAGATCAGATTGCCGTCTTTCACATTAATGACAGTAAAAATATTCCGGGAGCCGCAAAAGACCGGCATGCCAATATCGGTTTCGGACATATCGGATTTGACGCGATACACCATATCGTACACCACAAAGATTTTATGGATATCCCGAAAATTCTGGAAACACCGTACATTCCATCGGCTGTCAAAGAGAAGAAATCCTATGCGCCTTACAAATATGAGATTCGTATGTTAAAGGAAGGGATTTTTCACCCGGAACTGCCTGCCGAAATTCTTGCGGCAAATGAAAAGTAACTTGACAAATCCGCAACTTCATTATACGATTGTATTATATATATAGTACAGTTAGTTTTTCATAGAAAACGAGGTGATCAAATGCCATGGGAATTGGACAATGACCGTCCCATCTATCTACAGTTGATGGAGCGTATTCAGCAGGATATCGTATCCGGTATCTACAAACCCGGTGACAGACTTCCCTCTGTCCGGGATCTCGCCGTAGAAGCTGCCGTGAATCCGAACACAATGCAAAAAGCACTCTCCGAACTGGAACGGAGCGGACTGGTATATTCTCAGCGAACAAGCGGACGTTTTATTACAGAAGATACCCGGCTGCTGGATGAAATGAAGACCAGTCTCGCATCCGAACATATCCTGCAGTTTCTTGAAAAGATGAAACAGCTCGGCTTTCAGAAAGAAGAAACTGCTGCATTGATACAGAAAGCACTCAAGGAGGTAGACCTATGAACCCCATTCTCGAATGCAAGGGGCTGACCCGAAAATTCAATCACTTTTTTGTCACTTTCCAATGTTGATCTGACTCTGGAACGTGGAGAGATCATCGGCCTGCTTGGACCAAACGGAAGCGGAAAGACGACTCTGATCAAACTGATCAACGGGCTTCTTTTACCAACTGACGGACAGATCACAGTAAACGGATCAGTTCCCGGTGTAGAGACGAAGAAAATCGTTTCCTATCTTCCGGAGCGCGGATGTCTGGATGAACGCCGCAGGATTTCAGAGCTGATTTCCTATTACAGTGACTTTTACTCCGATTTTGATGTCTCCCGTGCTCATACGATGTTAAAGGATCTGGATATCGATCCTTCGCTTCGTCTGAAAACACTCTCAAAGGGGACAAAAGAAAAAGTCCAGCTCATCCTTGTCATGAGCCGGGATGCACAGCTTTATGTATTAGATGAACCGATCGGCGGTGTAGATCCTGCAGCCAGAGATTATATTCTCCGGACCATCCTGACAAACTACAACGAAGATGCGTCTGTTTTGATCTCTACCCATTTGATCGCAGATGTAGAAAATGTTCTGGATCGGGTTTTATTTCTGCAAAACGGGCAGATTACGCTCAACGCTTCTGTCGATGAGATCCGCAGGGGACAACAAAAAATCGGTAGATGCTTTATTCCGGGAGGTATTTCGATAGTTAAAAAAATTGATCAAACATGATTTAAAATATGGAGTACGTATGTTTGCAGTCCTGCATATCATTCTGATCATCGGCTGTCTGATGGCACGCTTCCTTGTAATCGATCATCTTGTACTTTTCAGCAGATCCTGAAGAATTTGCTCCTGTTATCGCCCTTTTGATCGTCGTGCTCACAATGCTGTTTTCTGCGATTTCCTTTGGATGCTGTATCATGTACGCCGTCCGGTTTTATAAGAACCTGTTTACAGATGAAGGATACATCACCTGGACGCTTCCGGCATCACCGCTGACCCAGTTCTGGGCGAAGATTCTGTCTGCCTCCATCTGGTATGTGCTGGATCTTACAATCTGCTTTGCCGCTGCGTGGTTTTTGATTTCGGGAGACAATATACAGTCTGCTCTGGAAAGGATCAAACCTGACTTTCAGGCTGCACTTGGTATGTCCTTCTCTTCCTTTTGTCGGTCTTGTTTGCTATTTTTTTCTATTTGTCGGAATTCTTTCCTGCGTGCTATTTATTTATACAAGTATTGCAATCGGACAGCTGGTTCCCGCACATCGGATCATTGTATCCATTGCTGTATATTTTATTCTGAATCTCATTACTCAGATTATCAGCATAGGAGTATCCATCATCACCAGTGTCTTTCCTGATTATGTTTTTCTCCTGCACAGACCAGCTTTTCAGAGTATTTCTTTCAGAATGCTCCTGATCGGAACCTGTACTACGACAGTACTTGCCATTGCAGGATACTTTATTACTTATCGGATTTTGCAAAGAAAAGTGAATTTGATTTAAAAGAAGGGATTGAAGCACATCCGCCCGGATGCCGCTCAATCCCTTTTACTGATCTCTTTTCGATATAAAAAAATACACGTCTGGGCGGAGTCGAACCGCCGCACATGCCTCCGGAGGGCATCGCTCTATCCACTGAGCTACAGACGCATAATCTTTTGTGTCCTTTGAATTTCAACCGAACACTTTATATATCCTAGCACAATTTTACAATCTTGTAAAGAGCATTTCTTTCAAATTTCTCATTCCATCTTTTCTTTTTAAAAGGTACCATTTGTTATTTTCCCCAATCCTCTTTCATAAAGATATGCATGATCACTGAGCACTTCTTCTGTGTCTACCTGTGTATGATTGATATCCTGTATCATAGCATCCAGTTCCTCTTTTGCAATTTCTCTTGATTTCGGCAAAATGATCACTTCATGGATACTGCTCGGGAGAATATAAAAATCCTCTTTCAAAATTTCACCGATCATCTCAAGAACATGCGGATAAAACATACAGGCTGCCCCCTGGATCTTGCTGGAATTCGTCAGTACATACATCTGACATTCTCTCTGCATGCCGCGGATTGCCTCCACTTCAATTCCGGTTATCCTGCGGATCATATCGGGAAGTGAGCAGAATTCCGCCGGAAGCAGTCTGACAGCACTTCGCATGGCCATTTCATATAATTCCTCTGTTTCAAGATTCCATTGCCTCATATACTCATTTGTGATCTGCATTGTTGCGCTTCCCTCACATTGCCGGTCTAAAATGACATAAAAGGTCAGCGAAAGATCCAGCACATCCAAATGCGGGATTTCTTCCAGTAATTCCCTGTTTTTCTCCGTTTTTATCACTTTGATCCCCAGCTTATTCTTCCATGATTCCAGATTAAAAAAAGAATCCACATCTATGATATTTTTTGTCCTTGATCTTTTGTATAAAGACTGGCTGATCTCCGACACAATCTGTTCCAGAGTTTCCCCTTTTTGAAACTTCTCATAATATTCCTCCAGATAGATTGTCGGAAACAGATTGGATCCCGTTTCCTGAAGCAACAGTCCAACACGAATCTTCCCATTGTTTTTTACTGCTCTGTGTTCTCTTGCCTGTATCCCGTTTTTCCCCTCCTTTTGATTCATTGTTTCAATTGCTGCGCACACAAATTCTCTATATTCCATACTGTCTCCTTCCTGATTGTGTGCTCATCTTTTTGAGAAATGCGGCACGAATGTGCCTTTGAAATCTGATGTGAACAATATTATGTTTCTTGATTATATCCGACTCTGATGCGAAATACAACGAACTTTATATGAACTATCTATAAAGATTCTATAAATGTTACTGTTCACACCAATCCCCACCTTACCAAAAGAAAAAGACGCCCTGAGGCGTCTCCTTCGTATTAAACACGTGAGAGATATTCTCCTGAACGTGTATCAATCTTCAGTACATCTCCCTGTTCTACGAACAATGGTACCATAACAATTGCTCCTGTCTCTACAGTTGCAGGTTTTGTAGCTCCCTGTGCTGTATCTCCCTTGAATCCAGGCTCTGTCTCTGTAATCGCAAGCTCTACGAACAGAGGTGGCTCTACTGAGAATACGTTTCCATTGTGTGAACAGATCTTTACTACTTCGTTCTCTTTTACAAATTTCAGAGAATCTCCTACAACATCTTCGTTCAGAGCGATCTGATCATATGTCTCTACGTCCATAAAGTTAAACAGATCTCCGTCTCTGTAAAGATACTGCATGTCTTTTCTGTCAATATGTGCTTTCGGGAATTTTTCAGTTGGTCTGAAAGTTTTCTCAACAACACCGCCACTGATGATATTTTTTTAATTTTGTTCTAACAAATGCTGCACCTTTTCCAGGTTTTACGTGCTGGAATTCTAAGATCTGATAGATATTTCCGTCAATCTCAACGGTAACACCATTTTAAAATTCTCCTGCTGAAATACATCTGTAATCCTCCTTCAAATGCGCACTTTATGCGCTGCCTTTCTTCGACTGTTTATAATTCTATAATAGATTCTGTTCTTTTTCTAACCTTTTTTATTCCAGTTTCCGCTTCTTTTTATAAAAATGAAGAACAATTTTCTCCAAATAACGCTTCAAAACGATCTGAATCTCCTCTTTTGGATGGATCGGCTTCACTAAAATACTGTGAATCCCGGTTCTCTTTGCTCCCCATACATCGGTAAACAGCTGATCGCCAACAAACAGGGTGCGCTCCTTTGTTGTCCCCATAATCTTCATTGCCTTCTCATAATTCTTGATTGAAGGCTTGTGAGCATTATAGATATAAGCAGTCTGTATCTCCTGATTAAACATCTCCACACGCGGTTTCTGATTATTTGACAGAAGGCAGGAGGAAAATCCGATTTTGTTTAAACGCGTAAACAGCTTTTTGGCCCTTTCATCTGCCGGTGCTCCGTGTGGTACCAGTGTATTGTCGATATCAAAGATGACTCCCCGGTATCCCTTCTCATACAGCTCTTCAAAAGGAATCACATAAGTGGATGCCAGGTATTCATCCGGAAAAAATTTATCAAACATCTCTACTATCCATCTCCATCAATTTTGTAATCATCTCTTTGCAGATTTCCTGCACATTCTTCTCGTCTGTCTGCACGATCAAATCTGCTGCCGTCTCATATTTCTCCCGGCGCTTTTCCATCAGTTCTGCGATATATTCCACATTCTTATGATTCTTCAGCAGAGGTCTGTCATCATTCTCTTTGACACGTTCCAGAATCGTCTTTGGAGTAGCTGTCAGCAGAACCACATATCCATTTTTTTTCATTTCACTTACATTCTGACTGCGCATTGCAGCACCGCCGCCGCAGGAAATAATCGTCCGACTTGTTTTTTGCAGCTCAATCAGAAGATTCGTCTCAAGATTCCGGAAATACTCTTCTCCGTGCTTTTCAAAAATCTCCGGAATACTCATCCTCTGACGATCCGAGATGAGTTCATCCATTTCCACAATCTCCATGTCAAACCATTCTCCCAGAGTTCTTGCCACCGTCGATTTTCCAGCTCCCATAAATCCGATCAGTACGATATTATAATCACATGATTCCCGAAACTTTTTTATCATCAATTCATTCATATTTCGCCTCTGCTCTTTCCCTTTAACTCTTCTGTCCGTTTATTATAACAAGCATTGTTTCAGACCGCAAGAGATATACTTTTTCGTTTCCTTTAATCCGTACCGCCTTTCGCCAGTGCATTCGCCACATCCTCTTTGAAATTCGCCCATGCCTCTTCATTTTCCACAAAGTATTTCGGACAATTTTTTCCGGTCACATCATAGTGGCGGATCACTGTATCCGCAGTCAGACTGTACTTTCTGCAAAGCCATGCGGTCAGCTGCACCATCGACTGATAGGTTTCTTCTGTAAACTTTCCTGTTTCGTCCGGATGACAGCATTCGATCGAAATGGTATCCTTATTCCGCTCGTTGGATGCATATGCCACCTCCCATGTGGGCACACACTGAATGATCTCTCCTTCCAGTCCCACGACAAAATTACTACTTGCTGATGTCTCATGGGTGTCCTTAAGTCCTTCAAAATAATCTCTGTTCTCCTGTGCAGTAGAGCCCGGATTCGCCGTATAATGAATCACGATTCCTGTGATCCCGTCTGACTCGATTCCCGGTCTGGAGTACTCATTGATATCCAGAAGCTGTACATCAATCTCCGGTCTGGACGCATCCACATCCGCCCGCATCTCTCCTTGCTTTTTTGAGATGCATGACCTTAAGATCAGCACTATTGTCAATAACAGCAGCGCTGCCAGTCCGGCTCTTGCATAGAATACTTTCCTGTCACTTCTTCCCCGTCCATATCTTCTTCTTTTTCTTCTGTTGGATCTTATTTTCATCTGAACTCCTGATTTCAAAAATGCCGGAACAGTTTCCTGCTCCGGCACTCCTTCACTTTATTCATCTACACTGTAGTTAGGTGCTTCTTTTGTAATATGAATGTCATGTGGATGACTTTCTTTCAAGGATGCAGCTGAAATCTTAACAAACTGTCCGTTCTCTTTCAGTGCCTCAATATTTGCAGTTCCGCAGTATCCCATTCCTGCACGGAGGCCTCCCATGAGCTGGAATACGGTATCTTCTACTGTTCCTTTGTATGCAACACGTCCTTCCACACCTTCCGGAACTAATTTCTTTGCATCTGCCTGGAAGTAACGATCCTTGCTTCCGTTTTCCATAGCTGCGATAGATCCCATACCACGGTATACTTTGTATTTTCTTCCCTGGTATAATTCAAATGTTCCCGGGCTCTCGTCACATCCGGCAAAGATACTTCCCATCATACAAACATTCGCTCCTGCTGCAATCGCCTTTGTCATATCTCCGGAATACTTGATACCACCGTCTGCGATAACCGGAATTCCGTACTCTTTTGCCACTGCATAGCAGTCCATAACAGCTGTTACCTGTGGTACACCGATACCTGCAACCACACGAGTCGTACAGATTGATCCAGGTCCGATACCAACTTTTACGGCATCCACACCGGCTTCGATCAAGGCTCTTGTCGCCTCCCCTGTAGCAACATTTCCTGCAATGACCGGAAGATTTGGATATTTTTCTTTGACCATACGCACTGTGCGCAGAACATTCTCAGAATGTCCATGTGCAGAGTCCATCACGATCACGTCTACCTTCGCACTCACCAGCGCCTCTACACGCTCCAGACAGTTTGCTGTGATTCCGATCGCCGCTCCGCAGAGAAGTCTTCCCTGACCGTCTTTCGCTGACAGTGGATATTTGATCTGTTTCTCAATGTCTTTGATCGTGATCAGACCTTTTAAATTTCCATCTTTGTCCACGATCGGAAGTTTTTCTTTTCTTGCCTTTGCAAGGATCTTCTTTGCATCTTCCAGTGTGATTCCTTCCGGTGCTGTGATCAGCCCTTCTGAAGTCATGGATTCTTTTATTTCTTAGAGAAATCTTCCTCAAATTTCAAATCACGGTTTGTAATAATTCCAACCAGCTTTTTCCCTTCTGTGATCGGCACTCCGGAAATTCTGAATTTTGCCATCAGATCATTGGCGTCCGCCAGTGTATGATCCGGAGAAAGAGAAAACGGATCTGTGATAACCCCATTCTCTGATCTCTTTACTTTGTCTACCTCTTCTGCCTGCTGCTCGATCGTCATGTTTTTATGAATGATACCGATTCCTCCCTGACGTGCCATGGCGATCGCCATGCGGTGCTCAGTAACTGTATCCATACCAGCACTCATCATCGGAATGTTCAGTTTAATCGTCTTTGTCAGATATGTGGATAAGTCCACCTGATTTGGAATGACCTGTGAATATGCCGGTACTAACAGGACATCGTCAAATGTAATACCTTCTCCGATTATTTTTCCCATGATTTATTTCCTCTCTTTCTCTAATATGTATGTCCATAGATTATCTGTTATGGTACAAAAATTCCCACCACTTGTCAAGCCTATTCCCACTTACAATTTATTTTTATTCCTGATTTATTTTTAACTTCCTATTATTAAGCGATACTTATAGATGATGTCTCATTCATAATTTTTACATAATTTCTCAGTTTTTCTATAATTCTTTTGTCTATTACTGCTGAAATCCCGAAATAAAAAAAGAGCCCCGGATATCTGTATCAAAACAGATATTCGGGAAACCTCTTGTCATTACATCATTCCCATTCCGCCAGGTGCTGCCGGCATTGCCGGTGTCTCTTCTTTAATCGTAGAAACAACAGATTCTGTTGTCAGCAGAGTAGATGCAACACTGTTTGCATTCTGCAGTGCGCTTCTTGTCACTTTGGCAGGATCCAGAATTCCTTCACTTACCATATCTACATATTCTTCTTTGTAAGCATCAAATCCGACTCCAGGTTCTGATTCTCTTACTTTATTGATGATCACTGCACCTTCCAGACCTGCATTTGTTGCAATATGGAACAATGGAGCCTCCAGAGCTTTCAGGATGATATTCGCACCTGTCTTCTCATCACCTTCCAGAGTCTCTGCAAGTTTTGCAACTTCTTTAGAAGCATGGATATATGCAGATCCACCGCCTGCGATGATACCTTCCTCTACTGCTGCTCTTGTCGCATTGAGTGCATCTTCCATACGCAGTTTTGCTTCTTTCATCTCAGTTTCTGTCGCTGCTCCCACACGAATCACTGCAACACCGCCTGCCAGTTTTGCAAGTCTTTCCTGTAATTTTTCTCTGTCAAATTCAGATGTTGTCTCCTCGATCTGTTTTTTGATCTGAGCCACTCTGTCTTCGATTGCTTTCTTATCTCCGCATCCGTCAACAATGACTGTGTTCTCTTTCTGAACTTTTACAGATTTTGCACGTCCGAGCAGGTCCATTGTTGCTTCTTTCAGGTCCATTCCAAGTTCATCGGAAATTACCTGTCCGCCTGTCAGGATTGCAATATCATTGAGCATTTCTTTTCTTCTGTCCCCGTATCCAGGAGCTTTTACTGCAACAACATTAAATGTTCCGCGCAGTTTGTTTACGATCAGAGTTGTAAGAGCTTCTCCTTCAATATCCTCTGCAATGATCAGAAGTCTTGCTCCTGACTGTACGATCTGCTCCAGCAATGGAAGGAGATCCTGAATATTGGAAATCTTCTTGTCTGTGATCAGGATGTACGGATCATCCAGAACTGCTTCCATCTTCTCCATATCTGTCGCCATATATGCAGAAATATATCCGCGGTCAAACTGCATACCTTCTACCAGATCCAGCTCTGTCTGCATTGTCTTGGATTCTTCGATCGTGATAACACCATCTTTGGAAACTTTCTCCATTGCATCTGCAACCATATTTCCAACCGCTTCATCACCGGAAGATACTGCTGCAACTTTTGCGATCTGGTCTTTTCCTGTTACCTGACGGCTCATATTTGCAATTGCTTCCACTGCTGCATCTGTCGCTTTTTTCATACCTTTACGCAGTACGATCGGGTTTGCTCCTGCTGCAAGGTTCTTCATTCCTTCATTTTACCATTGCCTGTGCCAGAACAGTCGCTGTTGTTGTTCCGTCTCCGGCTACATCGTTTGTCTTCGCTGCAACTTCACGGATGAGCTGTGCTCCCATATTTTCAAATCCGTCTTCCAGTTCGATTTCTTTTGCGATCGTCACACCGTCATTTGTGATCAATGGTGTTCCGAACGATTTATCCAGAACAACGTTTCTTCCTTTTGGTCCCAAAGTTACTCTTACAGTATCTGCAAGCTGGTTTACACCTTTTTCCAGAGCGGCTCTTGCCTCTGCTCCATATTTAATTTCCTTTGCCATTTTCATTCACACTCCTGTTATACTTCGTCTGTTGACTGTTTCCAAAAAATTGTCTCTTTCTTCTATTTTACAACTGCAAGGATATCATTCTGTTTTACGATAATGTACTCTTCTCCATCCAGCTCTACATCTGTTCCTGCATATTTGGAATAGATTACTTTATCTCCTACAGCTACCTGCATTGTCACTTCTTTCCCGTCTACCATTCCACCAGGTCCGACTGCAATTACCTCTGCTTCCTGTGGTTTTTCTTTTGCCTGACCAGGCAAAACGATTCCTGACTTTGTTGTCTCTTCTGCTTCTAATTGCTTTAATACGATTTTATCGCCTAATGGTACTAATTTCATGGTAAATCCTCCTTATTTTATACGTTATTAGCACTCGTTCATATCGAGTGCTAAACCTCATGAATATAAAATAGCACTCTGTTTTCTATTTGTCAACAGAGATTCAAAAATTTTATATTTAGTTTATTTTCTTTTTACAGGTCCTTTCATATCCGAAATTGTATAGAATCCATTCTCAATATGAAAGACCAAAATTTTCCCGTGTTCACACTGATATCGCTCCTGTACCACGCCCGTGCAGAACAAAAGCTCTGTCCTTGTGGAAATATAGCACTGATACTTTGCATCCAGCGAGATTGCTGTCAGATCGTCCTCCTTTAATTGTAAGTATATGTAATCCTCTTCCATATCATAACGAAAAACCTGACAGTGATGTGTCTCATCATCCAGGATCGCATCTGCCGCGATCACTTTCTCCATCTGAAGATCTACTGCATTGCCTTCATACATGTTCTTTTCCTCCTGCTCTTCTTACCTGTAGTCAGAGAAAGGGCATCAGCTTGCTGATACCCTTTTATCTTCTGTACGATTTTTACAAACGTTCTTTTTTGATCTTTTCCAATTCGGTAAAGACATAGTCATTCAACACCTTAATGTATGTTCCCTTCATTCCGGAGGAACGGGATTCGATCACTCCGGCACTCTCAAATTTTCGAAGTGCATTGACGATCACGGATCTTGTGATTCCTACACGGTCTGCAATCTTGCTTGCCACCAGAATTCCCTCTGTTCCATCCAACTCTTCAAAAATATGAATGATCGCCTCCAGTTCAGAGAATGAAAGTGTGCTGATCGCTGACTGTACGATATGTTCCTTTCTCGTCTCCTCTGCACTCTCCTCATTCACAGACCGGAGCATCTCCAGTCCGACAACTGCTGTCCCATACTCACTTAAGATGATATCATCAATGGAATACAACTCATTCTGCTTATAAATAAAGAGTGTTCCAAGGCGTTCTCCCGCAATATCAATGGGGACGATAATTGCCTGATATCCCTGCACTTTTTCCGATGAAAAACCAAGTGTCTCCAAATTCACATTCTCTTTGGTAGAAAGTACATTGAGCAGACGCTCATTGAGCATCTCATCGATATGCGCTCCCACAGACTCTACGATCAGTTCATTGATTGCATCTACATGCGCACTTTTGCTGACTCCGAGGATCTTTCCTTTTTTACTGACTACCAGGACATTGGAGTTCAGGATCTCTGTGAGGACAGCACAAATATCATTAAACACCACTTTGCTGGAATTATTATTATGCAATAATTTATTTATTTTTCTTGTCTTATCTAATAACTGTACGCTCATCCGTCTCCTCCAGACTCAATTGTATATACAACTCGTTCCTATTCAATAGACACCCTCATGTTATCATACAATTCACGAATTTTCAATGAAATTGTTGCAATTTCCTCTTGTTTTTATTCGAAATCCTTCTAATTTCCCTTCAAATTTCGGACATATCCACACTGCTCGTTTGCGCAGACCAGTTTATTCCCTTTTTCCACCATGTATCCGCCACATTCCGGACATTTTTCTTTGGACGGTTTCTGCCATGACATAAAATCACATTCCGGATTATTTTCACATCCGTAATACTTTCTTCCCTTCTTCGTCTTGCGGATCACAACTTCTTTTCCACAGACCGGGCAGGCAACACCGATCTTCTCCAGGTACGGTTTTGTGTTGCGGCAATCCGGAAATCCCGGACAGGCCAGGAATTTTCCGTGAGGACCGTATTTGATCACCATGTTTCTTCCACACTCTTCACAGATTACATCCGTTACTTCATCCTCGATCTTCACGCTCTCTAATTCTTTCTCCGCAGTTTTCACTGCTTCATCCAGATCCGGATAGAAGTTACTTACGACAACTTTCCACTGCACTTTTCCTTCTTCCACCATATCCAGAAGCCCTTCCATGTTGGCCGTAAAGTTGACATCCACAATACTAGGAAACGACTGCTTCATAATATTGTTGACTACTTCTCCGATCTCTGTGATATACAGATTCTTGGCTTCTTTGGTAATATAACGTCTTCCGAGAATTGTGGAGATTGTTGGTGCATAGGTACTCGGACGTCCGATTCCAAGCTCCTCCAGTGCCTTTACAAGTGTTGCCTCTGTATAGTGTGCCGGAGGCTGTGTGAAATGCTGTTTGGTATCAAACTCTTCTTTCGTCAGTTCCGAATCCATGCTCAATCCGTTGACCAGAACATTGCTCACTTCTTTTTCTTCATCCGCCTCTGTATATACCGTACGGAATCCCTCAAATGCCACTTTAGATGTCGCTACGGTAAACATGTATTCTCCCGCTCCGATCTTCACAGAAGTCGTCTCATATTTTGCAGGCTGCATCCGGCTTGCGGCAAACCGTTTCCAGATCAGCTGATACAGACGGAACTGATCTCTGGAGAGAGACTCTTTCAACGAAGCCGGTGTCATGGAAATGTCCGTCGGTCGGATTGCCTCATGCGCGTCCTGTATCTTCTTCTCAGTCTTTTTATTTGCTTCTCCTGCTGCTGAATACTCTGCGCCGTAATTCTCTGTGATGTACGCTCTCGCCGCTGCATCTGCTTCCTCTGAAATACGGGTAGAATCAGTACGCAGGTACGTGATCACACCGATCGTACCGCTGCCCTTTACGTCAATTCCTTCATACAGCTGCTGTGCAATACGCATCGTCTTCTGTGTACCGAAGTTGAGCACCTTTGCTGCCTCCTGCTGCAAAGTGCTGGTTGTAAACGGAAGCGGCGCTCTTCGGATACGCTCTCCCTTTTTGATATCTTTTACTTCGTATGTTTCTTTTTCCAAAGCCTGTAAAATCTCATCCAGCTCCTCTTTGGAATGGATCGTCATCTTCTTTTTCTCGGTTCCATAGAACTTGGCAGTGAGCGGTCTTTTCTCTCCTTTCACCTTTAAGATTGCATCCAGACTCCAGTATTCTTCCGGAATAAATGCATTGATCTCTTCCTCCCGATCCGCAATGATACGAAGTGCTACAGACTGCACGCGTCCGGCGCTCAATCCCCGTTTTACTTTTGCCCACAAAAGCGGACTGATCCGATATCCTACCATTCTGTCCAGAACACGTCTTGCCTGCTGTGCGTCCACCAGATCCATATCAATATCTCTTGGTGTTTTTAATGACGCCTTGACTGCATTCTTTGTGATCTCGTTGAATGTAATACGGCGCATTTTTTTCTCATCCAATTTCAGCGCTGCTGCAAGATGCCATGAAATTGCCTCTCCTTCACGGTCGGGGTCGGTCGCCAGATATACTTTGTCGGCTTTCTTCGCTTCCTTTCTCAGGTTTGCGAGAATCTCCCCTTTTCCCCGAATGGTAATATATTTGGGCTCAAAGTCATGCTCCACATCGATTCCGAGCTGACTTTTCGGCAAATCTCTGACATGCCCGTTTGATGCCGCTACTGTATAGTTCTTTCCAAGAAATTTTTTGATCGTCTTCACTTTCGCCGGTGACTCCACAATTACCAGATAATGTGCCATTGAAACATTTCCTCCATCCGGCGCCCTCACGCCGTCATTTCACTTTTATATAATAATTTTTTGAGATTTCTCTGATATATCCCTGTAATTCCAAAGACACTAAAAGCTTTAAAACTTCCTCCGGGCGCAGCTTTGTTTCTTCTGTCAGCTGCCCCACGCTCTTTGGATACAGACCGACACAACTATACACCATATATTCAGGACTTTCAAGCATTTTTTCTATTTTTGTTCTGATTTTTCTACATTCCCCGCTATATGCAATGCCCATCTCATCCAGCAGATTTTCCGGGCTTAAAAGAATTCGGCCCCCTGAAAGATCAGGCGGTTACACCCTTGACTTAAGCTGCTGTTAACAGGCCCCGGCAGCGCATAGACATCCTTTCCCTGCTCCAGTGCCAGATCTGCCGTGATCAGTGATCCACTCCTCTCTCTTGCCTCCATAACGAGCACAATATCTGACAGCGCGCTGATGATCCGGTTTCGCCTCGGAAAATGCTGCGGAAGCGGCGGTGTGCCGGGCGGGAGTTCTGAAAGGATCCCGCCTTCCTGCTCCAGGATATCCAGATATAATCCCATATGGTTTTTCGGATAACAGACATCTACCCCGCTCCCCAAAACAGCAAAGGTCTTTCCACCTCCCAGCAGAGCACCTCTCTGTCCGATCCCGTCTACGCCGCGCGCAAGTCCGCTGATCACCTGAATTCCACATTCCGCCAGTTTTTTCCCATATTCCAGCGCATATTTTTCTCCATAGGGAGTACAGCTTCTCGCTCCCACAATGGCTGCCGCACGCGCAGTATTATCCGGCAGCTTTCCTTTCACATACAACGCATACGGCGGATCATAGATTTCTTTTAAACGACCTGGATATTCCTTTTCTCCCCACGGGATCACCGAGATTCCTTTTTGTCTCATTGCTTCATAATTTCTGTCCAGCTCCTCTTTCTTTTTCGCCTCCAGCAGCTTCCAAATTTCCTGTTCCTTGAGCAGCTGCATCTTTCTGAGTGCAGTTTCTTCTATATAATAAATGGCTTCTGCTGTCCCCTGCTTTTTCTTTTAATTTATTTTGTCCGATCCGGAATATTTCGGATTCCGGCAAACCAGTATTCATACTTCATGCGTTCTTCCTCCTATCATTTCCAGTACTTCTTATCCGGCGTCCGATAGCCGATTGCCTCACACAAATGCTGCTTTAGAATTTCCTGACTTCCGTCCAGATCTGCGATCGTTCTCGCCACCTTTAACACTTTATGATAAGTACGTGCTGTAAATCCAAAGGCAGCAAATGCCTGCTTCATCACTTCGTTTTCCGGCTCTCCCAGACGGCAGAATTCTTCTGTCTCCCGGCTGTCCAGTCTTGCATTTACCTTTGTTCCTCCATAACGCATTCTCTGCAGATTTCGCACTTCACATACTCTCTGCCGGATTGCTTCCGAAGATTCCTGTGCTTTCTTCTCCACCAGTGAGTCATATTCCACCCGGGGCGCCTCTACACACAGATCGATTCGATCCAGAAACGGCTGACTGATCCTTCCTAAATAATTCTGAATCTGCACAGGCGTACAGGTACATTTCTGCATATCCGGATAGCATCCGCAGGGACATGGATTCATCGCCGCGATCAAAATAAAATCCGCTGGAAATACATAATTTCCGTGTGTTCTCGCAATCCGCATCTGGTGCTCTTCAAGCGGCTGTCTCAGTACCTCGATCACACTTTTCGAAAACTCCGGCAATTCATCCAAAAACAAAACACCGCCGTGTGCGAGTGTGATCTCTCCCGGCGTCGGGATCATCCCGCCTCCAGCCAGTGCTGCCCTTGTGGCCGTATGGTGTACACTGCGAAAAGGCCGGCTCTGGATCAGCGGTTCTTTCTCATCAAGAAGTCCCATAATACTGTATATTTTTGTAATCTCCATGCTCTCTTCTAATGTCAGAGGCGGCAGAATTCCGGCAATCCGTTCCGCTGCCATGGTCTTTCCGCTTCCCGGGGGGCCGATCAAAAGAAGATTATGTCCGCCTGCCACTGCAATCTCCGCTGCACGCTTGACGGCTGCCTGACCCTGCATTTCAGAAAAATCCGGCTGCGGATTTTTTACCGTCTGCTTTTTGGCTTGATTCCTTGCTTTTTCTTTTTTTCTCTCTCCTGAAAGAATCTTTGTAATCTGCTTAAGATGCTTTACCCCAATGATCTCGATTCCTTTTACAAGTGCGCCTTCCGCCTCATTTGCTTCTGGTACAATGCAGCGTTTCACTCCCGCCTTTTTTGCCTCCAGAACGATCGGCAGAACACCCGGTACTTCCAGCACACTGCCATCCAGTCCCAGTTCTCCTATAAAAAGCGTATGCCTTACCCCCTCTGAAATCTGACATCCCAATGCAATCATCACTGCCACTGCAATGGGAAGATCAAACGACGCTCCTCTCTTTCTTACATTTGCCGGCGCCAGATTGACGATCGTCCGCTTGGCTGGAAATGAAACTCCACTGTTTCTGATTGCTGTGCGCACACGCTCTGCTGCCTCCTTCACTTCAGAAGAAAGGTATCCCACCATATGAAATACCGGAAGCCCGTTGCTGACGTCAGCTTCCACATGAATAAATTCTACCCGCAGCCCGATCACTGCTGCAGATAATACTGAGCAAAAACTCATCACACACTCCTTTTCCAAGAGCCGGTACGTTCAGTCCCCACATAACTGATCTTCTAATAAATTTGTAACTTGAAAACGTTGGCCGATACGGCCTTTTGAATCAATAGATCTTATACTCTCCAGAGCGGATCGCTCCGGGAATGTAGTCTTACTATATCTCTCCTACCCGCTGTTTGTCAACTACTTTTTTCTGCCCGTCCTCTTTTCAAGTGGAAAAGCACAAATCATGCCTTCTTTACATACACTGTTATCAAATGTGCTTTGAGGTGCTGTCTTGAAATCATTTCCAAATCCCCTCACCCCTTCCGAAGAAAAAGAATATATTCAAAAATATACTGAGGGTGACCTGCAGGCAAAACACATTCTGATTGAACGGAATCTGCGGCTCGTTGCACATGTGATCAAAAAATATCAGTATGTGGACGAAGATCCCGAAGATCTGATCTCAATCGGAACCATCGGTTTGATCAAAGCCATTGTCACCTTTAATCCAAGCAAAGGAAACCGGCTGGCAGCTTATGCCTCCAAGTGTGTGGAAAACGAAATCCTGATGCATTTGCGCGCACGGAAAAAGACGTCAAAAGAGATTTCTTTATATGAACCCATCGGTACGGACCGGGAAGGAAACGAGATCAAATTATACGATATTATCGAAACGGATGAAGACGACATCCCGGAACGGGTATGCCTGAAAGAAAATATCCAGAAGCTGTATGAAAAAGTAGAAAACGAGCTCTCCCAGCGGGAAAAACTCGTTTTAAAAATGCGGTATGGACTTTATGGCGGCGAGGAATACACGCAGAGGGAAGTCGCCAAACAACTGGGGATCTCCCGTTCTTATGTATCCCGGATAGAAAAGAGCGCGGTCGAAAAGCTACGCGTCTTTTTCTGCTCTTCGTAAGATATCATATTTGTCCGCCTTCTGATCCAGCGCCACATATAACACCTGTTTTGAGTGAGGAGCACTCTCCTGCTCCTCTCCTTCTTCATTAAGGATACGCTCTACTTTCGCTTCCACATTTTCCCCGTTCGGCTTCATGATCTCAATGATCTCACCCACAGAAAACTTGTTGCGCTGTTCGATCCGGCACAGACCGTCCCTGACCTCTCCGATAATTCCGAGATAGGTATACTCTTTCACATACGTGTTGCTGTCATAGATCTGTGTTGTCTCATCCGGTTTTCCAAAGAAGAATCCTGTCGTAAACTGGCGGTACGTACAATTGGAGATCTGCTCCAGATACCACGGCATATTCTTTTTATATAATTCCGGATCCTTCTGATAGTCATCGATCGCCTTTCTGTAGGTTCTTGCAACTGTTGCCACATAGAGCGCGGTTTTCATACGTCCTTCGATTTTCAGACTGTCAATACCCGCGTCCAGAATCTCCGGGATATACTGGATCATGCACAGATCCTTGGAGTTGAAAATATAAGTTCCTCTTTCATTCTCATAAACCGGCAGATACTCTCCCGGTCTCTTCTCCTCCACAACCGCATATTTCCAGCGGCACGGGTGGGTACATGCCCCCCTGTTCGCATCTCTGCCTGTGAAATAGTTGCTCAGAAGGCATCTTCCGGAATAAGAAATACACATCGCTCCATGTACAAATGTCTCGATTTCCAGATCCTCCGGAATATTCGCGCGCAGCTCTTTGATTTCTTCCAGAGACAGCTCTCTGGCGGAAACCACGCGGCTCGCGCCTTGTTTATACCAGAAATTATAGGTTCCATAGTTTGTATTGTTTGCCTGAGTACTGATATGTCTCTCAATCTCAGGACACACTTCTTTTGCGATCTCAAACACTCCCGGATCCGCAATAATAAGAGCATCCGGCTTGATTTCCTTGAGTTCCTCAAAATATTTACGCACTCCCGGCAGATCCTCATTGTGTGCCAGGATATTGGCTGTTACATACACTTTCACATCATGTTCATGCGCAAATGCGATTCCTTCTTTCATGTCCTCCATGGAAAAGTTCTTCGCTTTTGCGCGGAGTCCAAATGCTTCTCCTCCGATATAAACCGCATCTGCTCCAAAAATGACTGCTGTCTTTAATACTTCCAGGCTGCTTGCCGGTATCAAAAGTTCAGGATGTCTTGCCATTTTATTCTCCTTCCTGTTTCTTCACACTGACAGCCACTCCATCCCCAAGCGGAATAATGGACGTTGTCAGCAGTTCATGGTGTTTTAATTCGTACAGATACTCCCGCATTCTGGAATGAATCGTTCGGTTTCTCCGTTCCACCGCAAAACGGGATTCGATAATATCCCCATCCTGCAGTACATTATCTGTCACAAGAGTTCCGCCCGGACGAAGCAAACGCAGCACCTGGGGCATATACCGGATATACTGTCCCTTTGCAGCATCCATAAAAATAAAATCAAAGCTGCCCTCCAGTGTTTTCAGCACATCCATAGCATCTCCCTCTATGAGCGTGATCTGCTCTTCTTTCCCTGCCCGTCTGAAATTCTCCCTGGCGATCGGAATTCTCTTTTCGTAATTTTCAATTGTTGTGATCCTGCACCCTTCTGGTGCCGCTTCACTCATCAATAACGCAGAGAAACCTACTGCGGTCCCTACTTCCAGGATGCACATAGGTTTTTGTATCATCAGAAGCACTTTCAGGAAACTCTGCATTTCTTTTCGTATGATCGGCACATATGTGCTCAGAGCTTCCTGTTCCACTGCTTCGAGTATTTCACTGTTCTCTGTCTCTAAGGAATTGATGAATGTCACGATACGTTCATCTACTATCATATCTTACACATCCATAATAATCGGAATGACCATTGGTCTTCTCTTTGTCTTCTTCCAGATAAAATCGTTCATTGTGTCACGGATCGTCATCTTGATCTTATTCCAGTCCGCATGTCTTCCGGAAAGACATTTATCCAGACTGTCTGTCACAACCTTTCTGGCTTCTTCCATCAGTCCTTCGGATTCTCTTACATAGACAAATCCTCTGGATACGATATCCGGTCCTGCCAGCAGATTGTTGCTGCCTTTTTCCAGTGTCAGAACAACGATCAGAATTCCGTCCTCTGCCAGATGCTGTCTGTCTCGCAATACGATATTTCCGACATCACCGACACCCAGACCATCTACCAGAATCGCTCCTGTATGGACTTTATCCACTATTTTTGCTTCTGCATCACTCAGCTCGATCACATCTCCGCTCTGGATGATAAAGATATTCTCTTTCGGAATTCCCAGAGACTGCGCGATCTCCGCATTTGCTTTTAAGTGGCGGTACTCACCATGCACCGGAATGGCATACTTTGGTTTTACCAGCGAATAGATCAGCTTTAACTCTTCCTGACAGGCATGTCCGGAAACATGCGCATCCTGGAATATCACGTTCGCACCCTTTGCAGAAAGCTCATTGATCACACGGGATACTGCCTTCTCATTTCCAGGAATCGGATTCGAACTGAAAATGATCGTGTCATTCGGCTGAATCGTCACTTTACGGTGTACATCCCCTGCCATTCTGGAAAGTGCAGCCATGGATTCTCCCTGGCTTCCTGTTGTGATCAGAACGGTCTTCTCCGGTGGATAGTTCTTCAACTGATCGATCTCGATCAGTGTATTCTCCGGAACATTCAGATACCCAAGCTCAGATGCTGTCGTGATGATATTTACCATGCTGCGTCCTTCTACCACAACTTTTCTTCCGTACTTATATGCAGAGTTGATGATCTGCTGCACACGGTCTACGTTCGATGCAAATGTCGCGATGATGATTCTTGTGTTCTGATGCTCTGCAAAAATATGATCAAACGTAATTCCCACCGTACGCTCTGACTGGGTAAATCCTTTCCGCTCTGCATTCGTGCTGTCTGACATCAGAGCCAGCACACCTTTCTTTCCGATCTCCGCAAAACGCTGCAGATCAATGGCATCTCCGAATACCGGTGTATAATCCACCTTGAAGTCTCCGGTATGCACAACAGTTCCTGCCGGTGAATAGATCGCCAGTGCGGAAGCATCCTGAATACTGTGGTTCGTCTTGATAAATTCAATTCGGAACTGTCCAAGATTGATGGACTGTCCATGACGCACCACTTTTCTCTTTGTCGTACGGAGCAGATTATGCTCTTTTAACTTGTTCTCGATGATTCCCATTGTCAGCTTTGTAGTATAGATTGGAAGATTGATCTCCTTAAGTACATACGGCAAAGCTCCGATATGATCTTCATGACCATGGGTGATCACAAATCCTTTTACTTTGGATATATTATCCTTCAGATAAGTCACATCCGGAATGACCAGATCGATTCCGAGCATGTCATCCTCCGGGAATGCAAGCCCGCAGTCTACCACAATGATACTGTCTTCATATTCGAAAGCAGTAATATTCATACCGATCTGCTCAAGACCTCCCAAAGGAATGATTTTTAATTTTCCACGATTTTCTTTTTTCAAAAATATACACCTCCATGAGTTTTTTATGTATTCTCTTTCCGCATGGAAGCTTCGGCACATTCCTTACACTGACCATAAAATTTCAGTTCATGATCCAACACATGAAAACCGGTATCGGCTTCGATCTGTGCCTCCAGATCCTCCAAAAAATCATCTTCAAACGGCATCACACGCCCACATGTTCTGCAGATCAGATGATGATGACTGTGTTTGGAGTCTCCGTCAAATATATGACCGATCTCATACCGGATACATCCATCATTGAAATGAATCCGGTCGATCAGCTGAATCTCATACAAAAGCTGCAGCGTACGGTACACGGTCGCAAGCCCCATTTCCGGATATTCATCCTTCATCAGCTCAAAAATGTCTTCCGCCGCCAGATGCTGCCCTTTATGTTCTGCCAGGGTCTGCAAAATAGAAAGTCTCTGTCTGGTCACTTTCCAGCCTTTTTTCTCTGAGCTTTTCCTTGAGCATCCCCTGTACTTTTTCTTGTTCTACTGTCATCCTCCACGTCCCCTGCGGTAAAGTAATATTCTAAGTTACATTTCAATCTCTACATCTTCCAGCAGTTCCTCAAATACTTTGGAAACCGCCTGTAATTCTACGTCGTCCTCTACGATCTCATAGACACTCTCTTTCGCGTCCTGAGATTCACCTTCTTTTAAGATCAGACACTCCGCGTCATCCTCCTGTGAATCTGTCACAAGAATATAGGATGCCCCGTTGATCTTTGTCTGTTCCAGTACAAAAAATTCAACGCTGTCTCCCGACTCGTCAAAACAAAATTTAATCTTTTCCATGCGTTCTTCCTCCTGTGGGCAGCTTCTAGTTTTCCTCTTCGGCTTTCTTTTTCAAATAAATCGAATCCAGATATCCCTGCAGGATAAAAACAGCTGCGATCTTGTCAATATACTGCTTTCTGTTCTCGCGCCGCACCTGACTCTCGATCAATGTACGCTCTGCCTCCACGGTAGTAAGCCGCTCGTCCCACATCACCACATCAAGTCCTGTCCTGCGCACCAGCATCTCTTTGAATTCCAGAGACTTTTTTGCACGTTCACCCACATCGTTATTCATATGCTTCGGAAAACCAAGCACGATCGTATCCACTTCATATTCCCTTACCAGCTCTTCAATCCGGGCGAGTGTACGGCGCAGCTTGTTTTCCTCTTTTCTCTGAATGGTCTCTATCCCCTGCGCAGTCAGACCAAGAGCATCGCTGATCGCAACCCCTACAGTCTTCGTGCCATAATCCAGTCCCATGATCCGCATAGTCGATTATTCCCATGAATTATGCTCGATATACGCTTTTAACAGTTCTTCGACCAATTCATCCCTTTCCACCTTCATAATCAGGCTTCTTGCTCCATTATAGCTGGTAATGTAAGTAGGATCTCCTGACATAATGTATCCCACGATCTGGTTAACCGGGTTGTATCCTTTTTCTTTCAGTGCCTTATACACGATTTCCAGAATATCTTTTGCAGAAATCTGTGGTCCCGGTTCTACCTGAAAGAACTGTGTATTACTCAAATCGCTCATCGTATCTCCTCCATTTTTCTTTTATTCACGCGCAGATCTGATTCCCCGGAATCAGCATAATTGCGTTAGTATCCTACTTATCATTCTAATATAATCTATTTTAAAATTCAATGAATAATTTCCCGGCCATCTTTAATTTGCACGTTTAGAATACAATTCTGAAGATTTTTCTCTGACTCTAGTGCAATTTTCATATACTCTTTTGTGTGCCCTGTCCACATTTCTTTTCCGTTCACATCCGATTTTTCTTCCACCAGCACTTCCACTGTTTTTCCAAGGAACGATTCTTCATATGCTCTGCGGTTTTTCTCCCCCAGTTCGATCAGTCTGGCGCTTCTTTTTGCCTTGATCTGCTCCGGGATCTGTCCCTGCATCACTGCCGCTTTCGTGCCTTCTCGTTTGGAATATTTGAAAATATGAGTCTCATAGAAGCAGATCTTTTTCAGAAATTCATACGTTGTTTCAAATTCTTCCTCTGTTTCCTGCGGAAATCCCACGATCACATCTGTTGTCAGCGCCGGTTTTTCAAAATACTTTCTTAATATCTCACACTTTTCTATAAAACTCTTCACTTGTATATCTGCGGTTCATCCTCTTTAAGGTTTCATTGCAGCCACTCTGCAATGACAGATGGAAGTGCGGGCACATCTTCGGAAGCGCTGCGATCGCCTGTACAAACTCTTCTGTGATGATCCTTGGTTCCAGAGATCCCAGACGAATCCTTTTGATTCCTTCAATCTCATGCACTGCACGAATCAGACTGAGCAGATTGTCTTCATTTTCAAAATCAATGCCATAGGAGCTCAGATGAATTCCCGTCAGCACGACTTCCTGGTATCCGTTTTTTCGCCAGATCTGTCACTTCTGCTACTACATCTTCTTTTGCCCTGCTTCTGACTCTTCCTCTCGCATACGGGATAATACAGTAAGAACAAAACTGGTTGCAGCCATCCTGCACCTTGATATATGCTCTCGTATGCTCCCCCTGTTTTGTCAGATGCAGATTCTCATATTCTTTTGTATGATTGATATCGATCACTTCCCGCAAATCACCGTGTGCTTCTTCATATGCCTGCAGCGCTGTCAGAAGATCCTGCTTTTTATTGTTTCCGAGTACAATATCAATACATGGATCGATCACCTGCTTTTCAGCCTGTGCCTGCACATAACAGCCGGCTGCGACCACAACAGCATCCGGATTCATCTTTCTTGCCCGATGCAGCATCTGTCTTGATTTGCGGTCCGCAATATTGGTCACTGTGCATGTATTGATCACATAAATGTCCGCTCCTTCCTGAAACGGAACGATCTCATATCCGGCATGTTCCAGCATTTCCTGCATGGCTTCTGTCTCATATGCATTTACCTTACATCCCAGATTGTGTAACACGACTTTTTTTCATAAAAATATTCTCCTGGTTTTCCTTGTTTTTCCTGTTTGTTCCTTGACTTTTGCAGTTACTTCTCGTAGAATATACCTAGAGTACAGATACTCGAAGCATTGTATATCAAGGAGGGACTTTTATAATGAAAACAGTACAGATTTCTTTAAACTCAATCGACAAAGTAAAATCATTTGTAAACGAAATCACAAAATATGACAACGATTTTGATTTAGTGTCCGGAAGATATGTGATAGATGCCAAATCAATTATGGGAATTTTCTAGTTTGGATCTTTCTAAACCGATCGATCTGAATATTCACGCTGATTCTAATCTGGATGACATCCTAGCTGCACTGGATTCTTACATCATCAAATAATGAAATCATTTATTTTTAGGCTGTCTCTTTATGAGGCAGCCTTTTTATTGTCCTATTTTACCATGTATCGTTTCAACCGTATCGATTGCTGTCTGCATCAGCTCATCAATCTTCTCATCCAGATTTCTCTCGGATTTCTCAATACGCTCCAGATTCGGTTTTGTCACCGGATGCTTGGCAACAAAAATCGTACAGCAGTCTTCATACGGCTGGATCGATGTCTCGTACGTATCAATCTTTTCAGAAATATCCACGATTTCTTTTTTATCAAATCCGATCAGCGGACGGTAGACCGGAAGCGTACATGCTGCATTGGTTGCCATAAGGCTCTGCATCGTCTGGC
>ENA-OQNC01000027-OQNC01000027.1-human-gut-metagenome-genome-assembly--contig:-NODE-27-length-26603-cov-4.156557_pt1 | contig 26603 bp, 30 predicted proteins | sample MGYA00242626_ERZ504874 | MGnify/ENA primary metagenome ERZ504874 (study PRJEB26092, sample SAMD00036411) | human gut metagenome | host: Homo sapiens | study: EMG produced TPA metagenomics assembly of...
CAGGAGAGACAGAAAAACTAAAATCTGATGTTCATTAAAAATGATTGTTCTCCATAAAACGGGTGACGGTGTCAAGCATTTCCTGTGGTGTGTAGGACTTCACGGTTCCTTTTTTTATTATGAGGGAGGGAGTCGCTGTTCATGTTCTTTTTGAACTCATTCGGAGTCTGCCCGGTATATTTTTTAAATGCATTATTCATATAGCGGTAAATCCGAAAATCCGCAGCCGTAGCAGATATCAATCAGAGAAAGTTCACCTTTCATCAGCAGTGCTTTTGCATTGAGATACCGGGTGTAGGTCAGAAATTCACTGAAAGAACGGTGCAGATTTTTCTGAATAAAATGTGATAAATAAGAGGCGGAGAGCTGCATGTGTTTTGCCAGGTCAGACAGAGTCACTCTTTCGGCAGAATGTTCCTCAATGTAACCAATGATTTCAGAGAGCTGGCTGTTTCTCTTGGTAGTGAGCGCAAGTTTGTCTCCATACATTTCATAGTAAGCGCAGCTCTGCAGGATGTCATGCACCATAATGTTGATCAGACCGGCACACTCCAGCTGGTAATAAGGCGCCTGCAGGAGATAAATCTTTAAAAGTTTGCAAAACGAGTAGGTGAACAGTCGCTCATTTTTACTCAAAAGTGTATTTTCCAGAAAGCTGATATGACTCATCTGCGGAAAATATCCTTCAAAATACTGTGGAAGAATATGAAGGGAGAGCAGGGTGGACGGCGCTTTCTCCGAAATAATCTCGTGGAGCTCGTTGGCGTTGATCAGGATGATATCTTTTTCAGAAAAAGACGTAGTATTGCCGTTGATGTTGAATGCCGGATCTCCTTTTAAGATCAGGATCAGCTCAATTTCCGGGTGCAGGTGGGCAGCACGGTATCCTACATCATAGACGGACAGATTCATATTTTTAATTTGGGGATGGTGGATATTTTCAATTTCCAGATGCATAAGAGAACTCCTTTTTTATTGTTGCTTCTATCATAATATAGTGCGCTTTATTATTCAATCAAATTCATAAAACAGCAGGAAAGTGATAGGAAGAAAGCTTAATTGACATATAAAAGAAAACAGGGGATGTGTATAGTAGAACATGTATTGAGCAGAAAGAAAATGTTAAGGAGAGGCTGATTATGAGATTATTAGAACCAATTAAAGTGGGAAAGATCGAGCTGAAAAACAGAGTGATGTTTCCGCCGATGACAACAGGATATGAAGGCAGAGACGGCACAATTGTAGAACAGAGCTTTAACTTCTATAAGAGACTGGCAGAAGGTGGCGTGTCCTATATTGTATTGGGAGATGTTGCTCCTGTAAATACAATCTCACCGACACCGAAGCTGTTCCATGACGGACAGATCGAAGCATTTAGAAAACTGGCAGATGCAGTTCATGAATTTGACTGTAAACTGGGAATTCAGATTTTCCATCCGGAGTATGATGTAGAGGCACTGGCTGAATTATTCCGCAAAGGGGATATGGAAGGCGGACGTGCAAAAATGCGTCATGATATGGTACATTTCATTCAGGAAGTGACGGAAGAGCAGTTGAACAGTATTTTGGATAAGATCGGGGAATGTGTAAAACGTGCACAGTCAGCCGGAGTTGATATTATAGAAGTACACGGGGACCGTCTGATCGGATCATTCTGTTCGACTTTGATTAACCGCAGAACAGATTCCTACGGTGGAAGCTTTGAAAACAGAATTCGTTTTGCACTTCGCGTGGTGGATAAGATCAGAGAAGTGGCACCGGATATCTGTATTGATTATAAATTACCTGTAGTCACAGAAAACCCACTGCGCGGAAAAGGCGGTCTGATGATCGATGAGGCAGTAGAGTTTGCAAAAATTCTGGAGAGATCCGGAGTGGATATGATTCATGTAGGACAGGCAAACCATACAGGAAATATGAACGATACGATTCCGGCGATGGGAACACAGCCATATTGTTTCATGTCAAAATATACCAAACAGATCAAAGAAGCAGTCTCTATTCCGGTATCCTCAGTGGGACGTATCGTCACACCGGAGAACGCAGAAGCACTGATCGAAAATGGTGTCTGCGACATCGTGGGTCTGGGACGTTCTCTTCTGGCAGATCCAGATTATGTAAAGAAACTCGAAGCAGGAGAAGGAAGACGCATCCGTCACTGTATGATGTGCAATAAGGGATGTACAGATGCGATCCAGAACCGAAAATTCTTAAGCTGCGTACTCAATGCGGAAAACGGATATGAGTATGAGAGAACGATCACTCCTTCCGATGAGAAGAAAAAGTAGTTGTGATCGGCGGTGGAGTTGCAGGTATGGAAGCAGCGAGAGTTGCAAGTGTAAAAGGTCATGAGGTTGTTCTGTTTGAAAAAGAAACGACACTTGGCGGTCAGCTCAACATTGCATCGATTCCTCCGAGAAAATCTGAGATGAACCGTGCACTCCGCTATCTGACAAATGAGATGAAAGAGCTGCATGTAGATTTACGTCTTGGAAGAACAGCAGATGCAGAGATGATCCTGGCAGAGAATCCGGACAATGTGATCGTGGCAGCAGGTGCGCACAATGTGATTCCGCCGATCGAGGGAAGTAAAATGCCGCATGTATTTGATGCATGGAAAGTATTGAATCATGAGGAACTTCCGAGCGGACGTGTGGTTGTGATCGGAGGCGGTCTGGTCGGAGCAGAGACAGCAGAGCTTCTTGCAGAGATGGGATGTCAGGTTTCTGTAGTAGAGATGATGGAAGAAATCGCAAAAGAAGAATCCAAGACAGTAAGACCGGTATTGTTTGAGAGCTTTGAAAAATATCAGGTTCAGCTGCTGACAGGAACAAAAGTAACAGCCATTACAGCAAACAGTGTGGAAGCAGAAAATGCAGAGGGCAAAGTGTCTCTTCCTTGTGACTACGTAGTACTCGCAGTGGGAGCAAGACCGAATCTGTTTGACGCACAGGCACTGGAAGATAAAGGCGTACAGGTGAGCTTTGTCGGAGACTGCAATGAGAGAGCAGCAGATATCAATCGTGCAGTAGAAGAAGGGTATCTGGCAGCAAACGTTTTATAAAAAACGTACAGGTGGATGAAACATCCTTCTTTCGCATATACATGAAACAGAGTATATGCGAAAGGGGATGTTTTTTTGCGGTTCAAAAAGGTATTGGGGATACTGCGGACAAAGATCCGTCTGCTGCTGATGATCGGGGTACTTCTGGCGGCGGCAGCAGGATGTCAGTTTGCCGGAGAGTATCTGCACAGTCATTATATTCGGGAGGAAGCATCTGAGACCTCCGGAAATATATCAGAGAAAAAGACGGTTGTGATTGATTCCGGACACGGGGGAAAAGATCCCGGAAAAGTCGGGATCAACGGGGCGCAGGAAAAGGAACTCAATCTGCAGATCGCAGAAAAATTGAAGAAATATCTGGAGGAACATCAGATCACGGTGGTGATGACACGTACAAAGGATGAGGGACTTGCAGATTCTCAGGTGGAAGATCTTAAAGCCAGAGTAGAGTTGATCGACAAAGAATCTCCTGCACTTGCAGTCTGCATTCATCAGAACAGTTATCCACAGGAAAGCGTAAGAGGACCACAGATTTTTTATTTTGCGCACTCGAAGGAGGCAAAGAAAGCAGCAGAGGTAATGCAGACAGAGCTGAAAAATTTCGATCAGGAGCATGCCAGAGAGATTAAGGGAAATACTACATACTATATGCTGAAAAATACAAAGTCACCAATTGTGATCGTAGAATGTGGATTTTTAAGCAGCCCGGTGGAGGCAGGGATGTTGATCGATGAGGCGTATCAGCAGAAGCTTGCCCAGGCAATCGGCAATGGAATCCTGAAATATGTTGAGCGCTGATAAGAAAAATGGTATAATGAAAGCTATGGAAACGATAATTAAGAAAATAGACAAAAACCAAATAGACGAAGATGCAATACGAGAAGCGGGAGAGATTCTCAGAGAAGGAGGACTTGTTGCATTCCCAACAGAGACAGTTTACGGATTGGGGGCGAATGCACTGGACGAGGAGGCAGCGAAAAAAACATATGAAGCAAAGGGCCGTCCTTCTGATAATCCACTGATCGTTCATATTGCAGATCTGGAAGATTTAAGTGAGATTACGGAGAATGTACCTCCGGAGACAGAGCTTCTTGCGAAGCATTTCTGGCCGGGACCTTTGACGATGATCTTTGAAAAAAGTTCTCTGGTTCCATATGGCACGACAGGCGGTCTGGATACCGTTGCTGTGAGGATGCCAAGTGATCTGATCGCGAGAAAGCTGATCCTTGCGGCAGGCGGATATGTATCGGCGCCGAGTGCCAACACATCCGGACGTCCGAGTCCTACTACGGCAGAGCATGTGTGGGAAGATCTGAACGGGAAGATCGAGATGATCATAGACGGAGGAAGTGTAGATATCGGACTGGAGTCTACGATCCTGGATATGACAGTTTCTCCGCCGATGATCTTAAGACCGGGTGCAATCACTGCCGATATGCTGGAAGAAGTGATCGGCGTGGTGAGCGTGGATGAGACGATTCTGGGCAGTGAGAGCAGTCAGGCGCCGAAAGCACCGGGTATGAAATATCGCCATTATGCGCCGAAAGCAAAGCTGACGATCGTAGAAGGAAGTCTCAAGGAGGAAGTGTTTGCCATCCGGCAGCTTGCTTATGAAAAGAGCCGTCAGGGTGTTCAGGTGGGCATTATCGGGACGAATGAAACGGTTGAGTTTTATACCCATGGTCTGGTAAAAAATATCGGTTCCCGTGAAAATGAGAAGACTATTGCAAGGAATCTGTACCGAATTTTGAGAGAGTTTGACGAGGAGGATGTGTCAGAGATCTACAGTGAGTCATTTGCGATCCAGGGAATCGGCAATGCCATTATGAACCGTCTGGAAAAGGCGGCAGGACACTGCAGGATCCCCGCATCAGTTCTTACGAAAGAGCAAAAATACAGAAAAATCGTATTTGTCAGCAATACAGATACCTGTCGCGGACCGGTTGCGGCAGAGATTTTCAGGCATCAGTCATTAGATCAGGAATATTGGATCGAATCCAAGGGAATGGTCGTTTTGTTTCCAGAGCCGGTAAATCAGAAAGCAGAAGCTATTTTAAAGAGCAATCAGATGACGCTGGAGGGATATACTTCCAGACCGTTTACGGAGAAGAACCTGAATCCGGAGACACTGATCCTGACGATGGCACAGGCTCAGAAGGAGAAGATACTTTCTGAATATCCGAGCGAATATACAGACAATGTATATACACTTACTGAGTTTACGGGAGAAACAGAAGAGATCCCGGATCCATATGGGCAGCCTTTGACTGCATATGGAGAGTGTTATGAGAAGATTACGTTGTTGATAGAAAAATTAGCAGAAATTTTAAATTCATTTACTAAAGGAGGACAATAATGTCAGAAGTACATGTTATGGATCATCCACTGATCCAGCACAAAATCAGCTATATCCGCAGAGAGGATGTCGGAACAAAAGAATTCAGAGAGGTGATCAGTGAGATCGCGAGTCTGATGTGCTATGAAGCAACAAGAGATCTGAAGCTTCAGGATGTTACAATCAAAACACCGATCTGTGAGATGGTGGGAAAAGAGCTGACAGGAAAAAAACTGGCAGTTGTACCGATCTTAAGAGCGGGACTTGGTATGGTAGATGGAATGTTATCATTGATTCCGGCCGCAAAAGTAGGTCACATCGGTCTGTACCGTGATCCGGAAACATTAGAGCCGGTAGAATATTACTGCAAGCTTCCGGCAGACTGCAGTGAGAGAGAAGTATTTGTAGTAGATCCGATGCTGGCAACAGGCGGATCCAGTGCTGCTGCGATCCAGATGCTCAAGGACAAAGGAGTAAAGCATATCCGCTTCATGTGTATCCTTGCTGCACCGGAAGGGGTCAAGAAGATGCAGGAGGCACATCCGGATGTCGATATGTACATCGGAGCGCTGGATGATCATTTAAATGATCATGGCTACATTGTGCCTGGACTGGGAGATGCGGGAGATCGTATTTTCGGCACAAAATAAAGGAGTTGAAAATCATGTCAGATAAAAGAGAAGATTATCTGACCTGGGATGAGTATTTTATGGGAGTTGCCATGCTGTCCGGGATGCGTTCCAAGGATCCGAATACTCAGGTCGGATGCTGTATTGTGAGTCAGGACAACAAGATTTTGTCCATGGGATACAATGGGTTTCCGAAAGGATGCTCAGATGATGAATTTCCGTGGGCGAGGGAAGGCGAAAATCCGCTGGAGACAAAGTATGTGTATTCCACACACAGTGAATTGAATGCCATATTGAATTACAGCGGCGGAAGCCTGGTCGGAGCCAAGCTGTATGTGTCACTGTTTCCGTGTAATGAGTGTGCAAAAGCGATCATTCAGTCGGGAATTAAAGAGGTCATTTATGATTGTGACAAGTATGCGGACACCCCGAGTGTCATGGCATCCAAACGGATGATGGATGCAGCCGGAGTCCGGTATCATCAGTATCATCGATCAAACCGGGAGATTAAAATAAAATTATAGACTGCGCATAAACTACCTTCTGTGGGAATAAGATATATCAGATGTTTCCACAGGAGGTAGTTTTGTTATGAAAAATAAAGCGGGAGCTGTGATTTTAAACTTTTTTCTGCGGGCAGTGATGGGAATCTGCCTGATATATTTTATCAATCAATACGTCCTGCCGGATCAGGATTCCTGGAAGGTAGGAATCAACGGCTGTCCTTTTGACATCGAGCTTGTATTCCTGGGTCTGCATGCTTTATGGAATTCTGGTGTATCAAAGTTTGTAAGGTTTTTCACAAAAAACTGCAATTTAGGAAAAGCGTATGGACAAGGCGGGAAACTGCGTTTATAATACATTTCACACAGCAGATCATTCGAGTGCTGTTTTTATCGGACCTGCTTCACAGGTCTTTTGTATCAGGAGATCAGAGGATTCTGATCGTCAGTTATTTTTATTCAGGCTGCGGTTCGCAGCGGTATTTTCATCCAAAAGATTGAATGAATCATACAGAACAGGAGGGATAGGTTGCATCAGAAAAATTTTGTAATCTGTGATCAGGAGGCAGATTATGCGAGAAACCTTATGCAGATGATCGGAGGCAGAAAAGAGCTTGGATTTCAGATGCATATGTTTCAGAAATTGGAACCACTGAAAAAATTCGCAGAACAAAAGCCAATCCAGATCTTGCTGATCGGAGAGGAATATTCGCAGGAAGAAAGACTGGAAATTCCGGCAGCAGAGCGATTTGTACTGGTAAAAGCAGAAGGGAGGTATCTGGCAGACGAAGAAAAGGAGCTTTATAAGTATCAGTCAGTTGATCAGATTCTGACAAAGGTTCTGGAGCTTTCTGTGGACAAGGAACGGGCTGTGGCAAAGACGCTCCGAAAGACAAGGGGAAGTCTGATCGGTGTTTATTCACCCATACACAGGATCGGGAAGACGAAGTATGCGTTGGAACTGGGAAAAGAGCTGGCAGAAAAAGGACCTGTTCTGTATCTGAATCTGGAAGAGTATGCAGGAGGTGAGCATTATTTTTCAAAAGAACAGGAACAGAATCTGGGAGATCTCTTGTATTATTCAAAACAGGAGACCGGAAATCTGGGACTTCGTATCAGCATGATGACAGGCCAGATTGGAAACATGGATTATATACGTCCGATTCCGGTGGTACAGGATCTGCAGGCGGTCACAGCAGAAGAGTGGCTGCAGCTGTTTGAGCAGATTGTGGAAAAAAGTATTTATGAAGTGTTGATCCTGGATTTGGGAGACAGTGTGAACGGACTGTTTTCGATTCTGGAAAAATGTGATTCTGTTCATACGCTTTCGATCGAAGAGCCGGCAGCAAAGGCAAAGCTGCAGCAGTATACGGAGAATCTTTTGCGGACCGGACATGAGAAAATCCTGGAGCATACGGTACAGAAGGTGGTAAGGTCGAGAAACGGCGGTACTGTCATATGAGAAACACAGAGCGATTATATGACCGGGTGATTGAAAAGATGGATATGACCTGCGATATGGAAGACGAGGAACTGCAGGAGCTGATTCATGAAGTGTTGGAGGAGGCTTCAAAAGAAGAGTTTATTCCGCTTCAGGAAAAGATACGGATCAGCAAAGAGTTGTTTAATGCGTTCCGGAAACTGGATATTCTGCAGGAGTTGATCGAAGATGATGAGATCACGGAAATCATGATCAATGGGACGGATCATATTTTTCTGGAAAAAGCGGGGCGTATTTTTGAGTCAGATCGCAGATTTGTGTCAGTTGCAAAGCTGGAAGATGTGATCCAGCAGATTGCGGCAGGTGCGAATCGCTATGTCAATGAAGCATCTCCCATCGTAGATGCGAGACTGGAGGACGGTTCCCGTGTAAATGTTGTACTGCGTCCGGTGGCATTAAACGGTCCGATCATGACGATTCGAAAATTTCCAAAAGAGGCCGTTACAATGAAACAGCTGATCGACTGGGGAAGTATCAGTCAGGAAGCGGTAAATTTCTTAAAAATTCTTGTGGAATCAAAATATAACATTTTTGTCAGCGGAGGGACAGGCTCCGGTAAGACAACATTTCTCAATGCGTTATCAGACTATATTCCAAAAGATGAACGAATTATTACAATTGAAGACAATGCGGAGCTCCAGATCAAGGGTGTTTCGAATCTGGTCAGACTGGAAGCGAGAAACGCAAACCTGGAAGGAGAAGGGGCGGTGACGATCCGTGACCTGATCAAGTCAGCACTTCGTATGAGACCGGATCGGATCATTGTGGGGGAAGTCAGAGGTGATGAAACAGTGGACATGATATCTTCAGCAATGCTTAACGGCCATAGTGGTTCAATGTCTACCGGTCATGCCAACAATCCGATGGATATGCTTCACAGATTGGAGACGATGATGCTGATGGGGATTGAATTGCCTCTGATCGCGATTCAGCAGCAGATCGCTTCTGCTCTGGACGTTATCATTCATCTCGGAAGACTCCGGGATAAGAGCAGAAAAGTACTGGAGATTACAGAAGTACTTGGGTATGAGAATGGAAGGATTCAGTTACAGACATTATATAAATTTCAGGAGGAGGGAATGGAAGATGGAAAAATTAAAGGAACTCTTATGAAGGAAAATGAAATCACTCAGAGAGAAAAACTGCTGGCAGCAGGATATTCAGAAACGGGAATACATGGCGGCAGCGGGTAGAGGAATTCTGATCACGGGGATGACGGCCTATCTGTTTTATGATCATTGGACAGCGTGGATCTTGATGGTTCCGATCGCATTGCTCTATGTGAAGAACTGGGAAGAAGAGTGCTGTAAACAGAAGAAAGAGGAATTCAGAGAACAGTTTCGCGAGAGCATACAGACATTGTCCGCAATTTTAAAAGTCGGGTATTCTGTGGAAAATGCAATCCGGGAAACGTGGAAAGAAATCTGCCCCATTTACAAGAAAAAACACGAATTATAAAGGAATATGAAACAATGGTCCATCAGCTGGATCTGAATATGACAGCAGAAGAAGTGATGAAGCAGTTTGCCGATCGTGTGAAAGAGGAAGATGTGGAAAATTTTGTAACGGTATTTGGCGCTGCAAAACGTCTGGGAGGAGACAGTATTGCCATTATTCGGCATGCGGCAGACGCAATCGGAGAAAAAATGGAAGTTGAAAGAGAAATACAGGTGATGCTCACTTCAAAAAAGCTGGAATTTAAGATCATGTGTGTGATTCCGTTTGTAATTATTCTGTATATGAGAAGCGCATTTCCTGAGTTTATGGCAGTGCTTTACGGAAATCTTGCAGGCACTTTGTTTATGACAATCTGCCTGATGGTATATCTGACAGCTTATCAGCTGGCAAAAAATGACACAGATCGAGGTGTAAGGGGATGGTATGAAAACAGAAAGAAAAGGATATCAAAAGGCAGTACTGGTGATCGCAGTGTTTACGATTCTGGCGGGAGCCTTATATGCGACTGATAATTTTCGGAAAATTCCACAAAACAAATCCGGAAGCAGTATATTAAAACGGAATGAACACGGACAGGGGGAGAAAAATCAAAAGCTGGTCGCAAAAACAAAAGATCAGAAAGCGAAAATCACTGTGGAAATACAGGAACAGTCGTATACACAGGAAGAATTGCAAAGAGTATTTGACACAGCAGGGAAAAAGCTGGAAACGCTGATACTTGGGGAAAATAAGAGTCTGGATGAAGTGAGGTATGATCTGAATCTTGTAAAAACAGTACCGGATACGGGAATCGAGGTATCCTGGGAGTTAAGTGATTACCAGACAGTAAACATTCTTGGCGAACTGCAGGATAAAAATCTGTCGGAAGAGGGAAGGATCATTGAGTTAAAAGCATTACTCACATACGGAGATGCAAAGGCAGAGCATCAGTTTTCGGCAAGAGTGTTTCCGCCAAAGCTGGATGATTCCGGGCAGTTTCAAAGACAGCTGGAAAAGAAAATGAAGGAAGCAGATGAGACAGACCGTGAATCCGGGTATGTGGTGCTTCCGGATGAAATTGAAGGAAAAACAATATCCTGGCATTATGCAAAAGATATGAGAAGTGTGGGAATCTTTGTACTGGGGATTGTGGCAGCGGCCCTGATGCTGGTGCTGGAAAAACAGAATGAAATCCAGAAAAAGAAGGCACGCCGACATCAGCTGGCAATGGATTATCCGGAATTTATCAGTACATTTACATTGTATCTGGGAGCCGGAATGCCTGCACGAAGAGCGTGGTTTCAGATTGCATCGGTTTATCGGCAGCAGGAAAATACGAGATATGTGTATGAGGAGATGGTCTATACCATGCGGGAAATGCAGAGAGGAACTCCGGAGAGTGAATGCTATGAGCATTTTGGAATGCGGTGCGGGCTTCCGGTCTATCGTAAATTTGCGGTGATGCTGTCTCAGAATTTAAGAAAAGGAACAAAGGGACTGGCAGAATTACTTCAGAGAGAAGCAGCAGGAGCGTTTGAAGAGCGAAAAGCAGCAGCCAGAAAACTGGGAGAAGAGACCAGTACAAGACTGCTGGGGCCGATGTTTCTGATGCTGGGAGTGGTGCTGATGATCATTGTTGTACCGGCATTTTTGACGATTCAGATTTAAGAAGAAAGGAAGAGGACGATATGTTGAAAAAATTTACAGAGAGCATGAGAGAACGGGTGCAGATGTTTGTGGCAGAAATGCAGGCAGAAACCGGGCTGTCAGTCGTGGAGATGATATTGATATTGGTCGTGATCATTGCGCTCGTCTTGATATTTAAAACACAGCTGACCACACTGGTCAACGATATTTTCGAAAAGATCACAAGTGAAAGTGCGGGAATCTAACGTGGAAAAAGGGGAGATCACAGCATTTTTAAGCCTGATATTTGTACTGATGATCTCATTTGTAACAGCAATTCTGGAAAGTGCATCCGTTCAGGCAGAGAAAAATCAGGCAAGGCTGGATATGGATCGTGCGGTGTATTCGGTATTTGGAGAATATCAGAAAGAATTATTGGAAGAGTATGGAATCTTTGCGGTGGAGGGAAGTTATGAAACCGGTAATTTCTCAGAGAAACAGCTGATCGACAGAATGCACTATTATGGAGCGTCAGGAATCTGGCCGGAAGTAGAAGGGATTCAATTTCTCACAGATCAAAACGGACAGGCATTTCGGGAAGGCGCTGTCAAATATATGGAAGATCTGTATGGGATTTCGATTATTCAAGGATTGGGGGCTCTGGCAGAAAAGTGGGAACAGCAGGAAATTACCGGGGAACAGACAAAGGATGAGAGCAATCAGAGTCTGGAAGAACTGGATGATATGTTGAATCAGAATCAGAGCTCTCTTCCGATGGAAAATAATCCGCTTCCCCACATTGAACAGTTGAAAAAGTCGGGTCTGATCAGCCTGGTATTTCCGAAAGAAAAGCAGGTTTCCCAAAAGCAGATTCGAGGGGAAGAACAGGCTTCCTCCCGTGCGCTGCGGGTAGGGAGGGGGACATTTTCGGTCAGAAGCGATGTGGATGAGATTACAAAAAAGCTGTTATTTCATGAGTACATTCTTAAAAAATTCGGAAATGCTGTGGAAGAAGAAAAAGAAAAACGATCGCTTGCCTATGAAGTGGAATATCTTCTGGAGGGAAAGACATCTGATCAGGAAAATCTGGAGGCGGTGCTGAACAAGCTGCTTTTGATCCGGATGGGGCTGAATTTTGTATATCTGCAGACGGATACAGCAAAACAGGCGGAGGCAGGAGCTATGGCATTGGCGCTTGCAACGGCAGTAGCGCTTCCGATGCTGGAGCCTGTAGTCAAACAGGTATTGCTGGCAGCGTGGGCATTCGGGGAAAGTGTCATGGATTTACGTTCTCTGATGTCCGGAAAACGCGTTGCTCTGGTAAAAACAGCAGAGAACTGGCAGCTGTCGCTCTCTTCCCTGATGAAGATGGGAACCAGTGAAGATACACAGGAAGGGGCTGATGTAACAGATGGATGGGATTACAAAAGTTATCTGAGAATGCTGTTGTTTTTAGAAAATGGAGATCATCTTACCATGCGTACGCTGGATCGGGTGGAGCAAAATCTGATCTATGAAAAAGGACTTGCCTTTTTTCGTGCAGATGCATGTGTAACAAAGCTCAGACTGCAAAACCTTGTTCAGATCAGAAACGGGTTATCTTATGAATTTCCACTCTATTTCGGATATGAATAAACAACTCCCGCACCCGGCACAGGTGCCCGGATCTACTGCCGAAACGTCCCCTCTGGCAGAGACACTCACAAATTTTAAAGAAAGGAAAAATGATGACACAATCAAATCAAAAACCATCCAATAAGAATCTAAAACGGGCATACTGTGCCGGGGCGGGAGGAAGTATTACTGTAGAAGCAGCGCTTAGCGTACCGATCTTCTTTTTGCGGTAGTATGTCTGATCTATTTTATTGAAATTCATAATGTGCAGACAACCATTCGGGCAGCGGCAGTTCATGCGTCCAAGATCTGTACGGAAGATACAGCACTTGTTCCGGTCTTAAATACATCGAAGCTGGAATCGGAAATTGTCAGGAGTATTGGAGCAAAGCGTCTGGAGAACAGTATTGTGAGCGGTGGAAGTAAAGGGATACAATGTGCGGGATCATATTGTAATCCCAATGGGAATGAGCTGAATGTTGTTGTACGATACGGAATCCGGCTTCCGTTTTTACAGTTTGGAAATCTGTCTGCAGAATATAAGGAAGAAATGAAATTCAGCAGTTGGAACGGATTTCAGAAGAAAGGTCTGGAGTCAGGAGATGAACAGATCGTCTATATTACAAAAACAGGGCTGGTTTATCATGAAGATTATCAGTGTACGTATCTGCAGCTTTCTGTCAGGTTTATCCCTTATGCAGACCTGGACGGAATTCGGAACGAAGACGGCGGAAGATATTATAAATGTGACAAATGTGTCCATGGAAGTGCAATGGCAGGAGTTTATATTACAAATACAGGGGGCAAGTATCACAACTCACTCACATGCGGCGGTCTGAACCGGACGATTTATGCGGTTCAGAAATCAAGGGTGATAGGAAGAGGGGGATGTTCACGATGTACGAAATAGGAGAAATTTGTTTTGGAGGATATTTATGTGTTGTTTCCATGTGGGATATCAGAAAAAGAGAAATACCGGTTTGGCTTATTGCGGCAGGTGGGATTCTTTCGGCAAGTCTTGGATATTTTCATGGAAAAATTCCACTGGTACTAATGGTCACAGGCGCGCTTGTGGGCGGAGTGTTTCTTCTGATCAGCAGATTGACACAGGAGGCTTTCGGATATGGTGACAGTCTGATGATCGCGGTGACGGGGGTGTATCTCGGATTTTGGAATGTGTTGTATCTCCTTGTCTGGGCATATGTTCTGGCAGCAGTGTTTGCAGGATACGTGCTGATCAGGAAAGGTTTTCAAAAAGATGCGGCATTTCCGTTTGTTCCGTTTTTGCTGGCTGCGTATATAGGGATCGTCTGTCTGGGAGGGATATAAATGAGGTGTGTAAAAGGGAGTACCACAGTTGAAATGGCATATGTGATGCCGTTGATTTTTCTGGTATTTCTGATCATTGTCCGTACGACATTTTATTATCATGATAAAAGTATTTTAGACGGGATGGCATATGAAGCAGTTACGACAGCGGTTCAGACGGCACGGAATCCAAAAGCGAAAGAAGCGGATGTGGAGACGTTTTGCAGGGAACGGATCAGGTGGAAACTTATTTATTTTTCTATGCCGGAGGTGTCTGTGAATGTGACAGATGATGAGGCAGAGACGACAATTTCCGCGACCAGAGGGAAGATGTGTATCCGGGTAACAAGACAGGTAAAAATCCCGCATCCGGAGAAAAAGATCCGTTTGAAGAAAAAACTGGAAACAATAAAATAGGAGAAGTTGGAAGTGAATACAAAATATGAAAAAGAATTAAACAGAATCTGTCTGCATATTCATGTACCGGAGATTTATGAGGAAGATTATCAGATGCCGATGCTGAGAGCAAATAAAATTCCGGGCATTCTGGAAGTAAACGGCTGCGGAATCGATGGAGAGAGCCGGTATACATATGAAATCACAGGATTAGTTTCCATGGCGGTTTTATTTGAAAACAAGCAGGTTCAAAAAGGGGATATTGAGCAGTTTATCTATTGTCTTCTGGAGAGTATTTCGCAGCTGCAAAAGTATATGCTGCATCCGGGCTGTCTGTTGTTAGAACCGGAATATGTTTTTTGCAGAAAACAGAAATATTTCTTTTGCTATCTGCCTGGAGGGAAACAGGAGCTCTGTGAATCATTTCACCGAATGACAGAGTATTTTGTAGAAAAGCTGGATTATGAAGATGAGAAGGGGATCACGCTTGCTTATGAGCTGCATAAAGCAACACTTGAGGAGAACTATGATCTGGATGCCATTATGCAGGAATACCGTACAGAATGCGAAGAAGCAGAAGAGGAGGAGGAGCCGGATACAGAGGAAGCGTGGGAAGAAGAGGAAATTTCTGATTCTCTGTTTACGTTGGATACGGAAGAGGAATATAAACCAGCAAAGGATACGGAGGTCATCCGGGAATCCGGCGGTGTATGGAGTGCCTGGAAAAAAGCGGCGCATAAAATCAGCAGAGGGAGACTTGGAAGATGGGGAAGCTGGGATGATCTGATATTGGAAACAGATGGACAAGATGAATCCACTCACTTATAATAACTGTATTAAATTGCGCCTGATGAAGGGCGCGGAAAAGAGGGATTCAAATTGCAGAAAAACAAACAGACAGTCTGTACAGCGGCACTGATCGTGATCAATATGGGAATCTTTTTTCTATTGTCTATTTCTGGGTAACCCGGAAAATGCGGTATTTATGATAAAATACGGAGCCATGTACCCACCGTTGATTTTTGAAGATGCCCAGTATTATCGGTTGATAACCTGCATTTTTTTACATTTTGGGATCGATCATCTGATGAATAACATGGTAATGCTCGGTGCATTGGGGTGGAATCTGGAGAAGGAGATTGGCAGTTTTAAATTTTTGCTGATTTATTTTGTGAGCGGGATCGGGGCAAATCTGATTTCTCTTGCCATGGATTTTTACACTGGAAATCTGGCAGTCTCAGCAGGTGCATCCGGAGCAATTTTTGGATTGCTCGGGGCACTTCTGTGGGTTGTGATTCGTAACAGAGGAAAGGCCGGAAGGCTCACCGGAAGAGGGATGCTGTTTATGGTACTGTTAAGTCTTTATTTTGGCTTTACCAGTACAGGCGTAGACAATGCGGCCCATGTGGGCGGGCTGATCTGTGGATTTCTGACAGCCGTGCTTTTGTATCACGGAAGGAACGTGCCTAGACAGGAAGTGTAACGGTAAATGTAGTGGATTCCTGCGGAGTGGAAACAGCAGTGAGAGTTCCTTCGTGAGCCTCTGCAATCTTGCGGGAGAATGCCAGTCCAAGTCCGGTTCCGCCCGGTTTGTAGGTGACAAATGGCTGGAAGATACATTCCATCTGCTCCGGAGTGATTCCGCAGCCGGTATCGGTACAGGTGATGGTAATGATATCTCCGCTGCGGGAAGCTGCCAGATGAATGGAGCCTTGTTCGGTGATGGCTTCCTCTGCATTTTTCAGCAGGTTCAGGACAAGTTCCTGCAGTTTGATCTTGTCTCCGGTAAATTCACCGAGAGAGTCGGAGATAGAAGAGGAAAATTCAATATCTGCTTCATTTGTGTCCAGCGAGATTGCAAAAGAGATTGCAACGTTTTTCAAAAGCTGTTCTATAGAGAAGACAGAATAATACAATTCATTGCTGCTGTTAAAGGCAGAAAGCTCTTCTAAAAGCTGAATAATAAAATCGACGTCACCCATTACCTGGCTCCAGTGCGGAATGTCTTTGAGCTCCGGATTTTGTTTTTCCATTACCTGCAGGGCAGAGGAAACAAGAGTAAGGGGATTGCGAATCTCATGTGAGATCGTGGAAATTGTATTTCGGTGATTGCGCAGAAGCTGCGGGATGATCTGCCGTGCATCTTCATTATTGCTCATCAATTTGTTCATTTTATTAATATCGATATTGTATAGCATAGTTATGTCCTCCAAAGTAGTTCTGTTTAAGTGTAGTCTATCATGCGAAAAAGGAGGGTTCAATAAAATAAGTATGACAAAATTCGACAAAAAAGGTGATTTCTGTAAGTAAAATATTCTTCTATTTTCTGGAAAAATGTTTTATACTACAAGTAAACAAAAAAGGAGATGCTTAGATAATGAAAGATGATAACTGTATTTTTTGCAAACTGGCATCAGGTGAGATTCCTTCAGTAACTATTTATGAAGATGCTGATTTTCGTGTAATTCTGGATTTGAGCCCGGCGTCAAAAGGACATGCACTGATCATACCAAAAGAACATTACCGCAATTTATATGATCTGGATGATGAACTGGCAGCAAAAGCGCTGGTGCTGGACAAAAAAGATGATCTGTAAGATGAAAGATATTCTTGGATGTGATGGATATAATATTGTTCAGAATAATGAAGAGCCGGCAGGGCAGACTGTATTCCATTTTCATATGCATTTGATACCGCGTTATGAAGGAGATCAGGTTGGTCTTGGCTGGAAGATGGGTGAACTGACAGAAGCAGACAAGGAAGAGATTCTGAATAAAATCAAGTAATTACTGGAGAAAACATGTTGACGGATAAACAAGATTATGATGAGATATAACCAAAATAACAAAAATCTCGTTATGAAGGTCAGCATATAAATATTCAGGGAATTACGATATTGCAGAAGATATTACACAGAGTACATTTCTGCAATTATATATGTATATCGATGAATTGAAGGATATCAATATCAAAGCTTGGATGTATACGACTGCAAAGCATATGGCATTGAATTATAACAAGAAAGCAGAAAGAGAAGTTCTCTCGGAAACAGGGGATGATCCTGTTATTTTAGATCTGGAGGACAGCGCAGAAGATACATACATGGAAAGAATGAAGGATGATGAACAGACCAGTCTGCATGAAGAGATTTTTGCAGCCTTGTACAAGCATAATCCACGTTGGTATGATGCAATTCGTTATGTATATTACTTGGAGATTCCGCAGTCTGCTGTTGCAGAAAGAATGGAGATAAGCATAGAAGTGCTGCACAGTTTACTCTACAGAGCAAGAAAATGGATCAGAAAAAAGTTTAGGTGTAGAGTATGAGGAATTTTTGGAGCTGTAAACGAACAGGTGTCAAAACGACACCTGTTCAGCTGATTTTAGTGGTGATATAAAACTATCTGCGGGAATTCTCGATGAGATCGATGATTGTATCGATTGAATTTTGCTGATTCGAATCACGCATGGCATCCATAAAACGGCTGCGATCGTTATACAATTTCCGCACTGCCTCTAAAAGAGATTCTTTGGTCAGCTCTTCTTCTTCGAGAACCATGCTGAAGCCCTGACGTTCAAAGGAGCGGGCATTTAAAATCTGATCTCCGCGGCTTGCGTTGGCTGAGAGCGGGATCAGCAGATTCGGTTTTCTCAGAGCAAGAAGTTCGCAGATTGCGTTTGCACCGGCTCTTGAGATCACAATATCTGCAAGTGCAAAGATATCACGAAGCTCATCCTTGATATATTCAAACTGTGTGTAGCCTTTCATAGAAGTCAGAGAGTCATCTACCTTGCCTTTTCCGCAGAGATGGACAATCTGGAAATGCTCTAAAAGTTCCGGGAGTGCCAGACGAACAGCGTTATTTACTGCAACGGATCCAAGGCTTCCGCCGATGACGAGGATGACTGGCTTGTCAGCAGAAAAATGACACAGATCCATAGCCGCGATCCTGTTTCCGGATAATAGTTCCTGACGGATCGGAGAACCTGTTAATACGGCCTTGTCTTTCGGAAGATGCTCCAGAGTCTCAGGAAAGTTACAGCATACCTTTGTAGCAGATGGAATTGCGATCTTGTTGGCAAGTCCGGGTGTCATATCAGATTCGTGAATGATCGTCGGAACTTTATTGTGTTTGCCGGCAAGTACGACAGGAACAGATACAAATCCGCCTTTGGAAAAGATCACATCCGGCTGAAGTTCTTTGATCAGTCTCTTTGCTTCACCGAATCCTTTCAATACGCGGAATGGATCGGTAAAGTTCTGAACACTGAAATAGCGGCGCAGTTTACCGGAAGAGATTCCGTGGTAAGGGATGCCGAATGGCTCGATGAGCTCTTTTTCGATTCCCTGATAAGAGCCAATATACTGAATATCGTATCCGAGTTCCAAAAGACGTGGAATCAGAGCGATATTGGGGGTAACATGACCGGCGGTTCCACCTCCGGTAAGTATGATTCGTTTCATATAAAAACCTCCAGAAAAAATGTGTTAGTTAGTCGGCTGCAACGAAAATAGCCGAGGAAAACATATAATTTCATATTAACCTTATTTAGTGAAATGTCAAGACAAAAGTAGGAAACCATAAATAGAATCGTGTAAGGGGTAGAACGATGAAAAAAAAGAACGTGCTTTCACTTCATGAAGAAACAGAAAAAGAAGCGGCAAAAATCGAAAAAGAGATTCTGAAAGACTCCAAACTGGAAGAAATCAAAGTCTCTGATGAAATGGAAAAAAGGCTGGCAGAGCAGATACAGGCATATGAAAAGACACAAAGTCAAAAGAAAGTGCATCGGCACAGTCCACTTTTCAGAAGAAGAGTGATGGTGGCTGCCGCAGTGCTGATGATCGCGGCTGTTGCAACAAGTGTGACTGCGGTGGGGAGTAAATCTTATCTCAAGGAGATCATTGAGAAGTTTACCGGGGAGACAGGTCAGGCATCGGTGATCAATGTGGAGGATATGGATACGCAGGCAAGTGAGAGTGCGGATGAGACACAGGTGTATCGGGAGGTAAAAAAAGAACTGGGAATTCAGGCTGTGAGAATACAGTATAAGCCCAAGGGAATGAGACTACAGAAATATATTCTTGATAAGGAACAAAGAAGAGCACAAATATTTTATGAATATAAAGGAGAAGTAGTCTGGTATTCTATTTACATGAATGCAGAGGATTCTTCGTTGGGACAGAAAGAATCTGATGGAATTATTGATGAATTTACAATCGAAAATAATATGAAAAAGATCAATGTTACAGAATACCAAGTGAAAGGATATGAAGAAACTAGGATTTTTAGTCAGAATTTGTAGGATTATGGAGTTCATTACCAACTGAGAGGAATGATGGAACGTGATGAATTAGAGAAAGTTTTAAAAAATTTAAAATTTTTTTGTAAAAACGCGTCAGTTTTTGTAAGTTCGATTGTTTACTATGATCTCTCGGAATCTTGAGTGATCATGCCAGCAAAACTCTGGCATTGAACTTTTGAAAAGTAAATATTATTCTTGAAACGAAAAAATGAACGCAAGAAATAAACATAACTGTCGCTATGTTTACAAAAAATGAGATATAATAATCTACAGGATTATGCTACATCCAAAATCATTTTTTTCAGGGTTGATTCAGGTGGCAAATCCCATGCATCCAGATGTTGTAACATCAGGATGTGATAGAGGCGGCAGTACCACATCTTAGTTGAGCGGTGTCTGCCGTCTTCTAATTTAAAATCTAATTTCTCGCGTTTGTTAGAACGCTCAGCAGAAGTTCTTGCATTGTATTCCCGTTTCCATTCCTTACTGCTTCTTGGTGGATCATTAAACAATCTTGGATTATCTTTCAGAACCAGATGGACGGTACGTCCGTATTTAGCATTTGAACAAGGGTTTTCGCATGTACAGGAGATACAGCCACCAGCGTGACTGATCTTAGGACATTTGAATTTCATTCTGCCTTTAGCAACTTCAATACCATCACGACGCATACGGCATCCAGAGGGGCAAACAGGGACTCCATCTTTGTCAATCGTAAAGTCATTTTTATAAACAGGGGGTCTTCCACCTTTTCCATTAAGGTCGATAAATGGTGTTATATTCTCGCGCTTGAAGTATTGATAATAAGGCATGGCATCATGTGCAGAATCCAAAAGTACTTTTGAAACAGTGTAATCAGGAAGAAAAGATTTCATCCTGAAAAAAGCGTGCAGGAATCCATGTGAATCATGTTTTGAAGCACAGCAAAAATGAGGAAATACCGGTAAGTCACTTTGCGAATCAACAAGCATGTATAGATCATAGCCATGATAATAACAGTCGCGGGAAGAATCCCAGCCGATATCACAATCGGGCTGGGAAAAGTAGCGGTCACATTTGCAGTCAGTAATGCCATTCTCTTTGCATTTACAGATACGCTTTTTCCGTTCTCTGTGTGAAGTTACAACAGGAGTTCCATCACCGGCTAAAGCCAAAGCATCCGAATGAATAAGTCCTGTGGATACAGAAACATCAAGGAACTCTTTTTGATAGATTGCAAAGAGAGAAGAATAAGGCTGTTCGTCCAGTTTAAAGTCAGTATGTTCTAAAACAGGAAGAAGATCGGCAACAGTAACTTTTTCCACAGAATCAGCTTTCGTGCCTTTTGTTTTAGGCTTCTTAACTTTGGTTTTAAGAGGATGGATATGTGGTGACATATGGTCATCATCAGAATCCCACAAGCGGTTTATAAAATCATAAAAAGTGCCAACCCCGGGAGTATTACCAGGTTCAAATCCACTGAGGATGGCGTAAAGAGGATTCATTTTAAGCTGGGCAGCCCACTCCGTTAATGAAGTAACCTTAAAGTCAATGGAAAGAAGGTAAGAACGTTGCATGCAAGAAGGAGTTCGTGGGGCTGGTCCGAATTTTGAATATTTATCAGTCATAAAAGTATCGGTAAAAGATAAATCGAGATTCCAAAACCGCTCAATGATATCCCAGGTGGAACGAGCAAGAGCATTTGGATTAGGATAATATTTACGAAGATTAGTAACAACAAAGTTTTGGTAGTCTGCATGACTGCCACAGTTAACAGGTAACATAAAAATCGCCTCCAATCGAAAAATATCTGCCGCCGCGAGCGACGGTTCTTATTAATCAATAGGCGCGAAGCGCCGCATTTTTCGATGGATTTGTCAAGTGTTTTTGGCAAAAAAGTGGGGGATTTTAATAAAAAAGGAATCTGAAAGCCTTATATTTACTGGCTTAGAGATTCCGAGAGATTATAAGAAAAAAAGGGGGGGATCCAACCGAAATTGGACACAGTCGAGAAGGAGCAAGCACTAAAGCTTATGTTATTATAAATCAAAAAAGTGAAGGGTAAAACTAAAATGGGGAAACTATATTTTCGGTACGGAGCTATGGGCAGCAGCAAGACGGCAAATTTGCTGATGGTTCACTACAATTTTCTGGAGAGGGGGAGACGTCCGGTTATTTTGAAGCCAAAACTGGATACAAGAGACGGAGAATATATTGTGAAGTCACGCATTGGCTTACAGGCGAAGTGCGAATTGATTGAAGAGTTTACGATGAAGCCGGACACGTATGATGCAATCCTGGTGGATGAAGCAAATTTCCTATCATCTGAACAGGTGGAATGGCTGGCCGAGATCTGTGATCAGTATGATATTCCGGTCTTATGCTATGGGCTGAAGACAGATTTCAGAGGTGTCTTATTTGAAGGATCAAAACGGCTGATGGAGCTGGCTGATGCGATCGAGGAGCTTCCGATCATTTGCTGGTGCGGAAAGAAAGCACATTTCAATGCCAGAGTTATTGATGGAAAAAATGGTAAGGGACGGAGCGCAGATCGCGCTTGGAGCCAATGATATGTATGTACCGCTCTGCAGGAGACATTTTATGAGTGGAGAGATTAAACCATATCAGACGGTAGAGGAGAAATGAGTATGATTATTCAGAGACATTATAGAAAATTTGAATATAATGTATGAAAATACAATGCCATATCGGTCCTATTATATTCCGGCCTCTTGCAACAGTGGGACCGTTGGTGGAGAACAGAAGAAAATCAGATCGGATGTACTTTGCTTAATAGGAAAATAGGAAATTTTGTTATTTTGACAGTATTTACGATCTGCAGGATGCGTTTTACGAGGAAGGATATTCACTTGACGGGTTTGAAGAAGTGAATGTCCCCGGAATGTGGCAGAATTATGGGTATGATACGTATCAGTATACCAACGTGAGATATCCGATTCCGTTGGATCCTCCGTATGTTCCACAGGAAAATCCGTGCGGGGCATATGTGCGGACATTTGAGTATCAGAAGAAGGAAGATGCACCAAATGTATATTTAAATTTCGAAGGGGTGGATTCCTGTCTTTATGTCTGGGTGAATGGAACATATGTAGGATACAGTCAGGTGTCCCATGCTTCCAGAGAGTTTGACATTACAGATCTGGTGAAAAACGGAAGCAATACGCTGGCAGTACTGGTCTTAAAATGGTGTGATGGCACCTACCTGGAAGACCAGGATAAATTTCGGATGAGTGGGATTTTTCGGGATGTGTATCTGCTGCAGCGGCCTGATAATGCCATATATGACTATTTCACAACAACCAGGATTGTGGATGGAAACGCAGAAATTACTGTGCGGGCAAAGTACTTAAAAGAAGCAGCGCCTGTGAAGATTGCAATTTATGACAAAGAAGGAGTGTTGTGCGTATCCGGGAGACTGCAGGAAATATCGGATGGGGAATATACGCATCAGGTGGTATTGAAAATAGAAGCCCCTAAATTATGGAATCCGGAGCAGCCATACTTGTATACAATGGTCCTGGAAAACACAGGAGAAGTGATTGTTGACCGAATTGGAATACGGGAAATCTCTATCAGAGATGCAGTAGTTTATGCAAATGAGGTTCCGGTCAAATTCAAAGGGGTAAATCGTCATGATTCCGATCCGGTAACCGGATTTGTAATCGGAATGGTAACAGATGAAAAAAAGATCTGCAGATGATGAAAGAGCATAACTTCAATGCGATTACGAACCAGCCATTATCCGAATGCACCTTATTTTTATCAGTTGTGTGATGAATATGGATTTTACGTGATCGCAGAAGCAGACAATGAAAGTCATGGAACACAGTCACAATATCTGGAAGATTCCAGTTGGGAAAATATCAGCAAACGATGGAATGAACGGATTGCGGATCATCCTGCGTTTATTCCGGCGACGATGGACCGCACCAGGCTTTGCGTGTACAGAGAGAAAAATCGTCCCTGTGTTGTAATCTGGTCCATGGGCAATGAATGTGGATACGGATGTACATTTGAAGAAGCGTTGAAGTGGACAAAGGAATTTGATCCGTCCCGGCTGACTTGTTATGAAAGTGCTCTTTATAAAAGTGACAGGAGAAGATATGATTACTCCAATATTGATCTTTACAGCAGAATGTATCCTGAGTTGGAAGAGATTGAGGAATATATGGAGAAAGGACCGGATAAGCCGTTTCTTTTGATCGAATACTGTCATGCGATGGGGAATGGTCCCGGGGATTTGGAAGACTATTTTCAGATGATTTACAAGTATCCGTCTCTTTGCGGTGGATTTGTATGGGAATGGTGTGATCATGCAATCTATAAAGGGCAGGCGGAAAACGGAAAGCAATGTATTTTTATGGCGGCGATCATAAGGAAGAAGTTCATGACGGAAATTTCTGCATGGACGGTCTGGTATATCCGGATCGAACGCCGCACACAGGGCTTTTGGAATATCAAAATGTGTACCGTCCGGCGAGAGTTGTTTCTTTTGTAGCAGGAAAGCGGCTGTTTTGGTGTTGAAAAATTATATGAACGAAGAGGATCTGAAATCCTATATTTACATCAGTTACGAAGTCAGTTGTGATGGGGATGTTTTTGGAAGGGGGCAGGTTGAAATTACGCAATCCATCTTACCACGTCAGTGCAAAGAGGTGTATGTGGATGTTTCTGTCCCGGAGACTGGAAAGTGTTATTTGAAGATTTTTTATCATCAACGCCAGGATACGGAGCTGATCTCGCAGGGAACGATCCTGGGGTTTGATGAGATTCTTCTGAAAAATGAGGATGGAAGAAATCAGAAAGCTGTGACACTGCTTAAGACGTTCAAAACACCGAAAGGAAAAGTGAAGCTGTCAGAAACGGACAGATATATACAGATTAAGTCAGATGATTTTACATATGTTTACAATAAACTGACCGGAATGTTTGAAGAACTGAACGTAGGCGGAAAGAAGATTCTGGATGCTCCTATGGAGCTGAATATATGGAGAGCTCCTACAGATAATGACAGAATATTAAAACGAAAATGGATTGCAGCCGGGTATGACAGAAGTCTGGGAAGAGCGTACAATACACAGTGGAAACGAGAAAAATACAAAACTGGTTCTTCACAGTATTCTGTCTGTTGCGGCAGTTTCACTGCAGAAAGTGTTGGATGTAGATGCAGTGTGGGAGGTTTTTGATACGGGTGAAATCTGTGTAACAATGCGTGTAAAAAAGGAAATGGAGTTTCCGGAGCTCCCAAGATTCGGAATCCGGCTTTTTTTGAAGCAGGAATTTAATCAGGTGGAATATTATGGAATGGGGCCCCGAGGAGAGTTATGTGGATAAATGCAGGGCAAGCAGTCATGGGATTTATCGATCATCAGTAGATGAGATGCACGAAGATTACATCAGACCACAGGAAAATGGGAGCCATGCAGATTGTGACTATGTGAAGCTGACAAGCAAAGAACAGAGCGTAACAGTCGTTTCTCCGCATTCGTTTTCTTTTTCAGTATCACCATATACACAGGAAGAACTGACAAGAAAAGCACATCATTTTGAACTGGAAAAGAGCGGAAGCACGATTGTTTGCCTGGATTACGCCCAGAATGGAATCGGATCAAACAGCTGTGGACCGAAACTTAGAAAACAGTATTGCTTTCAGAAAGAGCAGTTTGTATGCGAGTGGAAGCTGATGTTTGAGGAAAAGAGCGAGAAATTATCCGGAAATGATTGTTTCTGTAAGGAAGACAGGGTATAATGGACACAGAAATGACCGAAGGATAAGGAGGCAGTAACGTGTCAGAAGAAACGAAAGATATAGAAGAAACCAAAGTAGCGGAAGAAAAAAAGATGGAAACAGAGCAGACCATACTTTCTCAGCCGACAGAGAAAAAGGCTGCAGAGACAGTGACACAGATTCAACAATCGGTGGAGATACAGGAGCAGAAAGAAAAAACTGAGCCAGAACCGAAGAGAAGTTTTATCCGATCAAGGAAAAAAGCGGCAGCGTCCAGAGAAGAACAGATTCTTTCCAGGATTAAAGATGAGGACTTGATGAAGTATCTGGAGATGGAGCATGAAAGACTGGAGATGATGCAGAGCATCAAAGAGGCAAGGGAAAAGAGAAGTTTTACAATGCTTCAGCTTTTAATTTCTCTGGCAGCTATTGTGATCGTTGTATTTTTGCTGAGAGATAATCCGACAGTTCTTGTAAACATTTTGTATATCGTGGGGATTATCATTGTACTCTGGATCCTGAAAGGACCACATGAGAAGAATCCATTTAAAGAGGAATAGGAAAATGCCGAAAGTTCGAAATGAGCTTTCGGCATTTTTTTATTCCTTGAGAAGAAGAGCACGGTAAATGCAAAAAGCGGATGCACCGATAGCTCCTGTATAAGGTGAATATGATTTGACGATCATCTGCTGGTTGGAAGGTAGTGTGAATAAATTTGGTTCAAAATCAAGTCGGCTTTTTAAAAGGGCAGTGGCCTGTTGGCTTTCGAACAGTTCTCCGTGAATGAAAACTCTGTCAGAGTCGATAATCATATTTAGGTTGGTGATAGCGATAGCAATACTTTGGATTGCGGCAGAGATTAGCTTTACGATGATGTCATCACCTAGTTCATATGCATTCAGTATGGTTTGCAGAGTAATCTCGTTTTCGTTTTTTTACAAGCTGGTGGAGGTAAGTGGAGGGAGTGCTTTGGTAGAGTAGCCTTGCTTTGCGGATGAGCCAGGACTCACTGGCATAGGTCTGCAGGCAGCCTCGTTTCCCACACTCACATAACTCGCCGTCAGGCTGAACAGTCATGTGTCCTACCTCACCAATTTTAAAATTCTGTTTTCCGTATAAATCATCGTGATACATATGGGTACAGTGAATGCCTCT
>ENA-OQNC01000028-OQNC01000028.1-human-gut-metagenome-genome-assembly--contig:-NODE-28-length-26173-cov-2.708900_pt1 | contig 26173 bp, 31 predicted proteins | sample MGYA00242626_ERZ504874 | MGnify/ENA primary metagenome ERZ504874 (study PRJEB26092, sample SAMD00036411) | human gut metagenome | host: Homo sapiens | study: EMG produced TPA metagenomics assembly of...
AGTTGTATTTGTCATCAAAATTCACCTTTTTGCAGATTTTCCATATTATGTACTGTAATTATATGAAAGGAAAGAACACACTATGCAAAATAAATCGGTCTTATTCCTACGAAACGAAACGGTTTAACCTTGTCTAACAGCAGCCTTATCGCAATATGCCGGTGCAGCGTCGACAGAATACCTTCTTCCTCCTGTGGTGAAGCAGTCTCGTCGCCTTGTTCCTGCCGCATTCCCGTCGATCCACTGGAACATATGACTCTCGCGATGGCATATGTTCCCTGGCAGACATGGGAAGACACTTATGATGTTCATAAGGGATTAGAATGTGGAACAATCTTTCCCTGTTTTAAACAAACCATTTTATGGAAAAGGGGGATGTAATCAATGACAGACCGTCCATGTAGAACAGAATTATTAAATCATATCAACGCTGTCAGTTTCGCGGTGGATGAAGTGAAATTATATCTGGATACCCACCCGCAGGATCCGGATGCACTGGCTTATTTCGAAAAATACAGCCGGATGCGCAACCAGGCAATGAAAGAATATGCCATGAATTTCGGACCTTTGACGATTGATACAGCCACAGCATCCTGCAGTGAATACTGGAAATGGATCAATGAGCCGTGGCCGTGGCAGGAAGGAGGATGCTGATTATGTGGAATTATGAAAAACGATTGCAATATCCGGTAAAGATTACACAAACGAACCCACAGATTGCCAAAGTGATCATTTCACAATTTGGCGGACCGGACGGGGAGCTCGCTGCATCAATGCGGTATTTATCTCAGCGGTATACCATGCCATATAAAGAGGTGACCGCAACACTTACGGATATCGGCACGGAGGAACTGGCCCATATGGAAATGATTTGTGCCATTGTGCATCAGCTGACGAAAAATCTTTCTCCGGAAGAAATTGAGAGATCCGGGTTTGCTCCATACTATGTAGATCATACTCTGGCATTGTGGCCACAGGCTGCAAGCGGAGCACCGTGGACTGCAACCTATTTTCAGTCAAAAGGTGATCCGATTACAGATCTTCATGAAGACCTCGCTGCAGAACAAAAAGCCCGTACGACTTACGATAACATTCTCAGGCTTGTAAAAGATCCGGAAGTCTGTGATCCGATTCGTTTCCTGCGTCAGCGTGAAATCGTGCATTACCAGAGATTCGGTGAAAATCTTCGGATCGTGCAGGAACACCTGGACAGCAAAAACTTCTATGCATTCAATCCTGAGTTTGATAAAAATCCGAATTGCGGATGTAAGCGCTCATAAAAAAGCAGGCGGAGTTATGAGGATAACTCTGCCTGACTTTTTATTCGAAAGGGCATTTACTTTTTTCGGGAAGTTTTGTATAATGAAAAACGGTAGTTGCACGACGGGGTGTGGCTCAGTTTGGTTAGAGTGCACGGCTGGGGGCTGTGAGGTCGCAGGTTCGAATCCTGTCACCCCGATTGATCACAAGTTGGACACTTTGGCGAGTGTCTTTTTTTGTTCGATTTTGAAAAAGGCAATTATCGGGTGGAGAAATATTCCCGCGTCTGCTATAATCGGTAGAAGAGGAAAACAGGGGAGACAGGGAGAAGTAAGATGGAACAAAGGAAAAAAGTACTTATTACCAACCTTTATTTTCAGAAGTTTACAGGATCTGAGCTGCATGTGCTGGAGTTTGCACATCTGTTCAAAGAAAAGGGATATGATGTGGTGATTGCTGTATATAAGAAGTCTTATCCACTTCTGCAGGAGTTGGAAGAGGGGATCACAGTGATTGAATGTCAGAAAGAGGCACTCAAAGAGATGGAATTTGAGATTGTCTTTATCCAGCATTTCCCGGTGTTTGATTATCTTGTGAGCCGGTACGGATTAAAATATAAACGAATGGTTGTCTCGAAGCTGAGTGTGATCAATGCCATGGAGAATCTTCCGGTCTGTACGCAGGAAGCGGCCTTCATTCTGTGTGTCAGTCCTGAATGTGCAGATATGGTAGCCATGCAGGTTCCGGAAGGAACGAAGATACGGGTTTTTCAAAAACTGTGTGGAAGCAGAGTATTTTGAAGGAAGCAGCGAGTATGCAGGATACAAAAGAGCGTTGGATAAGATCGCGATCATTTCCAATCATATCCCGCAGGAGCTTTTGGAGCTCAAGGAAAAGATGGGCGGGTATTATCAGGTGGATCTGATCGGACTTGGGTATCGCACGGAACAGGTGAATGCAGAGTTTTTGCAGCAGTATGATCTGGTCATTACGATTGGAAGAACCGTACCGAGGTGTCTTGCAATGGGCGTTCCGGTTTATGTTTATGATTATCTGGGAGGTCCCGGATATCTGACAGAAGCCAATTTCAGTCTTGCTGAGCGGAACAATTTTTCGGGAAGAGGATTTGAGAAAAAGACATCAGATGAACTGTTAAAAGAGATCAAGGAAGGATATGGCCCGGCAGGAGAGTGGCTGCCGCTCTGGCAGAAGATCGCTGCGGTGGATTATCAGTATGCCAGCCGGTTTGATGAGATGTATGAAGAACTGATGGCATCTCCGGAGCTTACAGAATGCAGGACATACTATTCGGGAATTGAAGCAGAGAGAATGAAATTCTACAGCGATATTGTGTCCGGATATATCAGTGGAAAAGAATGTCAGGAATCTAAGTGTTACTATGATATCGGAAACGGTTTCTGCGAGGAGGACAGCGAGACATGGCCGAGTATGTCAGGATATAAGATTCAAAAATCCTGGCTTCTGGAAATAGCAAAGAATGATGCGCTTTGTATCCACTGCAATGCAGCGTGCCGTTGTGAGATCTGCAGTGTGAAGATCAATGGAAGATCTGTGGAACACGAGATGAAACCAGTCAATGCAGTTTCTACAGATCGTGGAAAGAGTCTCTTTCTGACGGATGATCCGCAGTACCTGATGGATATTCCGGAGTTGGACGGCGGACCTGCATGGCTGGAAGTAGAATACCGGTTTGATATTCTTTCCGAACAAGAGGAAAAAAACTACTATTGCGAAAAGATAAAAGATCTGGAGGAGCAGCTGAACAAAAGCCCGGCATCAGTTGTGGGAAGAACGGCGCAAGGCCACTTCATTCGGAATGAAGAAAACGAGAAAGTAAGGTTTTTCTTGGATTTAAGTATAGCATGTGATATATTAAAAGGCGTTGTTGCGGGCAGGATACTGTCCGGATCTGAAAAAAGAGTCTACATAACCTGTCTGAAAACTGGGAATGTTAAGGACAGGTTACATAAGTTTTAAGAGGAGATATACAGTATATGTGTGGATTTGCAGGATTTGTAGGAGAAGTTGAGAACAGAGAACAGGTGCTGGAGAATATGATAGATACGATCATCCATCGCGGACCGGACAGTTCCGGCAAATTTGTGGATGAAGATGCGGCACTTGGATTCCGGCGTCTTTCAATCATTGATCTTTCAGAAAGCGGAGATCAGCCATTATATAACGAGGACAGAAGCAAGGTGCTTGTATTTAACGGTGAGATCTATAACTATCAGGAACTGAGAGAAGAACTGATTCAGGCTGGACATACATTTGTTTCCAATACGGATTCGGAAACTTTGATCCACGGATACGAGCAGTGGGGAGAAGAACTGGTTTACCGTCTTCGCGGAATGTATGCATTTGCAATCTGGGATCAAAAGGCAAAAAGACTGTTTTCAGCGCGGGATATTTTTGGTATTAAGCCGCTTTATTATGCGCAGATGAATGGAACATTGATGTTTGGATCAGAAATCAAATCTTTTTTGGAGCATCCGAAGTTTGATAAAGTGTTTAATGAAGATGCATTGGGAAATTACCTGTCTTTTCAGTTTGTTCCGACCAATGAGACGTTCTTTAAAGGCGTGTTCTGTGTACAGCCGGGCCATTATTTCGTTTATGAGAACGGGAAAATGACGATCAAACGGTATTTTGAACCGAATTTCACAGGAGATACGACAAAAATCCTTTGAAGAAGTTGTAGATGACATTGAAAAAGTCATGAAAGAGTCTGTGGAGATGCACAAGATCAGTGATGTAGAAGTTGCTTCCTATTTGTCCAGTGGAGTGGATTCCAGTTATCTGACATATTTAGGTCAGGTGGATCGTACCTTTACCGTTGGATTCGACGAAGGAAAATACAGCGAGATTCAGGATGCGAAAGAGTTTGCAGCAAGCATCAACATGAAAAATGATGCAAAAGTCATCACTCCACAGGAATACTGGGACAATCTGTCCGATATCCAGTATTATATGGATGAACCGGTGGCAGATCCTGCGGCGATCGCACTTTATTTTCTGAGTCAGGAAGCAGCGAAGAAGGTAAAGGTAGTGCTGTCCGGAGAAGGTTCGGATGAATTGTTCGGAGGATATAATATTTACTGTGAGCCTCTGGAGCATACTTCGTTTAATAAAATTCCAATGCCGATCAGACGAATGCTTGGAAATTTTGCAGAGAGATGCCTTCCAAGAGGCATGAAAGGAAGAGGCTTCCTGATGCGTCACGGAAAAACTCTGGAAGAACGTTATTTTGCCAATGCGACGAATATTTTTACAGAGAGAGAAGCGAACCGTATTTTGAAAAAAAGGCTGCAAGCCGGGAATTCAGAAGGTGACTGCACCACTGTATGAGCGCGTGAAAGACAAGGATTCTGTGACCAAGATGCAGTATGTGGATATGCATCTCTGGCTGGTACATGATATTCTGATGAAGGGGGATAAGATGGGAATGGCCAATTCTCTGGAAGTGCGTGTCCCGTTTTTGGATAAAAAAGTACTGGAGCTTGCCCAGACACTGCCGTTGCATTATAAAGTGAGAGCACCGAAGACAAAAGTGGCACTTCGCGGGGCGGCAGAAAAGGTGATCCGCAGTAAGACTGCAGAGAAGAAGAAACTGGGATTCCCGATTCCGATCCGGGTATGGCTCAAAGAAGATGCGTATTACAATCGGGTAAAAGAAATGTTTCTTTCTGATGCGGCAAAAAAAATTCTTTGATACAGAGCTTCTTGTGAAAATGCTGGATGAACACAAGCATGCAAAACATGCAAATGAAAAGACAGATAACAGTCGGAAGATCTGGACTGTCTACATTTTCCTTGTATGGTATGACCGGTTTTTTGAACATGGAAAACCGGTGCATCCGGCAATGAGCGCAAGATAACCGAGTAAAATAAAAACAGGGGAGATGTTATGAGCAGCAAAACGGTACAGCCGATTCGCAGAAGAGAGCAGGGGGAAACGAAAAGCAGACGTTCTGCCAGACAGAAACGGGAGAAAAGAGAGATTGCGCAAAGCAGTGTGCCGACCACGTATTTTGATTATAATCTGATGCTGGTCATTATATTTTTGACTTGCTTTGGACTGATTATGCTCTATAGTGCCAGTGCGTACAGCGCTCAGGCGGATTTTCAGGATGACATGTCCTATTTTATCAAACAGGCAATGATCAGTGCGGGCAGTTTTGGAGTTATGTTGATCGTTTCCAGGATTGATTATCATGTTTATGGAGCTTTTTCTTTTGAAATCTATGTGTTTGCCATGATTATGATGGCGCTGGTGCAGACGCCTCTTGGAACAACGATCAATGGAGCCAGACGATGGATCCAGCTTCCGGGAAATATGACATTGCAGCCATCTGAGATTACAAAGATCGCGATTATTTTGTTTATTTCCTGTGAGATCTGTAAGATGGGAAGAAAAGTCAATGACTGGCTTGGAATCCGGAGACTTCTGATCTATGGCGGGGTGGCAGCAGGTGGAGTGTTTATTCTTACAGACAACTTAAGTACTGCCGTGATCGTAATGGCGATTACCTGTGTCTTGATTTTTGTGGCACATCCGAAGACAAAGCCGTTTTTGATGATCGCTGCCATCGGAGCAGGAATTTTGATCGTGATAGTGGCCATACTTGCGGTTTATGCGACGAACAGTGATAATTTCCGAATCGGAAGAATCACAACATGGCTGGATCCGGAAGGACACTCGGATGGCACCGGCTTCCAGGTGCTTCAGGGACTGTATGCGATCGGATCCGGGGGATTCTTCGGAAAAGGTCTTGGAAACAGCACGCAGAAGCTTGGTATGATCCCCGAAGCGCAGAATGATATGATTCTGAGCGTTATCTGCGAAGAACTTGGCGTTTTCGGAGCAATCGTAGTATTGATCCTGTTCGGACTTCTTCTATATAGATTGATGTTTATTGCAAGAAATGCACCGGATCTGTACGGCTCACTGATCGTGACCGGAATTTTTGCACATATCGCGCTGCAGGTGATCTTAAATATCATGGTTGTAACGAACATGATCCCGACAACAGGTGTTACGCTTCCGTTTGTCAGTTATGGAGGAACTTCGGTTCTGTTCCTGATGACGGAGATGGGACTTGCCCTGAGTGTATCCAGGAGAATTAAGCTTCAGACAGAATAGGAAAGCAAAGATATAAAATGTCTTTCATCCGACACAAAGTGTGGTATATTAAGTAACGTAGTATTGAAACCACATATAATAGATGGTAGGAAAAAGAAAGTGTGGTTTGGGAGGAAAGACATGAGCTATAAAGTAATTGTTGACAGTTGCGGAGAATTTACGCCGGAGATGAAAGCAGACGGAGGATTTGAACACGTTGCTCTCGGAATTCAGATAGAAGACACTCAGTGGACAGATGATGACAGCTTGAAGCAGGAAGAGCTGCTTTTAAAGATTGCAGAAAGTACATCCTGTGCGAAGACATCCTGTCCGTCTCCGGAAAGATATATGGAAAGTTATCACTGCGATGCCGAACGTATTTATGTGGTGACACTATCGGCAGAATTGAGCGGATCATATAACAGTGCGGTTCTTGGAAAAAATCTGTATGAAGAAGAATATGGGGAAAAACAGATTCATGTATTTAATTCACGCTCCGCTTCAGTAGGAGAGACTTTGATCGCATTGAAGGTTCAGCAGTGTGAAAAGGCCGGGATGACGTTCGAAGAAGTTGTGGAAAGTGTAGAGTGTTATATTGAGGAGCAGCACACTTATTTTGTACTGGAGAATCTGGATACTTTAAGAAAGAACGGAAGACTTACGGGAATCAAATCACTGGTAGCGGGAGCCTTGAATATCAAACCGATCATGGGATCTACTCCGCAGGGAACGATCTGTCAGAAGGAAAAAGCGAGAGGCATGAAAAAAGCACTTGTGAAGATGGCGGACTGCGTGGCAGCAGATGTGGTCAATGCAGGAGATAAGATTCTGGCTATTGCACACTGTAACTGTGAGGAGAGAGCAAAAGAAGTGCAGCGCCTTTTAAAAGAACGGTTTGCAGTGAAGTCCAGTTTTATCGTAGATACATCCGGGATCAGTACGGTTTATGCCAATGACGGAGGAATTATTGTTGTAGTTTAGAGTCGGATGTGGTACACTATGTAGAAAGAGTGCAGGACAGAAGCTGTCAAATACATAGGGGACAAAGGAGCTTTTAGATATGAGTCAGGAAAAAGTAGACCGCTATAAACAGGAAAAGGCGAATCGGAAGAAGAACATGAAAAAGCAGCGCATTATGAACATTGTCAGAAAGTGTGTACTGTCACTGGCTGCATTGGCATTGGTGGGATGGCTCGGATATTCCGCATATGTGTCTCATGAGTCAAAGCAGGAACGGGAAGTGGCAGAAGTGAATTATGATGCGGTGAATAATTATCTGAGCGGACTTGGCGAATAAAAGAATAAAGAATGATATGAGAACAGGTTTTGGAAGCCTGTTCTTTTTAACCAAATTTTTACAGAATTGTGACATAGATGTGAAAAATGTGAAAAAAGGGTTGAAAAAAGGGGGCGTGGTGGTTTACAATGGTTTCAAGTGGTAGGAAGTGGTGAATAGTGGCATAAAGTGGGGCGAAAGTGGAGTTCTGCTTTTAGAAGGGATTCCAGATGTTATTAGGAGAGTTTAATCATAGTATTGATGAAAAAGGCCGACTCATCATTCCAGCCAAATTACGAGATGACTTGGGAGAAAGCTTTGTGATCTGTAATGGCTTGGAAGGGTGTCTTTTTGTGTATTCTCAAGACGAATGGAATCAGTTTGTTGCTGAATTAAATACCTTACCACGGATGAACAAGGATGCCAGAATTTTCAAGCGTTATTTTTTGGAAGTGCTTCTGAGGGCAGCTTTGACAAGCAGGGGAGGGTTTCTGTACCTGCATCACTTCGAAAAGCTGCACATCTGGAGAAGGACGTTGTCCTGGTGGGAGTTCAGGACCGCGTGGAGATCTGGGATAAAGCACTTTGGGAAGAGCGCAGTATGGTCAGTGAAGAAGATCTGGATGCGATTGCAGAACGTATGGAGGCGATCGGTATCCGAATTTGATTCTGGACAGAGAGTGAATGGAGGATTCTATGGCATTTAAACACACATCAGTTTTACTTGAAGAGACAGTAGATGGTCTGAAGGTGAAGCCGGATGGCATCTATGTAGACGCGACACTTGGCGGGGGAGGACATGCATATGAAGTCGCAAGCCGCTTAAGTGACAAGGGGAGATTTATAGGAATAGACCAGGACGCCGACGCGATTGAAGCGGCGGGCGCCAGATTATCCGGTTTCGGGGAGAAAGTAACAATAATCCGGAGCAATTATTGTGATATGAAACCGAGGCTCCATGAAATAGGAATTGACAAGGTAGACGGGATTGTAATCGATCTGGGAGTGTCTTCATATCAGTTAGATACGGCGGAGCGCGGTTTCTCTTACCGCACAGATGCGCCGCTTGACATGCGGATGGATCAGAGACAGACTACGACAGCAAAAGACATTGTCAATGACTATAGCGAAGCGGAACTTTACCGTGTCATCCGTGATTATGGAGAAGATAAATTTGCAAAGAATATTGCAAAACACATTGTGATGGAGCGCGGAAAGCATCCAATTGAGACAACAGGACAGTTAAATGAAGTTATCAGAAGAGCCATTCCGATGAAGTTTCAGAAAACATCCGGACATCCGTCCAAAAGGACATTTCAGGCAATCCGGATCGAGCTGAACAGAGAGTTGGATGTACTGCGGGAGACTCTGGATGATATGATCGATATGCTGAATCCGGGAGGTCGGATCTGTATTATCACGTTTCATTCTCTGGAAGATCGGATTGTAAAGAGTGCATTCCGAAAGAATGAAAATCCGTGTACCTGTCCAAGTCACTTTCCGGTTTGTGTATGTGGAAACATATCGAAAGGAAAAGTGATCACAAGGAAACCAATTCTTCCTTCTGAGGAAGAGTTGATGTATAACAGCCGTTCAAAAAGTGCCAAACTTCGCATTTTCGAACGAAGCTGAAAAAAATGAGGGTGAGTATCTGAAAAATAAAATACTGCCGGGAACGGGAGAGCCCGGCAGATTGTACGTGGAAAGGGGCAGACCAAATGGCTGCAGGAAAGAGAACTACATACAGAAGACAATCTAATACAGGAAACAGATCTGGACAGTTCTACGTCTATGGAAATGTAGCGCATCAGCCGAAGGTATTGCCAAATCAGGAGAAACAAGCAGTGGAAGTACGTCCTAAAAAACGGACAAGCAGTCAGGTGAAAAAGAACCGCAGGCGTGCATTGGATATGAGCCCGATCTATACAGGGTTTTTGACAGTGGCGGCTGTTTGTGCGGTTTTCATCTGTGTCGTATATCTGCAGCTCCAGTCAGAACTCGTGCAGAGGTCAGAAAATATCACGGCTCTTCAGGAAGAGCTGTCAGATCTGACAGAGGCGAATGATACGGCATACAATGCGGCAGCAGATTCTGTGAATCTGCAGGAAATCCGGGACAAAGCAATGAATGAACTTGGCATGGTATATGCGGCGAATGGTAATGTGGTGGAGTATGACAGCCCGACCAGTGATTACGTGAAGCAGTATAATGAGATACCATCTGACGGGATTCTTGCAAAGTCAAAGGACGTGTCAAAATAGGAAGATGTAATGACAAGAGACGAAAGAAAAATCCATTTCAATTTTTAACAAAAAAATTTCCGAAAAGGATGCAAAAGAAGCTGGTAATGCTGTTTGTGGCAATTATACTGGCTTTTGTTGTTCTTATCGGAAGAATTACGTATATCAATGTATTCAAAGGTGGAAAGTATACCAGGATCGTTCTGAACCAACAGCAGTATGGAAGCAGGACCATTCCGTATAAACGAGGAGATATCGTAGACCGGAACGGAACAAAAGTAGCGACCAGTGAGCGTGTGTATAATGTGATCCTGGATGTGGTGGTTGTGACAGACGAGGGAGAGAGCGATAAGTATATCGATTCCACACTGGACGTTTTAGAAGAATGCTTTGGTATTGACAGTGAAGAAGTAAGGGATACGATCAAGGCAAATCCGGACAGCCGTTACGAGGTTTTAAAAAAAGGCGTTTCTTATGAAGATGCCAAGAAATTCCAGGAAATTGACGAGGATGATAAAAAATATCCGAATGTTCAGGGGGTCTGGCTGGAGGATGATTACCAGCGTACATACCCTTACAACAGTCTTGCAAGTGATGTGATCGGATTTTCCGTATCCGGAAATCAGGGAGCAATCGGCATTGAAAGTGCATACAATGATATTCTTAACGGTACAGACGGAAGAGAATATGGATATTTTGACAGTGCTTCTTCAGTAGAACGTACTGTGAAAGCGGCAAAGAATGGAAATACGGTAGTGTCCACGATCGACGTTACACTGCAGAGCATTGTAGAAAAATATATTCTGGAATTTAATGAGGCACACAAAGGAGAAGAACGGGAGGATGAGCTGGGAAGTAAGAATACGGCTGTGATCATAATGGATCCGAACAGCGGAGAGATTCTTGCAGAGGCTTCATACCCGAATTTTGATCTGAATAATCCAAGAGATCTGACGCCGTGGTATACGACGGAAGCGTTGGCAAAAATGTCAGATGATGATAAGCTGAATGCAATGAACAATCTCTGGAGAAATTTCTGCGTCAGTGATGCCTTTGAACCGGGATCGACAGCCAAGCCGTTTACTCTGGCCACAGGTCTGGAGACCGGAACTTTGACCGGTCAGGAAACCTATGTATGCCAGGGTGGTACATGGAAAGGTGACTGGTATATTCAATGTCACAATACGTCAGGGCATGGGACAGAGAATGTAGATCAGGCAATCGCCAATTCCTGCAATGTGGCTCTGATGGCTATGGCCGATAAGATCGGAGTGGAAGATTTTATCCGGTATCAGCATATCTTTGGGTTTGGAGAGTACACGGGAATTGACCTGCCGGGAGAGGCGTCCACAGAAAATCTGATCTTTACTGCAGAGAATATGGGGGAGACAGATCTTGCAACGTCTTCCTTTGGGCAGAGTTTCAATGTAACGATGACACAGATGGTGTCGGCATTTTCTTCTCTGATCAATGGCGGGTATTATTATCAGCCTCATGTGGTGAAGCAGATTCAGGATGAAAACGGAAACGTGATTGAAACAAACGATCCGACTTTGCTTCGAAAAACGGTATCAAAACAGACTTCTGACCGTGTCAAAGAAGCGCTTCGCGCGGTAATGACAGACGGAACCGGAGTTCCGGCAAATGTAGAGGGATACGACATTGGCGGAAAAACCGGAACAGCGGAGAAGCTTCCGCGAGGGAATGGAGACTATCTGCTTTCTTTTATTGGATATGCACCACAGGAAAATCCGGAAGTTGTGATCTATGTGGTCATCGATGAGCCAAATGTGGAAAATCAGGAATTAAGTTCGTATGTTCTGGAGCTGTCACAGAAGATCATGGCGGAAGCATTTCCATATCTGAACATTACAAGAAACGGGGATGCACTGCCAGAGGACAGCGGTGTAAGAGAAGACGTACAGCAGGATTTCGATGAGAACTTCGAAGATACCTACAGTAATCAGGATGGCGCCTATATCGATCCGAACTACCAGCCGGATTATGATAGCTGGGCAACCTCTCCGGAATCATCGGAAACAACAGAATAAAACAGGAATAACCTTACAGAAGAGAAAATATGTTGTATAAAGTCTTCTGTAAGGTTTTTTTATGAAAAATAAAACGTATCATAAAAAGAAAATTCTGGTAGTGTTTACCTGCGCGTTTCTGATTTTGACAGGTTTGATCGGGCGACTGGTCTATCTGATGGTGTTTGATGCCGAGTATTATCAGAAACGAGCCGAGGATCTGCATAAACGGGAACGTAAGATCAAGGCAGCCAGAGGAGAAATCGTGGATCGAAATGGCGTTGTGCTTGCTACAAACAAAACAGTGTGTACGATTTCTGTGATCCACAGTCAGATCAAGGAACCCGAACGGGTGACGGAAATTCTCGCAAAAGAGCTTGAAATGGATCAGGCAGAGGTGAGAAAGCGAGTGGAGAAGGTCTCTTCCATGGAAAAAAGTAAAACCAAACGTGGAAAAAGAAGTGGGAGATAAGATCCGGGAGTATAATCTGGATGGAGTCAAGGTGGATGAAGACTATAAGCGATATTATCCGTATGACAGCCTGGCATCCAAGGTGCTTGGATTCACAGGAGGAGACAATCAGGGGATCATTGGTCTGGAAGTGAAATATGAAGAGACATTAAAAGGCAGCAACGGAACCATTCTCACGACAACGGATGCAAGAGGAATCGAACTGGATGCGGTCGCGGAAGGCCGGATCGAGCCTGTGGCCGGCAAAACGCTGGAGATCAGTATGGATTATAATATTCAAAAATATTGTGAGCAGGCGGCTGAAAAAGTCATGCGGGAAAAACAGGCGGACGGAGTGTCGATTTTACTGATGAATCCGCAAAACGGAGAAATTCTGTCTATGGTCAATGTGCCGGAATTTAATCTCAATGATCCGTTTGAATTGAATACAGGAGAAGAACTGGAAGGAGAAAAATTGCAGGATGCGTTAAATGCAATGTGGAGAAATCGATGTATCAATGATACGTATGAGCCGGGATCCACATTTAAGATCATTACGTCTGCAGCCTGCCTGGAAGAGGGAGTCGTGACACCTGAGGATACCTTTTCCTGTCCGGGATACCGCATGGTAGAAGACAGAAGAATCCGGTGTCACAAAGTGGGCGGACATGGCAGTGAAACCTTTGTTCAGGAATTCAGAATTCCTGCAACCCGGTGTTTATCGATATTGGTCTGCGTCTCGGAGCAGAGCGGTTTTATGACTATTTTCAGCAATTCGGACTTCTGGATCTGACGGGAATCGATCTGCCGGGAGAGGCGGGAACCATTATGCATCAGGTGGAAAATATCGGTCTGGTGGAGCTTGCCACCATCAGTTTTGGACAGTCATTTCAAGTTACGCCGGTTCAGATGGCAGTGACAGTCAGTTCCATTATCAATGGAGGGCGAAGAGTTACCCCGCATTTCGGAAAAGCCGTTCTTGACAGGGAAGGAAATGTGCTGGAAACATTGTCCTATGAAGAAAGATCAGGTGTGGTATCAGAGAAAACATCGAAAACGATGCAGACACTTTTGGAGGGAGTTGTTGCCAATGGGTCCGGGAAAAATGCATATATCGAAGGATATTCCATCGGCGGAAAGACAGCCACCTCTCAGACACTGCCGCGAAGTGCGAATAAGTACATTTCTTCCTTTATCGGATTTGCACCGGCAGAGGATCCGCAGGTACTGGGAATGGTGGTGATCCATAATCCGCAGGGGATTTATTATGGAGGAACGATCGCCGCACCGGTCCTTCGCAGTATTTTTGACAATGTCCTTCCATATCTCGGGATTGAAAAACAGTAGGTAATGCGGTATACTAATTGAGATATTGAAACAAAAGAGATGAAGAGGTGGAAGTATGAGTTATCATGTAGTAATACCGGTATTGGTATCGTTTGCTTTGAGCCTGGTGCTCGGACCGATCGTAATACCATTCCTTAGAAAACTGAAAATGGGACAGACAGAACGGGAAGAGGGAGTACAGTCTCATTTGAAGAAGGCAGGAACGCCGACCATGGGAGGAATTATCATTCTGGCCAGTGTCGTTATCACGTCCCTGTTTTATGTAAAAGATTATCCGAAAGTGATTCCGATCCTGTTTCTGACGCTTGGTTTTGGTCTGATTGGATTTCTGGATGATTATCTGAAGGTTGTGATGAAACGTTCAGACGGTCTGTATCCGAAACAGAAGATGGCACTCCAGCTGGTGGTGACAGCAATTTTTGCATATTACGTGTTTAAAGTGGCAGACATTCCGATGTCTATGCTGATTCCGTTTTCCGGTGGAAAATACTGGGATATCGGCTGGCTGGCAGTTCCGCTTTTATTTATTGCAGTGATCGGTACTGTAAACGGAACGAATTTTACAGACGGACTGGACGGACTGGCATCCAGCGTGACGGTTCTGGTAGCTACGTTCTTTACGGTGGTTGCTATTGGAACAAAGAGCGGAGTAGAGCCGATCACCTGTGCGGTTGTAGGTGCGCTCCTTGGATTTTTATTGTTTAATGTATATCCTGCGAGTGTGTTTATGGGAGACACCGGTTCTCTTGCACTGGGCGGTTTCGTGGCAGGAACGGCGTATATGATGCAGATGCCGTTGTTTATCATTATTGTAGGGCTGATCTATCTGGTGGAAGTGGCATCGGTGATGATCCAGGTTACATATTTTAAGAAGACCGGTGGAAAGCGTTTCTTTAAAATGGCACCGATCCATCATCATTTTGAATTGTGCGGCTGGTCAGAGACAAGAGTTGTGGCAGTATTTTCAATTGTGACTGCACTGCTCTGTCTGATCGCATTAATGGGGGTATAGACATGAAGTTTAAAGACAAAAAGTACTGTGTTGTTCCGGTATCAGTGGTGTTTCTGCTGCGGCTCTGCTGCTGCGAGGAAGGTGCAGAAGTCGTATTGTATGATGGGAATGACAGGTTGGATGCGGCAGGAATACAAAGAACAGATCGAGGACAGGCAAAGGGGAGCGTAAGCGTTGTTCTCGGAGCATTTCCCGAGGCGCTTCTTTCAGAGCTTTCTCTGGTTGTGATGAGTCCGGGTGTTCCGACAGATTTACCATCGGTGAATCAGATGCGGGATGCAGGGATTCCGATCTGGGGTGAAATTGAACTGGCATATGTCCTTGGTAAAGGGGATGTGCTGGCGATCACCGGAACAAATGGAAAGACGACCACGACAGCACTGCTTGGTGCAATCATGAAAAATTTCCGGGAAAGCACATTTGTTGTAGGCAATATCGGCAATCCTTACACGAGCGTTGTGCGGGAGACAAAGGATGATTCTGTTATTGTGGCAGAGATGAGCAGTTTTCAGCTTGAGACGATTCACACATTCTGTCCCAAAGTCAGTGCGATCTTGAATATCACGCCGGATCATCTGAACCGCCATCACACGATGGAAGCTTATATCGAAGCCAAAGAGCAGATTGCAAAAAACCAGACAGAAGAAGATGTCTGTGTTTTGAATTATGAGGATGATGTGACCAGAAAATTCGGAGAAAGAGTCAAAGCGCAGGTGATTTATTTTCCAGCCGCCGCAGACTGGAAAAAGGAATTTATCTGGAAGATGGCAATATCATCTATTGCAGAGAAAATCCGGAGAAAGTCTGTCATGTGGATGAATTAAAACTGCTTGGAATGCATAATTATGAAAATGTAATGGCAGCTGTGGCTATGGCGGCAGCGTATCACGTTCCGATGGAGATCATCCGTAAGACCATTCGGGAATTTACGGCAGTGGAACATCGGATCGAGTTTGTGGCAGAAAAGAACGGGGTTGCATATTACAACGACTCCAAAGGCACAAATCCGGATGCCGCGATCAAAGGAATCCAGGCAATGAACAGGCCTACATTTTTGATCGGCGGAGGATATGACAAGGATTCTTCTTATGATGAGTGGATTCAGTCTTTTGACGGTAAGGTAAAAAAACTGGTGCTTCTCGGAGCGACAAAAGAGAAGATCAATGAGACGGCAAAAAGGCTGGGATTTACAGATACGATTCTTGCAGATACGTTTGAAGAGGCGGTCAATATCTGTGTAGAACAGGCAGAACCCGGAGATGCAGTTCTTTTGTCTCCGGCGTGTGCAAGCTGGGGAATGTTTAAGAATTATGAAGAACGCGGAGATAAATTCAAAGAACTTGTAAATCAATTATAAGGAGTGGATCTGCATTGAAGCATCCGGACAAAAAAAGCAGCGGTATGATTATACTCTGCTTGTGGTGGTATTGCTCCTGGTCGGGATTGGTCTGATACTGCTATACAGTACCAGCGCCTATAATGGCCGGGTAAAGTTCCATGATTCTTTTTACTATTTGAAAAAGCAGGGATTTGCGACAGCGTTGGGACTGGCAGGCATGTTTATTGTGGCAGGGATCGACTATCACAGGTGGATTCCTTTTGCAAAGCTTGGATATGTCACTGCAATCGTTCTGTCTGTAGCAGTCATGTTTATAGGAGATGAGTACAATGGGTCCAAAAGATGGCTTTCTTTGGGACCCATTTCTTTTCAGCCGTCTGAGTTTGCGAAAGTGGCAGTCATTTTATATTTGTCCTGCGTAATCTCAAACCAGGCAAGAAAGATGGAAAAATTTACAACACTTGTCAAAGTTATGCTGCCAGTTCTTCCTGTGGTAGGCCTGGTAGGTGCAAGTAATCTAAGTACGGCCATTATTATCCTGGGAATTGCGGCAGCACTTGTTTTTGTGGCAAGTCCGAAGTATGCCCAGTTTCTTGGAATGGGTGCGGCAGCGGCAGGGTTTATGGGGATATTTCTGGCACTGGAAAGTTATCGTCTGGAGAGACTTGCAATCTGGAGAAATCCGGAAAAGTATGAAAAAGGGTACCAGACACTGCAGGGACTTTATGCCATCGGTTCCGGAGGGCTGTTTGGAAGAGGGCTTGGAAAAAGCGTACAGAAGTTGGGATTTCTGCCGGAAGCCCAGAATGATATGATTTTTTCTATCATCTGTGAAGAACTGGGACTGGTCGGAGCAAGCCTGATCATTTTATTGTTTCTGATTCTGATCTGGCGTCTTTTTTGTGATCGCAACACATGCGAAGGATCTGACCGGTGCCTTGATCGCAACAGGAGCGATGGCGCATATGATGATTCAGGTGATCTTGAATATTGCGGTTGTGACGAACAGTATTCCCAATACCGGGATCACGCTCCCCTTTATCAGCTATGGGGGAACTTCGGTGGTATTTCTGCTGTTGGAAATGGGCTTGTGTTAAGTGTGTCTAATTTGGTAGAATAAGCAGAAGAAAAGAAAAGGAAGGAAGTCCTTATAGAAAACAAAAAGAAAAAGAAGTATTCGAATGGGCGGCACTGATACAGTCCTGTCGGTACTGTGTTATTTTTTGCGGTATTTCTTCTGTTTCAGACAAGGAAGATCGAGGTGACCGGAAACCAGTACTGTCAGGACGAAGAACTGGTAAAATGGGTTCAAAAAGACAAGTATGCATTCAACTCCATCTATATCTGGTGGAAGTATAATTATGGAGATGTGACAAAGCCGGCAGCGATCGAATCCGTGAAAGTTTCAATTAAAACCCATGGACGGTCGTGATGAAGGTAAAAGAGAAGGAGTTTCTTGGTTATTTTGATTACCAGGGAGAGTTTTTGTATTTTGATGAGGACGGAACAGCTGCGTTAAAGACAACGGAAGTGATTCCCGGGGCGCCGTTTATCGAGGGATTGGAGCTTAATACCAAAAAAGTGAAAATGAACAAAAAAACTCCCGGTCACAGATCAGGATATTTTTGAACGTATCGTGGAGGTGACAAGACTTTCCAACAAATATGAACTTTCTTCCGACCGGCTTACCTGCAGTGACGGAGGAGTCAATCTGATTTTCGGAGTGGTCACAGTGCAGCTGGGAAAAGGAAACTATGAGATGAAGATCGCACAGATTTCGCCGATCCTTGAGAAGCTTAATGAAAAGTTTGCGGGGCAGGCAGGTGTACTGCACCTGGAGAATTATGAAACGTCCGGTACTTCCGTGCGTTTTGTACCGGAGAAAGCAGCGGAAACAGAAGCAGATGAGGGCCAGGACGCCGGACAGACGGACGAAAATCAGTCAGGAGAATCTGAAGCTGCACAGACGGATCAGACATCTGCAGCAGGAACCGGTGAAGGAGAAACAACTGAAATAAAAAAAACATAAAATACAACAAAAATCTATTGATTATTTGCGTGAAAGACTATATTATATACTTATTGAATTCTATTGTTCATACATATTTATGATGGGATGTATAAAATAAGTTGATAGGACGACGAAGGAGGAACTACCCTTGTTAGAGATTAAGACAAACGAATCAGAAGCAGCTGCAAGAATTATTGTTGTCGGAGTCGGCGGAGGCGGTAACAACGCGGTAAACCGTATGATCGATGAGCAGATTGCAGGTGTAGAATTTATAGCAGTGAATACAGATAAACAGGCACTGCAGTTATGCAAAGCACCAACATTGATGCAGATTGGCGAGAAGCTTACAAAAGGACTTGGTGCGGGAGCACAGCCTGAAGTAGGTGAGAAAGCAGCAGAGGAGAGTGCAGAAGAGATTTCCGCAGCACTCAAAGGCGCTGACATGGTATTTGTCACCTGTGGTATGGGTGGTGGAACCGGAACAGGAGCAGCTCCTGTAGTCGCACGTATCGCAAAAGAGCAGGGCGCACTGACAGTTGCAGTTGTGACAAAGCCGTTCCGTTTTGAATCACGTACAAGAATGGCGAATGCACTGGCTGGTATTGATAAATTAAAAGAGAATGTAGACACGATGATCGTGATTCCGAATGATAAACTTCTGGAAGTAGTAGATCGCAGAACGACAATGCCGGAAGCATTGAAGAAAGCGGATGAGGTTCTCCAGCAGGGTATTCAGGGTATCACAGACCTGATCAACGTACCTTCTCTGATTAACCTTGACTTTGCAGATATTCAGACAGTTATGAAGGATAAGGGAATCGCACACATCGGTATCGGTGAGGGACGCGGTGATGACAAGGCTCTGGAGGCAGTAAAACAGGCTGTTGCCAGTCCGCTGCTTGAGACAACGATTCAGGGAGCATCACACGTTATCATTAATATTTCCGGTGATATCACTCTGATGGATGCATCTGATGCTGCTGATTATGTACAGGAACTTGCAGGAGAGAATGCAAATATTATCTTCGGTGCGATGTATGATGATACAAGATCTGATGAAGCTACAATTACAGTTATTGCAACAGGACTTCACAATGTGGGTGGAAGTGCATCCAAGTTAAAAGCAAGACTGGAAGGACAGCAGAAGATGGGATCTATTCTTCCAAATGCGGACAAGTTTGCAAGAACACCGGCAGCAGAGTACGGTGCAGGAAGAACAACAACAGGAAATTCCACAATCCCGACCCTTCAGGGACAGGGAAGAGTGCCTTCAAGCACAGTAAAAGAGCAGTCCATTAAGATTCCGGATTTCTTTAAAAAAATAATAAAGTCAGTTTGGGACAGGTTTCGACAAGAGACCTGTTCCTTTTTTCCTTTTCACACGATTGTTGTCGAAATAAAGTCTGTTTCTCTGTCAGTTTCTGACAAATTTTCAAAATGATTCTGATTATAATAAATCTTGTTTGAGTGCCAAATCGATTTAGTACCAACGAGAAAGAGGGTGGAACATGTACTATGAAGTATACATAGATGTCATGTTTTTGGTGAATTTTATGATGGACGTCCTTATCCTGTTTTCTGTAAAAGCCTTGATGAAGATGCCGGGCAGTACGAAAAGAGTGATTGCAGGCGGTCTGGTCGGATCAGGACTTTCCTGTCTGGTGGTAATTTTGCGGCTGCCCGTGGGAATCACAATGGCAGTGCTTCATATGCTTGTCAGCAGCGGGATGGTGGTATGCGGTCTTAAAATTCGCAGCTTTTCGGAATTTTTAAAGTGTTATATTTTATTGTATTTTGTTTCCGTTTTGATTGGCGGGATTCTGGGAATGTTAAAACCCTATGTGAAATACACAAGTCTCTATTTTGCTGTTGTGATTGGCTGCTATTACACAATCCGCGCGATCTGGGAGTTTTTGTGCCGGCTTCAGAAGGAGGAACTCAAGATTTGCCGGATCATCTTGTATCAGGAAGGAAGCTGCTGTGAGATACGCGGGCTTTGGGATACCGGAAATGTGTTGAAAGATCCGCTGAGTGAAAAGCCGGTATGTATTTTAGAGCAAAGCACAATAGAAAAGCTGACCGGAGAAAAGGAAAACTTGAAAGGGTTTCATCTGATTCCATATCGGACAGTAGGAAAAAGTGGTGTCATGCCGGTATTTGAATTAGAGAAAATGTATATTGTACAGAAAAAACAGTGGATTTATCGTCCGCTGGTCGGGATATGTGAAGAACAGATATCAGAACAAGGGATGTATCAAATGATCATCAACCCTGAAATATTAGGAGGAAGAAAAAATGGTTGTAAAAGTAGCAATGCCGCAGCAGTTTAAATTAAAAGTAGTACCCAGTCTGAAAGGGCTGCTGTTTCCGAATCAGAAAGAGGTTCATTACATCGGGGGGTCTGAAGTGCTGCCGCCTCCGTTGGAGACAGAACGAGAAACAGAGGTGATCAGAAGACTCGGATCAGAATATGATCAGGAAGCAAAAAAAATGTTAATTGAGCACAATTTGCGTCTGGTCGTGTACATAGCAAAAAAATTTGATAATACCGGAGTGGGAGTAGAAGATCTGATCTCGATCGGAACAATCGGTCTGATCAAAGCAATCAACACATTCAATCCAACCAAAAAGATCAAGCTTGCGACCTATGCATCCCGATGTATTGAAAATGAAATCCTGATGTATCTGCGAAGAAACAGTAAGACTAAAATGGAAGTTTCCATTGATGAGCCTTTAAACGTGGATTGGGACGGCAATGAACTGCTGTTGTCTGATATCCTCGGAACAGAGGAGGATACCATCTATCGGGATCTGGAAACGGAAGCGGAGAGAAAGCTTCTGGTGCGTGCCATCAACCAGTTGTCCAGCAGAGAAAAGCTGATTGTCAAGATGCGTTTTGGTCTGGATAATCCTGATGGAATCGAAAAAACTCAGAAAGAAGTAGCAGATTTACTGGGAATTTCACAGTCATACATTTCCCGTCTGGAGAAAAAGATCATGCAGAGATTGAAGCGGGAAATCGTGCGTTATGAATAAATTAGAAGAATCCTCAAAAAGTGCTTTCACTCCGTAAAAAAGGTGTTATAATGAGAAAAAAGGGTGGTGAAGCTATATGAAACTTACATTTATAGGAGCAGCCCATGAGGTGACCGGAAGTTGTCTATTTTGCTAGACAGGACAGACGGGGAAAATATTTTAATTGACTGTTGGTATGGAGCAGGGACCGGACCTGTATGAAAACCCAGGACTTCCCATTGCAGCGGGAGAAGTGGACTATGTATTTTGACACATGCACACATCGATCATTCAGGTCTTTTGCCCCTTTTGTGCAAGAATGGATTTAAAGGGCAGATATTGACCACATTTGCCACAGCGGATTTATGTAACATTATGCTTCGTGACAGCGCTCATATTCAGGAATTTGAAGCTGAATGGCGCAACCGGAAAGGAAGACGTGCCGGAGTGCCGGAGTTTGAGCCGCTTTATGTGATGGCAGATGCAGAGGCTGCGATCAATCTTTTCGTTCCATGTGGATATGGAGAACGGCTTCATATTTGCGATGGGGTGGAAATCCGGTTTACAGATGTCGGCCATTTGCTTGGTTCGGCAAGTATTGAGGTCTGGATTACCGAAGGTGAGATTAGCAGGAAGATCGTATTTTCAGGAGATGTGGGGAATGTGAATCAGCCGATCATCAAAGATCCAAGGTGTACGGATACCGCAGATTATGTGGTAGTGGAATCCACCTATGGAAACCGGGTACATTCTTCGGAGAAGATAGATTATGTCTCTGAATTTACGAGAATTTTGAAAGAAACCTTTGATGCAGGCGGTAATGTCGTGATCCCGTCATTTGCAGTGGGACGTACGCAGGAGATGCTGTATTTCATCCGGGAGATCAAAGAACATGGACTTTTGCCGGAATATTCTGATTTTGAGGTATATCTGGATAGTCCGCTGGCAATTGAAGCGACCAAAGTGTTTACAAAAAATATGCGGGAATGCTTCGATGAAGAAGCAATCAAACTGGTGGATGAGGGGATCAATCCTCTGGTATTTCCGGGGTTGAAGACATCCGTTACAAGTGATGATTCGAAACTGATTAATTTTATCGAAAAGCCGAAAGTAATTATTTCTGCATCGGGTATGTGTGACGCAGGACGGATCCGTCATCATTTGAAACACAATTTGTGGAGAAAAGAATGTACAATTCTGTTTGTGGGATATCAGGCGAACGGGACATTAGGAAGGCGGCTTCTGGAAGGTGAGAAGAATATCAAGCTGTTTGGAGAGCCGATCGAGGTTCATGCCAGAATTGAAAGTCTTCACGGAATCAGTGGTCATGCAGATATGAATGGTCTGATAGCATGGCTGAAAGGATTTAAGACACCGCTTCAGCATGTATTTGTGGTGCATGGCGAAGACACTGTGACAGAAGAATTTGCGCAGAAAGTAGAAGAGACGCTTGGATGTCCGACGTGGGCGCCATTCCCGAACGGGGAAGTCGATCTGGCTGCGAATGAGATCTTAAACGAAGGTGTGCGGATTGCCGTGAAAGGCAAGAAGCCATCCCAGAAGAAAGCAGACGCTGCATTTGAGCGTCTTATCGCAGCAGGAAAGAAGTACGTTTTGGATTGTTTATTTAACAAACGAGGAAGGGTAACTTACCGAAATAAAAGAACAAAGACTAAAATTTAGAAAGTCAGATCAATAATCTTGCTGATAAATGGGATCGTTGGGAATAGTGAGAAGAGAAAATCACGGATGGGAGAAATCTCATCCGTGGTTTTTTGTGAGAAAAAATGAGGCTTGTTAATGACTCTGAATACGTGAAATGGTACAATGAAGATAAGAGGCAAAAGATATGAAAGGAAGTCTAGTACCATGTGGTCATACATTTAGTGATTTCCAGATTTATGATGAGAAGACTGCAAAGGAAGAATGTATCAAAATGGTTAGAAATATTATGGAATATTGGAAAGCAGAGGCGGCAAGAATTGAACAGGAACAAATTTTATAAAAAGAAAGTTCTTTTTGAAATTTAGAAATGCACATTGCTTTTTCTTTGTATGGGACTGTCAGATTTAAGACTTTGATTTGTCAAATGAGAGACTAAATAATTAGAAGGAGGCAAAGGCATGACGGCATATGTGTTTTTTATGATTTTCTGCAGTTTGATCGGTGTGGCAGTAGGAGGAATCGCAGTATTTGGCATTTTTGCCATTCGGCGGGCAATCAGAAACAAAAAGCAGGAAAAAGAGTCAGAAAAGAAATAAAATGGAGAAGAGGGCATAGATGGATACGTGAGCTTGTCAAGGAGTAAAACTTTTTTTATTTTCCGTCAAACCGCATAGACTGCCTGCAGATGGTGAATTCTTTTAAGTAGAAACAGAACAGGAGGATTCACAAATGGCAGGAAATAAAGTGGAATTATGCGGGGTAAACACAGCGAAGCTCCCGCTTTTGAAAGAAGAGGAAAAGGAAGAGCTTTTTGCAAGGATCAAGGAGGGGGACGAAGAAGCAAGAGAACAGTATATCAAGGGGAATTTAAGACTGGTACTCAGTGTGATCAAACGATTTTCATCCAGCAGCGAAAATGCCGATGATCTGTTTCAGATCGGCTGTGTGGGACTGATGAAAGCAGTCGATCATTTTGACCCCTCAAGGCTGGTAAAGTTTTCGACGTATGCAGTTCCGATGATCATCGGTGAGATCAGACGATATCTGCGGGACAATAATTCTATCCGTGTGAGCCGTTCTCTGCGTGATACGGCATATAAAGCAATCTACGCCAAAGAAGGATTTGTGAAGAAATATTCCAAAGAGCCTACGGTGCAGGAAATTGCTGAGGAGATCGGGATATCCAAGGAAGATATCGTGTTTGCACTGGATGCAATCCAGATGCCGGTCAGTCTTCATGAACCGGTATACAGCGACGGAGGCGATACGCTGTATATCATGGATCAGGTGAGTGATAAAAAGAACCGGGAAGAAAACTGGGTAGAAGAGCTGTCGCTGGAGGCAGCGATGGAACGCCTCAATGAACGGGAACGTTTTATCATCCAGCTTCGATTTTTTGAAGGAAAGACACAGATGGAGGTGGCAGAACAGATTCAGATTTCGCAGGCGCAGGTGAGCCGGCTGGAAAAAAATGCATTGAAAATAATGAAACAATATCTGTTGGGCTAAAGGCTGTTATTCTTTCCAGTAACAAAATTTCAGAGAAAAACTGCATAAAAATGATTTTACGGTTGAAATTTCCAGAACTTCATACTATGATAAACACGTAGAATAGATGGAGGAGATGGAGACGATGATGTATAAGAGTTGTATTTTTGACTTGGATGGAACACTGACCGATACGCTGGATTCTCTTACATTTTCTGTGAATCTGACCATGAAAGAGATGGGACTGCCAGAGATTACAAGAGAGCAGTGCCGGATGTTTGTGGGAAACGGAAGCAGAGTTCTTCTGGAAAAAGCACTGCGTGCCGCGTCAGAAGAAGCTTTTGAGAGGCTGGAGGAAGCGATGGAAATATATGGGAGAGTCTTCAATGAGAATTGTATGTATCATGTGGCTCCCTATGAAGGAATCGTGCAGCTTTTGGGTACATTAAAAGAGCAGGGAATCAGATGCGCTGTTCTTTCCAATAAACCGGACAGACAGGCGGTTCATGTTGTGGAAACTGTATTTGGAAAAGATCTCTTTTTTAAAGTGCAGGGACAGAAAGAAGGCGTGCCGAGAAAGCCGGATCCGACAGCAGTCCTTCAGATTGCAGGGGAGATGGGAGCGACTCCTGAAGAGACCATCTATATCGGAGACTCCGAGGTAGATATCAGGACCGGACATGCAGCCGGGATGCGCACGATAGGCGTTTCCTGGGGATTTCGAAGCAGAGAGGTCTTAAAGGAAGCGAACGCAGCGTATATCGTGGATACGGCACAGGAGCTTCTGGAACTGATATCCGCATGGGAAGAGAAAAAAGGGAGGTAACGGAGCATGAATGAATACGATGAGGAATGTCTGCTTACGTTTCTGAAAAAACAATCGCAGCTTTTTGACGAGCCGGTGGCAGAGACAATGGAAGAGGCAGAGGCTTTTCTGGAAGACTGTATGGCGGTCGTAGTAGATTCTCTGGATGAAGTAAGAGAATATTTTGAGGAGAGCGGTGCAGACGTGGAGAATATGGATGCGGAAGAACTCGAAGAGGCATCTGAAGTATTCCCGCTTTCAGGTGGACGCTATCTGATCGTGGAAGGGTAAAAGACAATCAAAGATATGCAGGAAGCCGCAGTTTTGTTGACTGCGGCTTTTTCTACGGCCTGCCGGATGGCATTTAGAATGATCTGAGAAGTATAAGGCGCGTCATCGGACAATTCCACGGCGTCCAGTGACTGAGTGTCATAAATCTGGTCGGCAATTTCTTCGATCGCAGGCTGGATCAGAGGAAACATTGTAGTCACGGTTTCATCCAGGTTGGCAAACCGGATGGAATTGATCCTGGAGCTGTCCACAGATACTTCCACTTCCAGATTTGTGTTGTTCAGTGTGAGGGTGGATGTGTAAGTACCAGGTGTATACTGTTTGTGAGATGTTTGCTTTTTGTCTGTATGTCCGGGACCAAACATGACGAAAAGCAGCACGATCAGAAGAATACAAAGGAGCGCGAACACAGCAGTATAGATGAGCTCCTTTGTGTGAAGGACAACGATTTTTGTTTTGGAATCCATAAGAATAATCCCCCTTGTTTTTTATCATTTTATGAGGCATATCCGGAAAATATTCCCGTCTTTTGCGTGACAAAAGCCGGGGAATCCTGTAAAATAGGTAACGCAGTTTAAAAGGACAGATTGGAAAAAGAAGAGGTGGACAACTATGTTTATCATTGTAGGACTTGGAAATCCGACACCAGAATATGAGGGAACGAGACACAATGTCGGATTTGAAGTAATAGATGCACTGGCACGAAAATATAATATTGATGTAGATACGAAAAAACACAGAGCTTATATCGGAAAAGGAATGATTGAGGGGCAGAAGGTAATCCTGGCAAAACCTCAGAC
>ENA-OQNC01000032-OQNC01000032.1-human-gut-metagenome-genome-assembly--contig:-NODE-32-length-23712-cov-2.959932_pt1 | contig 23712 bp, 27 predicted proteins | sample MGYA00242626_ERZ504874 | MGnify/ENA primary metagenome ERZ504874 (study PRJEB26092, sample SAMD00036411) | human gut metagenome | host: Homo sapiens | study: EMG produced TPA metagenomics assembly of...
CGCCGTTTATCATGCAGTCTACAGAGAGTATCCTGGTATTGTGTTTTAATTCTTCGTTATTAAAATACGGCGGGGACCTGGCGGTAGGTGCGATGACGATCCTGTCCAGTGTGATGCAGTTTGCGATGCTGCCGCTGCAGGGACTGACGCAGGGAGGACAGCCGATCATCAGTTATAACTTCGGAGCGAATAATGCAGAACGTGTGAGAAAAGGCTTCCGCTTTCTGCTGATTTCTGCGGTAGTTTATGCGGCAGGTATCTGGGCAGTTTCGGAGCTTGCTCCTGGCGTGTTTGTGACAATTTTTACAAATGACCCGCAGCTGGCAGAGTTTGCAAAATGGGCGATGCGTATCTACATGGCGGCAGTGGTACTGATGGGAGCGCAGATCGCCTGCCAGCAGACATTTATTGCATTTGGAAATTCTAAAATTTCTGCATTTCTGGCAATGTTCAGAAAGATTATTGTTCTGATCCCGCTGATCTATATTCTTCCGGTATTTCTGGAGGATCATGTACAGGCAGTATTTCTGGCAGAGCCGATCGCGGATGTGATCGCAGTGGTGACAACGCTGCTCTTGTTCAGAAAGAATTTTAAAAAAGTACTTTCAGAGATGAAACAGAAATCAGAAACGCAAGATGTCTGATTTTTGAGCAAAATCAGCATGGAGGGTGATCGTCAGCCGTTACGAAAAGAAAAACCACATGGATTTTATGAAATACAGTGTATTTCACAGAAGTCCGTGCGGTTTTTTCTGGTTTCAGGATAAAAAAGAAACAGATGGGAAAACTAAGACAGAAAGGATCGGGAGGGCAAATCATGTTAGAAAAAGTAGATTTGACAATGAAGATGGAAAAAAGTGAATACAAGGCAAAAATGACTGCTTTGAAGCTGCAGATGGGAAAACTTCAGAGACAGTGTAAGGAAATGGGGCTTCCGATCATGATTGTATTTGAAGGATTTGATGCCGCAGGAAAAGGAATGCAGATCGGAAAACTGATTCAGAGTCTGGATCCGAGGGGATTTGAAGTATTTACGGTGAAAGAGGAGACAAAAGAGGAAGCGATGCACCCTTTTTGTGGCGGTTTTGGACGAAGACACCGCAAAGAGGCCGGATGGCAGTATATGATGGAAGCTGGTATATTAAGGTGCTCAGTGACCGGTTTGAAAAGAAAATGCGAGAATCGGAAATAGAAAACTGCTATCGCTCGATCTGTTCCTTTGAAAAACAGATCACGGAGGACGGGACACTTCTGATTAAATTGTTTTTGGATATCGATCAAAAGGAACAGAAAAAACGGTTTGATAAACTCATGGAGTCTAAAGATACGGCGTGGCGTGTGACAAAGGCAGATCTGAAGAAAAATGAAAAGTATGATCAGTATCAGGAAATGATAGAAGAAATGCTGCAGAGGACAGATACGGAATATGCCCCCTGGACGATTGTGGAGGCTACAGACAGACGCTATGCAACAGTCAAAATCTACACCGTGATCACGCAGATGCTGACAGCAGGGATTGACAACAGGCGCAGGGAGATTGCAAGGGAGACGGCGGCAGAGGTGATCCGGGAAGCGGAAAAAGAGGCGTCTGAGAATAGAAGTCTGATAGATGGAGCAACAAAAGGGTTTCAGGAATCTGTGCTGGCAAAAGTGGACTTAAGTTTGTGTTGTGACAGGAAAACGTATCGGAAAAAGCTCAAAGAATATCAGAAAAAGATCGAGAAGCTGCATGGAGAGCTGTATCAGAAGCGCATTCCGGTGGTAATCGGGTTTGAAGGCTGGGATGCTGCCGGAAAAGGAGGAGCGATCAAGCGGCTGACAGAAAAGATGGATGCCAGGGGATATGTGGTGAATCCTACAGCGGCGCCGAATGATCTGGAGAAAGCACATCATTATCTCTGGAGATTCTGGAAAAACATGCCAAAGGACGGGCATATCGCAATTTTTGTACAGAACCTGGTACGGCAGGGTGATGGTAGAGCGGATAGAAGGGTTTTGTACGCAGGAAGAGTGGAAACGGGCGTATAAGGAGATCAATGATATGGAAAAGGATCTCGCGGACGCAGGGGCTGTAGTTTTGAAATTCTGGATGCAGATTGACAAAAAAGAGCAGGAAAAGCGATTCAGACAGCGGCAGGAAAATCCGGAAAAGCAGTGGAAGATCACAGAAGAAGACTGGAGAAACCGTGAAAAATGGGAGCAGTATGAGGAGGCGGTCAATGAGATGCTGATCCGGACTTCCACAGAATATGCTCCATGGATCGTGGTAGAGGGAAATGATAAATATTACGCCAGATTAAAAGTGCTTGAGACGGTGATCGATGCACTAGGAAAAAAGAATTTACAAAAAAATAAAGGAAAAGAGATGTGACCGCAGAATATAATAAGTGTAGGGGATTTTAAATGCTCAAAAATGAAAGAGAAGTAAGAGGCAGACATGTATTATTCGGAAGAAGTAATCGAAGAAGTAAGAACAAAAAATGATATTGTGGATGTGATCTCAGGATATGTGAGACTGCAGAAAAAAGGTAGTTCCTATTTCGGACTCTGTCCGTTTCACAATGAAAAGTCCCCCTCTTTTTCCGTAAGCAGAGAAAAGCAGATGTATTACTGCTTTGGCTGTGGAGCGGGAGGAAATGTATTTACATTTCTGATGGATTATGAGAATTTTTCATTTGTGGAAGCACTGAAGTTTCTGGCGGACAGGGCAGGTGTCGTACTCCCTGAGATGGAGTATTCAAAAGAAGCAAAAGCCAGGGCAGACAGAAAGACACAGCTTCTTGAGATCAACAAGCTGGCAGCGCAGTATTTTTATGTGCAGCTGAAGTCTGAACAGGGAAAGACGGCGCACGCATATCTGACCGGCAGGCAGTTGTCGGAGGAGACGATCAAGGCATTTGGTCTCGGATATTCCAGCAAGTACAGCGATGATCTCTTTCGTTACCTCAGAAAAAGGGGGTATACGGAAGATCTGATCCGTCAGGCGGGGCTGATCAATACCGATGAGAAAAATGGTGTTTATGACAAATTCTGGAATCGGGTGATGTTTCCGATCATGGATGTGAACAACCGGGTCATCGGATTTGGCGGGCGTGTGATGGGAGACGCAAAGCCAAAGTATCTGAATTCACCGGAGACAGAGATCTTTGACAAGAGCCGTAATCTGTACGGACTGAACCGGGCGCGCACATCAAGAAAGCCGTATTTTCTGGTGTGTGAGGGCTATATGGATGTGATCGCGCTGCATCAGGCGGGATTTACCAATGCAGTGGCGTCACTGGGAACTGCATTGACGACCGGGCATGCGGCATTGATCAAGCGGTATGTTCAGGAAGTATATCTGACCTATGACAGCGATGAGGCAGGGACGAGAGCGGCGCTTCGGGCAGTTCCGATCTTGAAGGAAGCCGGGATCACTGCAAAGGTGATCCGGATGGATCCATATAAGGATCCGGATGAATTTATCAAGAATCTGGGCGCTGAGGAATTTGAACGCAGGATCGGAAATGCGAGAAACGGATTTATGTTCGGACTGGAGATGCTGGAGAAAGAGTATGATATGAATTCTCCGGAAGGAAAGACTGCATTTTTCCAGGAGGCTGCAAGGCGTCTGATCGGCTTTGAGGATGAACTGGAGCGGAACAACTATATTGAAGCGGTTGCGGGTACATATCGGGCCACAGTTGAGAGCCTGCAAAAACTGGTGGCAAAGATGGCGGTGAGAGAAGGAATGGCAAAGCCGGTGGAGCGTCCGAAGCAGGCCACAGGCAGCGAGAAGCCGAAAGAAGACGGGGCGAAGATTTCCCAGAAAATTCTGCTTACCTGGATGATCGAGGACAGAAGACTGTTTGGAATCATTCAGAAGTATATCAGTCCGGAAGATTTTCCGGAACCTCTGTACCATACAGTGGCAGAATTTTTATATCACCAGTATGAGGAAGGAGAATTAAATCCCGCCAAGATCCTGAATCATTTTTACAAAGGAAGAAAGAACACCGGGAAGCAGCTTCGTTGTTTCATACGAAGATCCAGAAGCTGACGACCAAAGAGGAAACGGGAAAAAGACACTGCAGGAGACAATACGTAAAAGTCAAGACACACAGTATCGATTACAGGACCATGCATCTGGAACCGACAGATATCATCGGACTTCAGAAGCTGATGGAGGAAAAGCGAAAACTGGATGACTTGAAGAAACTGCATATTTCTATTGAATAAGGATAAAATAAAACAAGACAGTCTGCGTTTGCTGCAGACAGAGGAAGGATGGACACATGGAAGAAAACATTCAGAAGTTTACGGAGAGACTCAGAGAACTGGTAGCACAGGGAAAGAAAAAGAAAGTATACTGGAGATCCAGGAGATCAATGACTTTTTTGCGGATATGGAACTGGAAGCAGAACAGATGGAAAAGGTATTTGAGTATCTGGAAGCCAACAATATTGATGTATTGCGTATCAGCAGTGACGATGATCTGGACGTAGACATGGACGTGATCATGGCAGAAGAAGCGGATGATGTAGATATGGAGAATATTGACCTGTCAGTTCCGGACGGTGTCAGCATTGAAGATCCGGTCAGAATGTATTTAAAAGAGATCGGAAAAGTTCCGCTCTTAAGTGCAGACAGAGAGATTGAGCTGGCGCAGAGAATGGAAGAAGGAGATGAAGATGCAAAGAAAGAGCTTGCAGAAGCGAACCTTCGTCTTGTAGTCAGCATTGCAAAACGTTATGTAGGACGCGGAATGCTGTTTCTGGATCTGATCCAGGAGGGAAATTTAGGACTGATCAAAGCAGTGGAAAAATTTGATTATCACAAAGGATACAAATTCAGTACGTATGCTACCTGGTGGATCCGTCAGGCGATCACAAGAGCAATCGCAGATCAGGCAAGAACGATTCGTATTCCGGTGCATATGGTGGAGACGATCAACAAACTGATCCGTGTGTCCAGACAACTTCTGCAGGAGCTCGGAAGAGAGCCGCTGCCGGAAGAGATCGCAAAAGAACTGGATATGCCGGTAGAACGTGTGCGTGAGATTTTGAAGATTTCCCAGGAGCCGGTATCTTTGGAGACACCAATTGGTGAGGAAGAAGACAGTCATCTGGGAGATTTTATCCAGGACGATAACGTACCGGTACCGGCAGAGGCAGCAGCGCAGACACTGCTCAAAGAGCAGCTTGATGAAGTGCTGGATACACTCACAGAAAGAGAACAGAAAGTGCTTCGCCTTCGTTTCGGAATGAATGACGGACGTGCCAGAACGCTGGAGGAAGTTGGAAAAGAATTTGATGTTACCCGTGAACGTATCCGCCAGATTGAGGCAAAAGCACTCCGGAAGCTGCGTCATCCAAGCCGCAGCCGCAAACTGAGAGACTATCTGGACTAAGATATGAGGAATGAATTATCAAAAAGACTGCAGGCAGTGGCTGACCTTGTGACAGTCAGGGAGTGTGTGGCAGATATCGGAACGGATCACGCCTATATTCCGATTTATCTGACAGAGCATAAAAAAGTAAAAAGAACGTTGTCAATAGGATGTGAACGAAGGTACCGCTGATCCGGGCAGAAGAGCATGTAAGAGAAGCCGGATTAAAAGAGCAGATCAAGATGCGCAGATCCAATGGCCTGGAAAAACTGTCTCCGGGAGAAGTGGAAGCCGTCATTATCGCAGGTATGGGCGGCGGACTTGTGATGAGGATTCTGACAGAGGGACAGGCTGTGGCAGAGACATTACAAGAGTGCATTTTGCAGCCCCAGTCGGAAATCGCAAAGGTGCGGGAATTTCTTCTGCAGAACGGCTATCAGATCGTGCAGGAAGAGATGGTACTGGATGAAGGAAAGTACTATCCGATGATGCGTGTGGTTCCTTCAAAGGAAAGCGAAAGAGAGAAGTGGGATGAAACCCAGCTTCGATACGGAAAATTACTTTTGGAGATGCGCCACCCCATACTGGAGCAGTATTTAAAGAGAGAAGAACAGTTAAAAGCAGAGATTCTGGAAAAACTGGATCATCAGAGAGGGGAACATATCACAAAGAGACAGGCAGAACTCAAAGAGGAGCTTGTCTGCATCAGGAAAGGACTGAAGTATTATGCAGTGTAAAGACATTATGGCAATGATTGAGGGTACATATCCCAAGAGTGCTGCTCTGGGATTTGACAATGTAGGGCTGCAGGCGGGAAGAAGTGAAAAAGAAGTCCGTCGGATTTATCTGGCGCTGGATACAACAGATGCGGTCATTGAGGAGGCGATTGCGCAGGAAGCGGACATGCTCATTACCCATCACCCGCTGATTTTTTCGCCGCTTAAGCATATTACGGATGAAGATTTTATCGGCCGCAGGCTGTTAAAGCTGATCCGCAGTGATATTTCCTATTATGCAATGCATACCAATTATGATGTGCTTGGCATGGCAGAGCTTTCCGGACAGATTCTGGGACTGACAGATACCGAAGTGCTGGATGTGACCATGAATACACAGACAAAAGAAGAGGGGATCGGAAGAGTGGGATCCCTTCCAAAAGAGATGACACTGGAAGAATGCTGTGTTTATGTGAAGCATAAATTAAAACTGGGATCGGTCAAGGTGTTTGGAGATATGAAGCAGCCGGTAAAAAGACTTGCGGTTTCTCCGGGATCCGGGAAAAGTGCCATTGCTCCGGCTGTCTCAAAAGGAGCGGATGTTCTTGTAACCGGAGATATCGGACACCATGAAGGTCTGGATGCGGCGGCACAGGGCGTTTCGGTGATTGATGCGGGACATTATGGGACAGAGTATATTTTTATGGAAGATATGAAACGGTTTCTGGAAGAGAGACTTCCTGCAGCTAAAATCATCACCGCACCGGTCGTGCATCCGTTTCAGGTATTGTAAGATTCCAGACGGGAGGGCAGGCTTATGGAGAAAGAATTTTGTACCGTTCAGACAGGGGACAAGGTAAAGTGTTACGAGAGAGGAATTGCCTACAAGAAGATCGCAGAAGAATTTCAGGAAGAATACCCGGCCAAAATCGTACTGGCATTGGTGGACGGGACACGTCTTCAGGAATTGAACAAACGATTAAAGCAGGATTGTAAAATCGAATTTGTGACAGTGAAAGACCCGATCGGTTATGAGACTTATCGTCGAAGTCTCTGTTTTATGCTTGTCAAAGCAGTTCATGATGTCGGAGGACATGACAAGATCCGCAATGTGAAGATCCATTTTTCCGTTAGCAATGGGTATTACTGTACAATTGACGGAGATGTCGTTCTGGATCAGAAGTTTCTGGATCAGATTGATGCAAGGATGCATGAACTTGCAGAAGCCCAAATTCCGATCGAGAAGCGTTCTGTGCATACATCGGATGCAGTAGAGCTTTTTGGCAGACACGGGATGTATGACAAGGAAAGGCTGTTTGGATACCGGAGGGTTTCCAAGGTAAATATCTACCGGATGAATGAGTTTGAGGATTATTACTATGGATATATGGTGCCGGATTCCGGGTATTTAAAGAATTTTGCGCTGCATCTGTATGATGAAGGATTTGTACTCCAGATGCCGTTCCGAAAGGAACCGGATGTAGTCCCGGCCTTTGAACCGCGTGAAAAGCTGTTTCAGGTATTAAAGAGCAGTGTGCAGTGGGGCGACCTTCAGAATATTGAGACAGTCGGAGCACTCAATGACATGGTCACAAAATATGATATGCGTGAGATCGTACTTGTGCAGGAGGCTTATCAGGAACGGCAGATCGCACAGATCGCCGCGCAGATTGCCGCGAAGCCGGAAACAAAGCTGGTGATGATCGCAGGACCGTCTTCATCCGGAAAAACAACGTTTTCGCACAGGCTCTCCATTCAGCTTCGGACGCAGGGAATGAGACCGCATCCGATTGCAGTGGACAATTATTTTGTGGATCGGGAAAAAACACCCCGGGATGAGGATGACAATTACAATTTTGAATGTCTGGAGGCCATTGACATCGAGCAGTTCAATAAGGATATGCAGGCACTTTTAGCCGGAGAGGCGGTGCATCTTCCAATCTTTGATTTTAAGAAAGGAAGCAGGAGCTATGACACGACTCCGACACAGCTGAAGGAACAGGATATTCTTGTGATCGAAGGAATTCACTGTTTGAATCCGGAGCTTTCCCGTCAGCTTTCATCAGACCGGAAGTTTAAGATTTACATCAGTGCTCTGACACAGTTGAATATTGATGAGCATAACCGGATCCCTTCTACAGACGGAAGACTGATCCGGCGGCTGGTGCGGGATGCCAGAACAAGAGGAACTTCAGCACAGAAAACGCTCGCAATGTGGTCGTCAGTCAGAAGAGGTGAGGAAGAGAATATTTTTCCGTATCAGGAAGAAGCGGATGTGATGTTTAATTCTTCCCTGTTGTATGAACTGGCTGTTTTAAAACAGTATGTGGAGCCTCTTTTGTTCGGAGTGGAAAAAGATTCACCGGAATATCTTGAGGCGAAAAGACTTTTGAAATTTTTTGTACTATTTTATCGGAATCGGAAGTGACTATGTTCCGGCAAATTCGCTGCTCAGAGAATTTATCGGAGGCGGGTGCTTCCCGGTATAAGAGAAAAGAAGGGAAGAGACATGGGACAGAATCGTAAAAAGATCAATGGAAAAGAGCTTGTACTGGATATTTCTTATGATATTGTGGGAAGTGTATTATATGCCCTTGGGATTTATACGTTTGCAAAAACGGCAGATTTTGCACCGGGCGGATTATCCGGTCTGGCGCTGATCATGAATCATTTATGGAGATTTCCGATTGGTATTACAACCCTTGCCCTAAATATTCCGCTTATCATTTTGTAGCTTTAAGCTGGTAGGGCGGAGGTTTATGTTCAAATCAGCAAGAACCATGATTGTTTGTACGATATTTCTGGATCTTATTTTTCCGTATACAAAGCCTTATACAGGGGAGCCGTTTATGGCGGCACTGTTTTCCGGTGTCTGCCTGGGAGCAGCGCTTGCGTTGTTCTATATGCGGGGATCCTCCTCCGGCGGTACCGATTTTCTGACTATGTCGATCAAAGCGATCAAGCCGCATTTGTCAATCGGATTTGTAACCATGGCGATCGATCTTTTGATTATTCTGCTTGGATGGCCGGTATTCGGAAATGTGGACGCAGTTCTCTATGGTCTGATCTCGGCATTTGTGACATCTGTCGTGATCGATAAGATCATGTATGGCATGGGAGCCGGTAAACTGATCCTGATTATTACGATAAAGGCGGATGAGGTTTCCAAAAAGATTGATCAGATCAGCGGAAGAGGTTCCACAGCAATCCGGGCGATCGGAACCTATACAAAAGAGGAAAAGGATGTGCTGCTCTGTGCCTGCTCCAGCTCTCAGGCGTACTCCGTCAGAAGTGCTGCACATGAGGTGGATCCGGATGCATTTGTGATGCTGACAGAGACGAGCGAGGTGTTCGGTGAAGGATTTATGGATACAAGAAAATAAAAGATAAGACAAAATGAGCGTGTTTGCCACATGGTTTGGTAACACGCTCATTTTTATTTATCGGACGTAAGTCCGCCCGCCGCAGGCATGCATTACGGGATGCCCGGAGGGGGAGTACTATTTGGATTTTACTTCCCGCCACAATTGGTTGTAGATTGCATCGTATTTGTCCCCGAGGAAACGGAATGTTTCGCAGTTGACAAGATCTTCCGGTTCCGGAAACGCAATCTTGCTGTTGCGGATGGCCGGATCTTCGATGAGTTCTCGTGCTCCGGTATTCGGAGTGGAGTAGGTAATGTAGTCGAAGTTCATTTTGGCAATATCAGGCCGGCAGAGGAAGTTGATAAATTTTTCTGCATTTTCTTTGTGCTGTGCATTTTTCGGAATTACCCAGGAATCAATCCAGAGATTCGATCCTTCTTTTGGAATTACGTACTTCAGATTTGGATTCTCTGCCTGTGTATAGATGGCTTCTCCCGAATAAATGACACCGATGGCGGCTTCGTTTCCGATCATTTTGTCACGCACCTGATCAATAACATATGCCTGCACAAGAGGTTTCTGATCAATGAGAAGCTGCTTTGCTTCCTCCAGTTCATTTAAATCTGTGGAGTTGAGCGAGGCGCCGATGTATTTTAATGCCACTGCAAATGCATCACGAACACTGTCCTGCATCAGAATGTTGTCTTTATATTTTTCATCCCAGAGTACGGACCAGCTGTCGATCGGTTCATCTACCATTGTCTTGTTGTATAAGATACCGACAGTTCCCCAGCAGTAAGGGACAGAGTAAAGGTTGTCCGGGTCAAACTGGCGGGACTGTTCCAGATAAGTGTCGCCGATGTATTTGATATTCGGAATATGGTCAAAATTGATCTTGGCAAGCAGATCATTTTCAATCATACGCTGGATCATATAGTCGGAAGGACAGACCACGTCATAAGCGATGGCGCCGGACTGCACTTTGGGATACATGATTTCATTTGTCTCGTATTCTTCATAAACGACCTGGATACCGGTTTCCTTTTCAAACATCGGGATTACGTTCGGATCTAAATATTCGCCCCAGTTGTATACGATCAGCTGATTGTCTCCGCCGGTCACTCCGTTTTTGGATCCGTAATAAAATCCGCCGGCGGCAATGACAAGGATCATGGCAGCCGGTACTACGCGCTTGAAGATGATATGGCTGATGCTCTGATGCCTTCTGCGCTTAGAAGCGGCTGATGGGGAAGACTTCTTCTGCTCCGGTGTAAAGTTGATCAAAAACAGCAGAACAAGTACTGTCATAAACATGATTGTGGAAAGTGCATACATTTCCGGTTTGATTCCTTTACGCACTTCACTGTAGATCTTGGTGGAAAGGGTATCCACCCCCGGTCCTTTCGTAAAATGTGTGATTACAAAATCATCCAGTGACATTGTAAATGCCAGAAGAAAACCGGAAATGATCCCCGGCATGATATCCGGCAGTACGACTTTGAAAAATGCGTAGATCGGAGAAGCTCCCAGATCCAGTGCGGCTTCATAAGTACTCTTTTTGTCTGCTTTAATTTTGGCATGACACTCAATATTACATAAGGAATATTGAATGTGATGTGTGCCAGCAGTACCGTGGAAAATCCAAGGGTAAAACGAAATGCAACAAAGAGCAGCATCAGGGAAATTCCGGTTACGATATCTGCGTTGAGCATCGGGATGTTGGTTACGCCCATCATAAAGGTGCGCATCTTCGGTTTCATTGCCTGAATCCCGAGAGAGGCTACGGTTCCGATCAAGGTTGCAATCAGTGCAGAAAGCAATGCGATGATCAGAGTCGTATAAAGTGCATTCATAATATCCGGATTCTGGAACAGTGAAATGTACCATTTCCCGGTAAACCACCCCATTTTGCCCGGGTTTTGGAATTATTGAAGGATAGAACGACCAGTGTTATGATCGGTGCATATAATAAAATGAGGATCAGGATCAAGTAAATCCGTTTGGCTGTATTCTTCATCAAAATGCGGTTCCCTCCCCTTCTTTATCGTTATTTTGCAATCATTGCCATGCTGGCAATAATAAAGATCATCAGCACAAGAGAAAGACCGGAGCCGGTATTCCAGTTGCTGCCCTGTTTAAATTCCTGCTCGATCACATTTCCGATAAGCAGGATTTTACTGCCGCCAAGCAGGTCGGAAATGACAAATGTGGTCAGTGATGGTACAAAGACCATGGTGATTCCGCTGATAATGCCCGGTACGCTCAAAGGCAGGATGATCCTCAAAAAAGTCTGCAGGTTGTTTGCTCCCAGATCCCGGGCTGCAGATATGACGTCCCGGTCGATCTTGGAAAGTACATTGTAGATCGGCAGCACCATAAACGGCAGGAAATTGTATACCATGCCGAGAATGATCGCAAACGGTGTGTTGATCAGCGCAAGCTCCGGAAGATGGAAAAAGCGCAGAACCATATTGATGACACCGTTTTTTTCCAGCAGATTCTGCCATGCGAGTGTCCGCAGCAGAAAATTCATCCACATGGGAAGAATGAAGATCAGTACAATGAAACTGGTCTGATTGACATTTTTTTCGGACAGGATCATGGCAAGCGGGTAAGCAAGGATCAGGCAGATGAGCGTACTCACGAAAGAGAGCAGCAGTGCCAGTCCCAGTGCTTTTAAATTTTCCTGGGTGGTGATCTGTGCCAGATTCATCAGTGTGAAATTTCCGTTTTTGTCAGTCAGTCCGTAATACAGAATCATCAAAAGCGGAATGATGATAAAGGAGGCTGCCCAGAACAGGTATGGACCGCTCAATAATTTTCTACTCTTCAATTCCTGCCGCCTCCGCATCTTCAGATTCTGGTTTTTTCATAATCTGGATATCAAATGGATCCACACGGATACCGACCTCTGTGCCAACCGGGAACATATCGGTACTGTGTACGAGAAGCTCGTAATTGTTGGCAAGTACCTCCATTTCATAATGAACACCTTTGAAGATCAGATGGGTGACCACACCTTCGATAATTCCTTCTTCAGGCTTGACCAGATCGATGTCTTCCGGGCGGATCACCGCATCTACCGGTTTGTTGCGTCCGAATCCAACGTCCACACACTGCCAGGTGGCTCCCAGCATTTTGACAACCTTATCTTCCACCATGGTGGCAGGAAGAATGTTGCTGTCTCCGATAAAGTCTGCTACAAAGGCGTTCTGTGGTTCGTTATAAATATCCTCCGGTGTTCCGATCTGCTGGATATATCCCTGATTCATGACAACGATCGTATCGGACATGGTCAGAGCTTCCTCCTGATCATGGGTAACGTAGACAAAAGTAATACCCAGTTCGTTTTTCAGACGGATCAGCTCATACTGCATGTCCTGTCTGAGTTTTAAGTCCAGTGCTCCAAGCGGTTCGTCGAGAAGCAGCACTTTCGGTTCGTTTACAATTGCGCGGGCAATTGCGATCCTCTGCTGCTGACCGCCGCTTAAAGAATCCGGATACCGGTCTTTAAAATACCTCCAGATTCACAAGTTTCAGTGCATATTTGATCTTGTCATCAATATAATGTTTGGTACTTTTTCTTGTATCTTAAGACCAAATGCAATATTTTCTGCAATGGTCATATGGGTAAAGAGCGCATATTTCTGGAACACAGTATTGAGCTGCCGTCTGTTGGGCGGCAGCTTGTTGATGTTCTTCCCGTCAAAAATGATATCTCCGGAATCCGGAGTCTCGAAACCACCCAGAATCCGAAGCAGTGTGGTCTTGCCGCAGCCGCTTGGACCGAGCAGTGTCAGAAATTCATTTTCACGGATATAAAGATTTAAGTGATCCAAAATGACGCTCTCATCAAAAGATTTTGTGACATTCACAATATCGATCAGCTTATTAGACATCTTTCTCCTCCTGGTAAAAGTTTTTGATGGAATCCAGACGGCTGCACATATTGCACAGAAGAAGATCTGCGAGTGTAAGTGCAGTCATGGATTCAACTACCACCACGGCGCGGGGAACGATGATCGGATCATGTCTTCCCTTGATAGAAATCTCAATCTCTTCCTTATCTATATTTACCGTGGACTGAGGGCGGGCAATGGAAGGCGTCGGCTTGATGGCAGCGCGTACGATCAGCTCGGAGCCGTCGCTGATACCGCCCAGAACCCCGCCGGAATGGTTGGTTCTTTTTATCATCTGTCCGTCCTGAACGGCAAATGCATCATTGTTCGTGCTCCCGTTTGAGGCAGCAGCAAGAAATCCATCTCCAATCTCCACTGCTTTTACCGCACCAATGGACATGATTCCCTTCGAAAGCTGAGCATCCAGTTTATCAAATACCGGTTCGCCAAGCCCGACGGGAAGTCCCGTTACACGACATTCAATGATTCCGCCGCAGGAATCTTTCTGTTCCATCATCTCATTGAGATAGTCGGCTGCTTTTTTGGCCAACCCATTGTTTGGCATGTAAAGCGGATTTTCTGTGACCTCATCCAAACGATATTCGGATTCCGGTACAGTTACGGGACCTATGGATTTTGAAAATGCAGTCAGTTTGATCCCCAGTGTCTTTAAGAGGGCAGAAGCGACTGCTCCGGCAGCTACTCTGCCGATCGTCTCCCGGCCGGAGGTGCGGCCACCGCCGCGGTAATCCCGAAAACCGTATTTGTTCTGGAATGTATAGTCAGCATGTCCCGGTCTGTAACAGGAAGCAATCTCCCCATAATCCCGGGAGCGCTGATCCTGATTGCGCACCAAAAGAGAAATTGGGGTTCCGGTTGTCTTTCCTTCAAAGATACCGGAGAGAATCTCTACCTGATCGGTCTCACTGCGCTTGGTCGTATAGCGGCTCTGTCCCGGACGTCTGCGGTCCAGAAAAGCCTGTATATCAGATTCGCTTAGGGAAAGTCCTGCGGGACAGCCGTCGATCACAACACCGATTGCTGCGCCGTGAGACTCTCCCCATGTAGTAATGCGAAATAAAGTTCCAAATGATGAACCACTCATATGTACAAAATCTCCTTTCTTTTGCATATAAAACTATTATATAAGAAGACATATTATCGTGCAATCCTTAATTTTATGCAACTGCCCGGTCAGATTATGAATGGCAGAACCGATCAGATAGAAGCGTAATAAATTTATTTGAAATTCCTATGTTTTTTCTGTACAATTCAGGAAAAGCGTAATATAATGAGGACTAGATACTGGCTGAAAGGAGAACGGCAATAGCAGATGAAAGAAAAAATCAGAAAAAAAACGAAAAGACCGCAGACAGAAGACATGATTTTTACTAGAAGAAGACTTTGAAGATGTTTCTGAAGAGACGAAAGCAAATTCCCCAAAACACAGGAAAAGGTACTCGCAGGACTTCAGGTGGATTTCCGGCCAGAAAAGACGGGGATCATCGCAGGCGGAGTCATCGGAGTGCTGGTGCTTTTATATCTTGGAATTTCTGTATTTTTTATGAGTCATTTCTATATAAATACAACGATCAACGGAAAAGATTTTTCGGGAAGATCGGCATCATCTGTGGAGGCATATATCAAAGAGCAGGTAAAAGACTACAAACTGACCATTAAGGAGCAGGACAGTAAGTCAGATGTGATCAAAGGAAGTGATATTTCTCTTCAATATAAAGAGAGCGATGAGATTGAGAAAGCGTTGAAAAAGCAGAATGGTTTTGCATGGCCGCTGGCGCTGTTTTCAAAGAAATCAGAAAAGATTTCCATTGCTGTTTCATTCGATGAAACTGCTTTAAATGAAAAGGTTCAGAACCTGCAGGCAGTGACAGCAGAGCAGATTCCGGCAGAAAACGCAAAACCGGAGCTTCAGGGCGATACTTATGTGATCAAAGAGGAAGTATATGGAACGGCAGTAGATATGGATGTACTGAAGGAAAAAGTAGAACCAGTATATTTCCGAATTTCGATCAGAACTGGATATGGAGAAGGAAGGATGCTATGCACGTCCGAAATACACAAAAGATTCCAAGGAAGTGCAGGCTGCCTGTGATACGATGAACAAATATCTGAAGGCAAGCATTACCTATACCATGTCAGAATCTGTTGTTGTGGATAAGACTCTGATTTCCACATGGATCGGCGTAGATGACAATATGAATGTGGTTTTTGATAATGATGCCATGAAAGCATGGTTTACAGAGTTTGGTGACAAATACGATACGGTAGGGACTACGAGAAATCTGACAACACCGACCGGCAAGGCAACGACTGTAACAGGCGGTACATATGGATGGTCGATTGATGAAGATACAGAGCTTGTCAATCTGCAGAACAGCATCAAAAACGGTGAAGTAGTCACAAGAGAGCCGGCATACTATACCGGAGGTGCAGCAAAATCTCATGGAGAACAGGACTGGGGCACTACATTTATCGAGGTTGATCTAAGTACCCAGCACATGTGGTATATCAAAGACGGAAGCGTGGCAATGGAAACAGATGTGGTGACAGGTGTTCCGGTTCCGGAGAGGATCACACCGGAAGGGGTGTATGACATTCTGGAGATGACCAGAGATGAGGTGCTGATCGGAGAGACCGATCCAAGTACAGGAAAGCCGATTTATGAGACACCGGTCAACTATTGGATGCGCGTGACCTGGACAGGAATTGGTTTTCATGATGCAACCTGGCAGGCTGCATTTGGCGGAACGCGCTATAAGGACGGAGCAGGGTCTCACGGCTGTATCAATATGCCGCTGGATCAGGCAGCAGCTCTGTTTGGAATGATCAGTGTGGGAACACCGGTTGTGATTCATTACTAATCATAACAGATATAGAAAAAAGACAAAAAGGGGCAGCGTGAGAGAGCGCGGTCCCCTTTTTCACGAAGATAAAGGAGAAGAAATTATGTATGAGTTGATCAAAAAAGACGGACGGGCAAAACGGGGGCGTTTTCATACCGTTCACGGAACGATTGAAACGCCGGTATTTATGAATGTAGGTACTGCTGCAGCAATCAAAGGAGCGGTATCGACAGATGATCTCCGGGGAATCAAGACCCAGGTGGAGCTTTCAAACACGTATCACCTGCATGTCCGTCCGGGAGATGAAGTGGTGAAAAAAATGGGAGGACTTCACAAATTTATGAACTGGGACAAGCCGATTCTGACAGATTCGGGCGGATTTCAGGTGTTTTCTCTGGCAGGCCTTCGCAAGATCAAAGAAGAAGGTGTGCATTTTAATTTCACATATTGACGGGCGGAAAGATTTTTATTGGGACCGGAAGAGAGTATGCAGATCCAGTCCAATCTGGCATCCACCATTGCCATGGCATTTGATGAATGTCCATCCAGTGTGGCAGACAGAGTGTATATGCGGGATTCTGTGGCAAGAACGACACGCTGGCTGAAACGGTGTAAAGCAGAAATGGACCGGCTCAATACTCTGCAGGATACGATCAACCCACACCAGATGCTGTTTGGAATCAATCAGGGCGGAATTTACGAAGACATCCGGATCGAACATGCAAAACAGATCGTGGATCTGGATCTGGACGGTTATGCAGTCGGAGGGCTTGCAGTCGGAGAGAGTCATGAGGAGATGTACCGGATCCTGGACGCGGTTGTTCCATATCTGCCGGAGCAGAAACCGACCTATCTGATGGGAGTTGGAACACCGATCAATATTTTAGAGGCAGTAGACAGGGGAGTTGATTTCTTTGACTGTGTTTACCCGAGCAGAAACGGACGCCATGGACATGTATATACCAACCATGGAAAGCTGAACCTGTTCAATGCAAAATATGAACTGGATGACAGACCGATTGAGGAAGGATGTCAGTGTCCGGCATGCAGAAGCTACAGCAGGGGATACATCCGTCATCTTCTGAAAGCAAAAGAGATGCTGGGGATGCGCTTATGTGTACTGCACAACCTGTATTTCTACAACACGATGATGGAAGAAATCCGTGCAGCAATCGAAGCGGGAGAGTATCAGGTATAACAAAAAAGAAAAAAATCGAAGGAATGACGTCCGGAAAATAGACACTTTTCCAAATGTTTATAGAAAATTTACTTGAAGTATCATGATTTTTTGTGTACAATGGTAATATTGTCGGACGCAGGAAAGCGTGTGAGACAAAATGAAGAGTATATCACGGTAAGTGGAGGTGTGCTGGTAAGATGTTAGGTGTTATTGTAATTTATGTAGTATTATTCGGAGGTCTCTGGTGGTTCATGATGCGTCCTCAGAAAAAGGAGCAGAAGAGAATCCAGGCGATGCTGGCTTCTATGGAAGTTGGAGATACTGCATTGACAACAAGCGGATTTTACGGTGTGATCATTGATATCACAGATGACGATGTGATCGTAGAGTTTGGAAACAATAAGAACTGCCGTATTCCGATGCAGAAAGCTGCAATCGCGCAGATTGAAAAACCAAACGCAGAATAAGAAAAAGAGAAGCTGTTTTATTGGCCGGACGGCTGTAGAACAGCTTTTTTTAAACTAGAAGTTTATGGAATTCACAGAGTTCGCTCTGTTTTTTGGTCACTTTTGTGTGGTAAAGGGTTGAAATGAGAAAAGAAATGAGGTATTATTTAGAATAACACTTTGAAAATTGGAAGGATGAGTATTATGAAGTTGAATATCGGAGTGATCAAAGGAGACGGAATCGGACCGGAAATTGTGACAGAAGCGATGAAAGTACTGGATCGAATCGCAGAAGTTTATGGACATGAATGTGTGTATACACAGCTTTTGATGGGCGGAGCATCCATTGACGTACATGGTGTTCCACTGACAGATGAGACGATCAGCAAAGCGAAGCTGTGTGATGCAGTTTTGATGGGCTCGATCGGCGGAGATACGAGGACTTCTCCATGGTATCAACTGGAGCCTTCAAAACGTCCCGAAGCCGGACTGTTAAAAATCAGAAAAGAACTGAATTTATTTGCAAATTTAAGACCGGCAGTATTGTATGAAGAACTTAAAGAAGCGTGTCCGCTGAAAGAGGAGATCATCAAAGACGGATTTGATCTGATGATCATGCGGGAGCTCACGGGCGGCCTGTATTTTGGGGAGCGCAGCACCAGAGAAATAGACGGGGTGATGACTGCCTGCGATACACTTACATATAATGAAGAAGAAATTCGAAGAATTGCGAAGCGGGGATTTGACATCGCTGCGAAGCGTAGAAAAAAAGTGATCAGTGTGGATAAGGCAAATGTGCTGGATTCCTCCAGACTTTGGAGAAGCGTTGTGGAAGAGGTGGCTAAGGAATATCCGGAAGTGACTCTGGAGCATATGCTGGTGGATAATTGTGCCATGCAGCTCGTGAAGGATCCGGCACAGTTTGATGTGATCCTGACTGAGAATATGTTTGGGGATATCCTTTCAGATGAGGCGAGTATGGTGACTGGATCGATTGGAATGCTTTCTTCTGCAAGTCTCAATGAGACAAAATTCGGACTTTACGAGCCAAGCGGCGGCTCTGCTCCGGATATTGCGGGAAAAGGCATTGCCAATCCGATCGCGACGATTCTGTCAGCAGCTATGATGCTTCGGTTTACATTTGATCTTGACAGGGAAGCAGATGCCATTGAGGAAGCGGTACAGCGTGTATTAAGAGACGGTTACCGCACGATCGATATTATGTCAGAGGGAAGCATACAGATCAATACCCGCGAGATGGGTGACAGGATCTGTGCATATATCCAATAGAAAAACAGAAATTCAAAAAAGGAAAGAGGATGATAGAAGATGAGAAGTGATACTGTAACAAAGGGGATGCAGCAGGCGCCGCACCGTTCCCTGTTCAATGCGCTGGGAATGACACAAGAAGAACTGGACCGGCCGTTGATCGGAATTGTGAGTTCTTATAATGAGATCGTGCCGGGGCATATGAACCTGGATAAGATTACACAGGCTGTTAAAATGGGAGTTGCTATGGCAGGAGGAACACCGATCATGGTTCCTGCGATTGCAGTCTGTGACGGAATTGCCATGGGACATATTGGGATGAAATATTCGCTTGTGACAAGAGATCTGATCGCGGATTCTACAGAAGCACTGGCTATGGCACATCAGTTTGACGGACTTGTTATGATACCGAACTGTGATAAGAACGTTCCGGGACTTCTGATGGCAGCAGCCCGTGTGAATATTCCGACGATTTTTGTCAGCGGGGGACCGATGCTGGCGGGTCATGTGAAGGGAAGCAAGACCAGTCTTTCCAGCATGTTTGAGGCAGTCGGTTCTTATGCGGCAGGAAAATTTTCAGAAGAAGATGTGTGCGAGTTTGAAGAAAAGGCATGTCCGACCTGTGGTTCCTGTTCCGGTATGTATACGGCAAACAGTATGAACTGCCTGACAGAGGCTCTTGGTATGGGACTGAAAGGAAACGGAACCATTCCGGCAGTGTATTCTGCAAGACTGCAGCTTGCAAAACATGCGGGAATGCAGGTGATGGAGCTGGTAAGAAAGAATATCCGCCCAAGAGACATTATGACAAAAGAAGCGATTTTAAATGCATTGACAGTGGACATGGCACTGGGATGTTCCACAAACAGTATGCTGCACATTCCTGCGATTGCACATGAGATCGGAATGGATTTTGAGATTGATTTTGCCAATCCGATCAGCGAGAAAACTCCGAATCTGTGCCATCTTGCTCCGGCAGGACATACATACATGGAAGATCTCAACGAGGCCGGCGGAGTTTATGCGGTGATGAATGAGCTGAACAAAAAAGGACTTCTTCATACAGAATGTATGACTGTGACCGGAAAGACACTGGGAGAGAACATCGAAGGATGTGTCAATAAAAATCCGGAGGTAATCCGCCCGATTGACAATCCGTACAGTGAGACAGGCGGTCTGGCAGTACTCAAAGGAAATCTGGCGCCGGACGGAAGTGTGGTAAAACGTTCTGCAGTCTGTGCAGAGATGCTGGTGCATGAAGGACCTGCAAGGATTTTTGAGAGTGACGAAGAAGCTACAGAAGCAATCAAATCCGGAAAGATCAACCCGGGAGATGTGATCGTGATCCGGTACGAGGGACCAAAAGGAGGTCCGGGAATGCGTGAGATGCTGAATCCGACTTCTGCGATCGCAGGATATGGGCTTGGATCTTCGGTTGCGCTGATCACGGACGGTCGCTTCAGCGGAGCATCCAGAGGTGCATCTATCGGACATGTGTCACCGGAAGCGGCAGTTGGAGGACCGATCGCGCTTGTCGAAGAAGGGGATATCATCAAGATCAATATTCCGGAATTAAAACTGGAGCTGGATGTATCAGAGGAAGAACTGGAAAGACGTCGTGCTGCATGGCAGCCAAGGGAGCCAAAGGTCAAGACAGGATATCTGGCAAGGTATGCGTCTATGGTTACCTCCGGAAACAGAGGCGCAATTCTGGAGATCCCGAAAAATAATTAGGAGGAGAGCATCATGCAGTTAAATGGAGCAGAGATTGTGATCGAATGTCTGAAAGAACAGGGTGTAGATACTGTATTCGGATATCCGGGGGGAGCAATTTTAAATGTATACGACGCTCTCTATGAGCATAGTAATGAAATCAGGCATATCCTGACTTCCCATGAACAGGGTGCGGCGCATGCGGCAGACGGGTATGCAAGAGCAACCGGCAGAGTGGGAGTGTGTCTGGCTACCAGCGGCCCGGGGGCAACGAATCTGGTGACAGGAATCGCAACGGCCTATATGGATTCCATTCCGGTCGTAGCGATTACCTGTAATGTAGGGGTTTCCCTGCTTGGAAAAGACAGCTTTCAGGAAATCGATATTGCAGGGATCACCATGCCGATCACCAAACATAACTTTATTGTCAAGGATGTGGAAAAACTGGCAGAGACAATCCGCAAGGCATTCCGGATCGCGCGCAGCGGCAGACCCGGGCCGGTTCTGATCGATATCCCGAAAGATATTACAGCAAACGTGACAGAATATCTTCCCCGGGAAGCAGAGTTCCCGCCGAGAAAGACGGAAACCATCACAGAGGAGGCACTTTCACGTGCTGTGGAGATGATCGAAGCATCCCAAAAGCCGTTTATTTATGCAGGGGGCGGCGTTGTCCTTTCGGGGGCGAGCAGAGAATTGCGTGAATTCGCAGAAAAGGTGGATGCTCCGGTGACAGATACTCTGATGGGAAAGGGAGCATTTCCGGGAACAGATCCGCGTTACACAGGGATGGTCGGAATGCATGGAACCAAGACATCCAACTATGGAGTCAGTGAGTGCGATCTGTTGATCGCGGTAGGAGCCAGATTTGATGACCGTGTAACGAGCGATACAGAAAAGTTTGCGAAGAATGCACAGATTTTGCAGATTGATATCGATCCGGCAGAGATGAACAAAAACGTGTTGATCGATCATGGAATCGTCGGAGATTTGAAAGAAGTTTTAATGCGGTTGAATGCAAGACTTGAGGAACAGTCACATCCGGAGTGGATGGAACAGATTGCAGCGTATCAGAAAGAATATCCGCTTCAGTATGAGGATGGAAAGCTGACCGGTCCGTATATCGTAGAAGAGATTTACAGGCAGACAAAAGGAGATGCAATCATTACGACAGAAGTAGGACAGCATCAGATGTGGGCTGCACAGTATTATAAATATAAAGAGCCAAGGACGCTCTTGTCATCCGGAGGACTTGGAACAATGGGATATGGACTTGGCGCATCCATCGGAGCCAAAATGGGCTGTCCGGAAAAGACCGTAGTCAATATCGCCGGAGACGGATGTTTCCGTATGAACATGAATGAGATCGCAACAGCTGCGAGATATCAGATTCCGATCGTACAGGTCGTGGTGAACAATCATGTGCTTGGTATGGTACGCCAGTGGCAGAATCTCTTTTACAATCAGCATTATTCCCAGACAATCCTGGATGATGCGGTGGATTTTGTAAAGCTGGCACAGGCGCTTGGAGCAGAAGGAATCCGTGTGACAACAAAAGAAGAGTTTGCAGACGCTTTTGCAAAAGCAGTAAAGATGCAGCGTCCTGTTGTGCTGGACTGCCAGATCGACCAGGATGACAAGGTGTGGCCGATGGTTGCGCCGGGAGCTGCGATCAGCGAAGTGTTTGATGAGATGGATTTGAACGAAGAATAAATTTTCTTTGTTTCAATATAAAAATGAAATTCAGGAGGAAAAGAAGATGAGTAGAGTGTACAATTTTTCAGCCGGACCGGCAGTGCTGCCGGAAGAAGTGCTAAAAGAAGCAGCAGATGAAATGTTAGATTTACAGAGGAACCGGAATCGTCGGTTATGGAAATGAGTCATCGCTCGAAAGCCTTCGAGACGATTATTCAGGAAGCAGAGGCAGATCTCAGAGAGCTGATGGATATTCCGGACAATTACAAGGTTTATTTTTGCAGGGCGGAGCATCTCAGCAGTTTGCGATGTATTCCGATGAATCTGATGAAGAACCGGGTGGCAGTATTACATTGTGACCGGTCAGTGGGCAAAAAAAGCAGCGGATGAGGCAGAAAAGTATGGAACCGTAAACCGGATCGCATCTTCTGCAGACAAGACTTTTTCTTATATTCCGGACTGTTCGGATCTTCCGGTTTCAGAAGATGCAGATTATGTATACATCTGTGAGAATAATACGATTTACGGAACAAAATTTAAAGAACTGCCGAATACAAAAGGAAAGACGCTGGTTGCAGACGTTTCTTCCTGTTTCCTCTCTGAGCCTGTAGATGTCACAAAATATGGAGTGATCTATGGAGGCGTACAGAAAAATATCGGACCGGCAGGTGTTGTGATCGTGATTATCCGGGAAGACCTGATCACAGAAGATGTGCTTCCAGGCACACCGACGATGCTGAAATACAAAACGCATGCAGATGCGGATTCTCTCTACAACACTCCGCCTGCATACGGAATCTATATTTGCGGAAAAGTGTTTAAGTGGCTGAAGAAGATGGGCGGTCTTTCTGCGATGAAAGAGAAAAATGAAAAGAAAGCTAAACTGTTGTACGATTTTCTGGACGAAAGTAAGTTGTTCAAAGGAACCGTGGAGAAAAAAGACCGTTCTCTGATGAATGTTCCATTTGTGACAGGAGACAAAGATCTGGATGCCAAATTTGTGAAAGAAGCAAAAGAAGCCGGACTGGAAAATCTGAAGGGACACCGTACTGTAGGCGGAATGCGTGCAAGTATTTACAACGCAATGCCGTATGAAGGAGTAGAAGCTCTCGTTGCGTTTATGAAGAAGTTTGAGGAGGAAAATGCGTAGTATGTATCAGTATCATTGCCTGAATCCAATCTCTCAGATTGGACTCG
>ENA-OQNC01000033-OQNC01000033.1-human-gut-metagenome-genome-assembly--contig:-NODE-33-length-22799-cov-2.525185_pt1 | contig 22799 bp, 21 predicted proteins | sample MGYA00242626_ERZ504874 | MGnify/ENA primary metagenome ERZ504874 (study PRJEB26092, sample SAMD00036411) | human gut metagenome | host: Homo sapiens | study: EMG produced TPA metagenomics assembly of...
CAGAATCTCTGGCTTGTGACAAGCCGGAGATTTTTTATGTATATAACGGCAATCATCTCAGCGTGGAGAAAGAATATGAAGAATCTATGACGGATTCAGCGATGAATGTTTCATGGTAATTTGCTGATAAATATGCAGTTATGCGTATATGACGGATTTGAAGGATTTTACAACGGTTTTACTGTTTTAGGTGAAACTTGACCATTCATCAGTTTCGGTCCTAGAAGTTTAATCAGACTTGGTTGCCCGCAGTATCTCGCGTTTTCCCCCCGGAGGGCCGGGAAGGCGTTCTACTGTGAATCCGGCTGTTTGCAGCATCCTTCTTACCACCCCTTTGGCACAGTAAGTTGTCAGGATACCTCCTTCATTCAATACCTTGTATAAAGTATCGAAAAGAGATTGCTCCCACATTTCGGGTTGTTTTTCGGGAGCGAAGGCATCAAAGTAGATGATATCGTATAAGGGAACGGCGGGACGGCTGCCTTCCTCCGGGTTGAAAAGCCGGGTAAAATCATCTTCAATTTTATGTAATGTGAACCAAGGGGATACCTCTGTTTCTGTGTTCCAGGGCGCCCGGTGAATGGCGTAATAATCCTCCTCATGCTGTTTGCCGATCAGGCGGGGGTAGTCCAGTTGCTTCAAGGTTTCTTCGGCTAACGGATAGCGTTCGATACCGGTATAATGTACTTTCCGTCGGGTCTCTTCTGCTGAAAGCAGTGTCAGAAAGGCATTCAGCCCTGTTCCTAGTCCTATCTCCAGAATGTGGGGCTCGGAAACGGGAGAATGCTTTAATCCCATTTCGATAAAAATATGTTGTGACTCCGTCAGTGCCCCTTTCACCGAATGATAATGTTCGTCCAGTTCGGGTACATAGAGGGTATAACTTCCATCTGCTGTTTGTTCCAGTTTCATAATTTTAATGCATTAAAGCGGAGGCTTCCAATACTCCCCATACCAATAAGGCGTAGCGGAGTATCTTTCCGATGGTCATAGCGAGAATGACAATCCATATATTGGCACGCATCATGCCCAATACAATGGATATGGCACTTCCAAATAGGGATAAAGGCGAAGAAAGCCATCCAGGCACCCCGTCCGTGTACAAACCGCTCCGCACGGTCCATCTTCTCTTTTTTTTACATGAAAATATTTCTCGATCCATTCCATATTGCCCAGATGTCCCATCCAGTAGCAGGTCATGCCTCCGGCAACATTGCCGGCGGTGGCGGCGGTTATACTGATCACCGGGTCTAAGCCCAACGGACCTACACAGGCTGCCAATACGGCCTCCGAACTGAAGGGGAGAACACTTCCGGCTATAAAAGAGCCTAGAAAAAGACCCCAATATCCCCAGTCGATCAGGAATTGAAGAATTGCATCCATAAATTGTATATAGTTAGAACTATTAATAGAACAAATGTAATGATGAAAAAGATGCCGGTAAAGCGGTTGTGGGTTAAAGTAAATAAATGTCCTGTTAAAATGGATCCTACAATGACCTGCATCTGCAACAGGATGTCGAAATGCTGTGGCTGTAAGATACCCAGTAAATAAATCCAGGCTTCAACGGCGATCAGGAAAAAAAGGAATATACGCGTGCGTACCTTGTCTAAATAAGAAACATGGAAATAATGCACGCTGCTGACCAGTGATATCAAGGTGATGATTCCACAGGATATGATTCTGTCCATCCCTAATGTCCCATAACTGATGGGTTGAAAATGAATAAGCTCCTGTAAAGGGTGATAGAAGAGATTCATTTTGTCGTAATAGAACGCATAGCCGAAAAAGAGCCAGTAGGGCACACAGAGTCCTGTAAGTCCGGCAAAGAAACTTTTGAGTGACAGGGATCTGAAACTGATCATCCCCAAATAGAACAGAGGTACAAAGTAAAGCAACTGTGGAAACAACAGGCTTCCCAGTCCGATGAAAAAGAAAGCGTGGAATATACTTCCCGCCGGATAGGGAGATTCGTAGCTGCTGAATAATTGGGAAATAGCGATCAGAAAAGTGAGTGGCGCAAAAACGGCATACTGGAAGGAATGCAGAAACAGGCAGGCCGTGGACAGGAATACGTAAAAGCTGACATGCAAGGTACTGCGTGTCCGTATCAGCGTGAAGGCGGTGTTTATCTCGATCAGCAGATAGGCAGTCAAAGCACAGACCAGCAAATTGATTACATCCTGCCATTCATTGCCCGTGATGATCCGGAGAAGCAGGCATATAAGGATGGCAACAGGGAAGGTGAATCTTCCCTTTGCCATATCTATTTGGAATTTGTCATAGCCTGCCATGGGGTGATAGTCCGCTGATTACAGGTCGAATCCAATATCTGAACGGAAATATTTCTTGTCGAAATTGATTTTCTTCGCATTGGCGAATGATTGTGCCAAGGCTTCTTCTTTATTGGCACCGTAGGAGCTGACTGCAATGACACGTCCGCCGCTAGTGACTACCTGTCCGTCTTTCAGTGCTGTTCCTGCATGGAATACAATGCTGTTTTCAATCTCTTCTACTCCGCTGATGGCAAATCCCTTGTCATAATGTTCCGGATATCCGCCGGATACCAGCATGACGCATACTGCCGAACGGGGGTCTATCTCCAGGACTTTTTCATTCAGATTGCCTGTTGCCACTCCTTCAAGCAGTTCCACCAAGTCACTCTTGATGCGCAGCATGACACTTTCCGTTTCCGGGTCGCCCATGCGTACATTGTATTCAATGACCATCGGTTCGCCTTTTACATTAATCAGGCCGAAGAAGATAAAGCCTTTATAGTCGATGCCTTCTGCTGCCAGTCCTTCTACTGTGGGGCGGATGATACGTTCTTCCACTTTTTCCATCCATGCTTTGTCGGCAAACGGAACAGGAGATACACTACCCATACCACCGGTGTTCAGCCCTTTGTCGCCTTCGCCGATGCGTTTGTAGTCTTTTGCTTCGGGCAGAATCTTGTAGTTCTTTCCATCGGTCAGAACGAATACGGAACATTCTATACCGCTCAGGAATTCTTCAATCACTACGGTGGCGGAAGCGTCACCGAACATTCCGCTCAGCATTTCTTTCAATTCTTTCTTGGCTTCTTCCAGGGTGGGCAGAATCAGTACGCCTTTTCCGGCGCAAAGACCGTCGGCTTTCAGTACGTATGGAGCTTCCAATGTTTCCAGAAAGGCTAATCCTTCTTCCAGATTTGCGGCAGTGATACTTTTGTAACCGGCTGTCGGGATATTATGGCGTTGCATGAAGCCTTTGGCGAACTCCTTGCTGCCTTCCAGTACCGCACCCGCTTTTGAAGGCCCGATAACAGGAATGTTTTTCAGCGCTTCATCTTTTTTGAAATAGTCATAGATTCCTTTGACTAACGGGTCTTCGGGACCTACCACTACCATATCTATATTATTCTTTACTACAAACTCTCTGATTGCTGTAAAGTCATCTGCTTTAATCGCTACATTCTCGCCTACATTACTTGTGCCGGCATTTCCCGGAGCGATATAGAGTTTCTCGATTTTGGGACTTTGAGCAATCTTCCATGCCAGGGCGTGTTCACGTCCGCCTGAGCCTAATAGCAACAGTTTCATAATCTTATCTTTTGTTTATTTTAAGTGGTCTTCAAAATAGCGTGTAATGCGTTCATACAAGTGCACACGGTCGCGTCCGAACATATTATGACCGTCGCCCGGATACATAAAGAAATCGGGTTGGGTTCCGGCATCAATGCAGGCACGGAGGAAACTGATGCTGTGCTGGGGAACACAAGTGGGGTCATTGGCGCCAATGATCACTTCCAGACGTCCTTTCAGGTTTCCGGCTCTCAGCTTCAGGTTGGCGTTCTTGTAGCCTTCGGGGTTGGTTTGTGGAGTATCCATGTAGCGTTCGCCGTACATTACTTCGTAGTAAGCCCAGTCGATGACAGGGCCGCCGGCTACTCCTACTTTGAATAACTCGGGGTAAGTCAGCATCAAGTTGGTGGTCATGAAACCACCGAAACTCCAACCGTGTACGCCAATGCGGTTATTGTCCACATAACCCAACGATTTTAAGAAATCCACTCCTTTCACTTGGTCTTTCATCTCTTCGGTTCCTAATTGGCGGAACGTACAGTTCTCAAATTCCAGTCCCCGGTTGTCACTGCCCCGGTTGTCAACGGTCAGCATGACGTAACCCAGTTGTGCCATGTAAATATCCCATCCGCGGGCGTCATAGTTGCGGTTGTTGTGGATTAGTTGGGCATGTGGTCCGCCATACACGTAGATTACGGCCGGGTATTTTTTGTTGGGGTCAAAATTCACCGGCTTTATCAGGCGGTAGTATAAGTCGGTCTTGCCGTCGGCTGCCTTGAGGGTACCGACAGTGATTTCGGGCATATTGTATGCTTCCAACGGATTGGTGGCGGTCAACAGGCTGATAGTCTTTCCCTTTCCGGAAGTGGGAACGATCTCGATATTCCGGGGAATGGTGAAAGAAGTATAATTGTCTATCACATAGTTGCCGCTACCGGACAGTTGTACATGATGCATACCGTCTTTATTGCCGATGAGGCGGCGTTTGCCTGTCTTTACATTCACAGCGTATGCGTTGCTCTGCAAAGGGGAAACCTCTGTGCTCATGATGATGACTTCCTTGGTCTTTTCATTGAATCCGAGGATGTTTTGTACTACCCAGTTGCCTTGGGTAAGCTGTCTGGTCTTGTAGCTTTCCCGGTAAGAACCTCCGGCCGCGGCTCCATGTGATTCCGGATATACGGAAGTCTTGGTGTCCATCAGGTAAAGATGGTTGTAGCCGTCGCGCTGGCTCTGATAGATGAACTTCGTGTGGTCCCACGGCAGAAAGACGATGGGATGTTGAGGCTCTACATATTTAGTATGCTTCTCTTCGTAAAGGGGATTGCTTTTCAGTGGCTCTCCTGTTTCCGCGTCATAGCAGCATAGCAGGGCATGGTTCTGGTCACGGTTCAGTTCAATGACATAAACGCTTTTTTCGTCAGGACTCCAGCTGATATTGGTAAAATAACGGTCGGTAGGGTCGCCGGCTTTCAGATAAACTGTTTTTTGGGTCGCCGGATTGTAGATGCCGACAGTCACTTTGTGGCTGGTCATTCCTGCCATCGGATACTTGTCCGGCTCCAGTGTCGCTATGCGGGTGGAGGTATTTACTTGTGGATAATCGGTTACCATGCTTTCGTCCATGCGGTAGAAAGCAAGCAGATTTCCTTTCGGACTCCAGAAAGTACCTTTCGAGATACCAAATTCCTGACGGTGTACACTTTGTCCGCATACGATGCCTTTCGGTTCGTCGGTGACTTGTTGCGTTTTCCCGTCGGCAGTCGTTACAAACAGATTGTTGTCAAGGGTATAAGCCAATGAACGGCTTTCCTTGTTCCAGTCCTGGTTGGCGGCTTTAGGAGAGAGAGGCTGACTCCATATTATTTCCTTTTTAGTTAAATCGATCAGCACTTTATTGGATGTGGTATTTACCAGCATCATCTTTTCAGCGTATGGGAAAGATGCATTCCTGAAGTGGTTGATTTTCCCTAATTCCTTGTTTGCCAACAGTTCATTCACTTCCTGCAAAGTGATAAGTACGTTTTCCTTCCCATTTGCCGGCTGGATGGTTTTTACCTCTTCTATGTCGGCGTTGATGCATACATCTCCCCACCATTGCAAACCATACAGGTTTTGTGGAAGCAGGTTATAATAATTGTTTCCTCCCGGCATCAAGTCTTCCAGTGTGAAACTTTTCTTGTCTTGTGCCCATGTTACAGATGAAGCCATGATTAATAAGGCAATCAGATTGATTAATTTTCTCATAACTGTTTATTCTTCTGTCTTTTCCTTATTGTCGTCAAATTTACGGGGACTGCTTTTGAAATTGTCGCGGCCTTCACGTCTGTCACCAAAGTTGCGGTGTTCTCCTCTTTTGAAATCGCCACGTCCCTCACGTTTGTCATCAAAAGAGCGTCTTTCTCTGCGCTCTCCTCCTTTGTACTCTCCGTGTTCTTCACGTCTGTTGTCAAAACTACGACGTTCTCTGCGTTCTCCATATTCTACCTTTTCCGTGTTACGGCGCGGGCGGATTTCTTCCCGGCGGGGCTTGAATTCCCGATCGGCGTTCTCACTACGGAATTCTTTGAATTTGCCGTTGAATAATTGGTATTTGCGGAATTCACATTCCAACGAACCGTTGAACAGGGGGATTTTTATAGAAGGCTTTAAACCAATCTGGTCGAAACATTCTTCACGGTAACTTAGTACCCATGCATCATTGCCGGTGAAAGAGTGTTTCAGACGTTCGCCTATCATTTGATACAGGCCCAGCAAATCATTGGTTGAGATACGTTCTCCATAAGGAGGGTTGGTGATGATGATGCTTTTTTCTTGGGTTGCTCAAATTGCTGGAACGGTTGGATTTTTAAGATAATCTCCTTGCTCAGTCCGGCTGCTTTCACATTGTGAGTGGCAATTTCATTTGCTTTCGGATTATTGTCATATCCAAAAATCTTATGTGTGAACTCACGTTCCTGTGAGTCATCATTGTAGATGCGGTCAAATAGTTCCTGATCAAAATCGTTCCACTTTTCAAAAGCGAACTCCTTACGGAATACGCCGGGAGCGATGTTACGTGCTATCAGGGCGGCTTCGATAGGTATTGTTCCTGAACCGCACATCGGGTCTATCAAATCACATTCGCCTTTCCATCCGGTCATCAGGATCATACCGGCTGCCAGTACCTCATTCAAAGGAGCTTCTACAGCTTCCTGGCGATAACCCCGGCGGTGGAGTGACTCGCCCGAACTATCCAGTGACAGAGTGCATTTATTTTCGGCTATATGGATGTTCAGTGCCACATCGGGATGGTTGATGCGTACCGAGGGGCGCTCTCCTGTCTTTTCACGGAAATAGTCCACAATGGCGTCTTTTACTTTGTAGGCTACGAACTTGGAGTGACGGAACTCGTTCGAGAAAACCACAGCGTCTACGGCAAAACTTTTATCTTTATCCAAGAAGTCTTCCCACGCAATGGCCTTGATAGCTTCGTAAACTTCATCGGCATTCTTCGCCTCAAAATGTTTGATGGGTTTCAGGATGCGGATGGCAGTACGCAGGCAGAAGTTTGCCCTATACATCATTTCTTTATCGCCCGTAAAGGCTACCATGCGTCTTCCTACTTCTATATTGCTGGCTCCCAGCTCGGTGAGTTCTTTTGCCAGTACTTCTTCCAGTCCCTGGAAAGTCTTGGCGATTAGCTCGAATTCTTCCTTCATCTTAAATGATAATTACGTAATTTCAATTGATGGGACAAATTTAATGATTTTCTGTTTGCTAATCAATTATTTAGAGAATTAATCTGTTTGATGAAGCAAAAAAGAGGATGAAATCGGGGCGTCCACGCTCCTTGCCGGGGTCTTTATTTACCTTTGATTATAAAAATTCTTTGAAAACGGAATTGGGTATATCTGTGGAATAAATTGACAAAATATGTATCCGGCAATGTAATTGTTATCCTATAGAAATAAATTCTACACAGGAATTTGCCATTTTTGCTGAATCAAGAAACTTAAATAGAAATCAGAATGAAAATGGAATTGACGGATGAGAAACGTAAGGGATATGTGGTTTGTGCTTTAATGATACTGGTCTCTTGTTTGTATTTGGCTTATTTGGGGTACAGTCTCTACCGTATGGGGCATGCTTAGGACAAAATGAAACCATATCTGTATCACACAGGTATGGTTTCTGTAAGAGAAATTCTATGATTAATAGGTTGAGTGACTTTTATGCGAATTCTTCTGCCAGATAGACTTCGTTTATTTCGCAGAAAAACTCATCGGCGATATCTGACAGGGTTTCCAATGCTTCTTCGGCAGTTTCGCCGTAAGTGCAGCATTGGTGGTAGTCTGTTAAAAAGGCGTAATATTCCCCGTAGGGTGTACATTCTATCTGATATTCATTGCTTTTAAGTTCCATATATACCTCCTTTTTTATCGTATTGCAAATATCTTGTTTATCTGTTACAAGAAGGTGTACAGGAAGTTACTGTTTTATTAAAAAGTTTGCTGCCATACTACTTTTTAGACCATTTTGTGATGTCAGCATTTCTATGATGGCAAAGGGGTTTTATTCGTCTTTGTTTTTTCGCTGTACGATACGTGATCCGGCAGGTACATTTTCTGTTACCCAAATATTACCTCCTACGGTAGCACCCTTGCCAATAGTAACACGCCCTAAAATGGTTGCATTGGAATATACAATGACATCGTCTTCTAAAATAGGATGGCGTGGAATGCCTTTAATGGGATTTCCATTATTGTCTAGCGGAAAGCTTTTAGCTCCTAATGTTACCCCTTGATAGAGTTTCACATTATTTCCGATGATGCTGGTCGCTCCGATTACTACACCTGTACCGTGGTCGATAGTGAAATGGTGTCCTATTTGTGCCCCCGGATGAATATCGATACCGGTTTCCGAATGTGCCATTTCTGTAATGAAGCGGGGGATTAAAGGTACACCCAGTATTAACAGCTCATGTGCGATGCGGTAATTGCTGATAGCGCGGATAGCCGGATAGCAACTGATGATTTCACCAAAGCATGTGGCGGCGGGATCACCATAATATGCGGCTTCTACATCGGTAGCCAGAATGCGGCGGAGTTCGGGCAGTTTACTGATGAAACGAGCTGCCAGCAAAGAGGCTGTTTCTCTGCACGGTTCATTGTCATCGGTTGCATTTTTACTGTTTTCCTGTCCGAAGCAAAGTCCTGCCAGAATTTGTTCGGTCAGCAGGCCGAACAGGGTTTCTACATTTACACCGATATGGTAGTTGATGGTATGGCTGTTAACGGTGGAATTACCAAAGTAGCCGGGGAAGATAATGGCGCGTGCCAATTCTACTATCTTGTATAGGGATTTGGCAGATGGTAAAGGATCTCCATCTTTGTGTTGGTGGAATAATCCTTTATAGGACTGGCTTTCAGATAATTCATCTACTGCCTGCGTTAATATGTTCGTGTAATTGAATGTAGTCATGAACTGAATGCTTTAGAAGGACAAAAGTAAGTAAATTCTATATTATTGCCAATAAATAGAATGAATATTGATGTTAATCCTTTATTTTTGCAGAAAAAAGGGAATATTTATGGTAAATAAGAAAAATCCATTTGCTTTTAAGGCAAAACAGGAAACTAAAAAGAAGTCCGGTGGTAAACGGATCGGCAAATCGAAGCCGGATAAAGCGAATAATCAGTTGAATAGAAGAGTGAAGTAAATGAAACTATTGTCTTGTTGTAGGGGAAGAACCAGTCTGCCCCTACAACAGGATGTTAATCTTTATTTCTCGACCAAAGCGAAATCAAGTTGCTTTTTCTCCAGATTGGCGCGGGCCACTTTAATGGTAACCGGATCTCCCAAACTGAATTTTTTGTGATGCCGGCGTCCCGTCAGACAATAGTTCTTTTCATCGAAATCATAATAGTCATCACCAAGGTCACGCATGGGAATCATACCTTCGCACTTGTTTTCGTTCAGTTCCACATAAAGTCCCCATTCGGTAACTCCGGAAATGACTCCATCGAACTCCATGCCCAAACGTTCACCCATAAACTCTACTTGTTTGTATTTTACAGAGGCACGTTCCGCATTGGCGGCGATTTGTTCCATTTCAGAGCTATGGTCACACAATTCTTCGTATTTCGCTTCCTGTACCGTACGTCCTCCTGCCAGATAGCGGGTGAGCAGACGATGAACCATCATATCCGGAAAACGGCGGATAGGTGAGGTAAAGTGAGTATAATAGTCAAATGCCAGACCATAGTGGCCAATATTATGTGTGGAATAACGGGCCTTTTGCATGGCACGCAAGGATACGGTTTCCACCAGATTTTGTTCTTTCTTGTTCTTTATGTCGTCCAGTAAACGATTGATGGATTTGGATATCTCAGTTTTGCTACCCGATGTACGTATCTTATATCCGAAGCGATTGATAAACCAATTCAAGTTCTCCAGTTTATCGGGGTCCGGAAGGTCGTGGATACGATAAGGGAATACTTTGGCTTTCTTGTTTTTAGGTACTTTACCGATTTTTTCGGCAACCGTGCGGTTTGCCAACAACATAAATTCCTCTATCAACTTATTGGCCTCTTTGGATTCTTTGAAGTAGACACTGAGCGGTTTGCCGGTTTCGTCTATCTCAAATTTCACTTCTACGCGGTCAAAGTCAATAGCACCGGCAGCCAATCTTTGTTTACGCAGGATTTGTGCCAGTTTGTTCAGTTCCAGAATTTCTTCTTTGTAGTCGCCTTCACCCGTTTCAATCACTTTTTGCGCCTCCTCATAGGTGAAACGGCGGTCGCTCTTTATAATGGTGTGCACGATGCGCGAGTCTTTCACCTCTCCCTTTTCATTCATATTGAAAATGACGGAGAATGCCAGTTTCTCTTCGTCGGGGCGGAGGGAACAGATGAAGTTACACAGCCGTTCGGGCAACATGGGGATGGTACGGTCTACCAGATAAACGGAAGTAGCGCGTTTTTCAGCTTCTTTGTCGATAACGCCTCCTTCTTTTACATAATGAGTAACATCGGCAATGTGTACGCCTACTTCCCATAGTCCCGGTTTGATGAGACGGATGGAGAGCGCGTCATCAAAGTCCTTTGCATCTTTAGGGTCAATGGTGAAAGTTGTTACATTGCGGAAATCTTCACGTTCTGCATAGTCCGCCTCGGAAATCTCTGCCGGAATCTTTTCGGCAGCGGTTTCTACATTCTTGGGATATACGTAAGGTAAGCCGAATTCGGCCAGAATGGCATGCATTTCAGTTGTGTTTTCTCCTGCTTTTCCCAAAATATCAATGACTTGTCCTATCGGGTTTTTTGTCCTCTTCGGGCCATTCTACAATTTTCACGACTGCTTTGTCCCCATTCTTTCCACCTTTCAGCTTATCTTTCGGGATAAAAATATCATTTGCCAGAGTGCGGTTCTCGGTCAGCAGAAAGGCGTAGAATTTCTCTACTTTCAGTGTGCCGACAAAAGTATCGTTGGCACGTTCCAGAATCTCTATCACTTCACCTTCCGGGTTCCGGTTCTTACGTTTGGCAAAGAGGGCTATTTTACTTTGTCATTATTCATGGCATGTGCCGAATTACGTTCGGCTATGAAAATGGTTTCTCCACCATCATCGGGGATGAAGGAGTTCTTGCCGTTGTCTTTTACGCTGAAAGACGCCAGTCATAATCAGGCCGTGGTCGTTCAGTTTGTAGTGTCCTTTTTCTACTTCTTGCAGAAAATCATCCTCAATCATTTCAGTAATGATGTCGGCACAAAGCATTTTAAGAGGATGTGTAGTAAGGTTCAGACTGCTTGATAATTGTTTCAGACTGAATGTTTCGTTCGGTTTTGTGTGGAATAAGCTTATCAGTCGTTCAGACATTTCGCTTTTTTTCATGCGTTTCCCTGCTTTTTTTTACTTCTTTTTAGCCATAAGGGGATATATTTATGTATTATGTGCTACAAAGTAAACAAAATAATTGGAATAGCGGTTCAATAGATACATTAAATTTGGTTGAATCTAAATGAAACGTGCTATCTTTGTCCGTTCTAAAACAATTGTTATGACTGAACTTGATAAGAAAATCAGGGAAAAAGAAATTTATAGAGTTACATTAGTGGGGAGTTTCGTTAATTTCTTGCTGGTTATTTTTAAATTCCTTGCCGGAATTGCAGGGCATAGTGCTGCTATGTTGGCAGATGCAGTTCATTCTCTATCTGACTTCATTACGGATGTAGTAGTGATTCTTTTTGTACGTATATCCAATAAACCAGTGGACAAGAGCCATGATTATGGTCATGGGAAATATGAAACATTGGCTACTGCTTTCATTGGTATGGCATTAGTTGGGGGTAGGATTTGGAATATTGTGGAATGGAGCAACAGATATATTGGTTTTCCTACGAGGTGGGGAACTTCGTCAACCGGGAATGTTGGCATTGGTTGCTGCCATTATTTCTATTCTGTTGAAGGAAATACTTTATCAATATACAGTCAGAGTGGGGAAAAGATGCCACTCACAGGCTGTTGTGGCGAATGCGTGGCATCATAGGAGTGATGCATTATCATCCATTGGTACGGCTGCCGGTATTGGCGGAGCGATTTTACTTGGTCCTCATTGGGCGGTACTCGATCCTATTGCCGCTGTGACAGTCAGTTTCTTTATTATGCGGGTTTCCATCAGGCTGCTGGTTCCTTGCCTGGATGAATTGCTGGAAAAGTCTTTGCCGGATAGTGTGGAACGTGAGATAGAAGGGATTGTGTTATCTTTTGATGGAGTCAGCGAACCGCATCATTTACGCACGCGGCGCATCGGAAACAATTATGCTATAGAGATTCATATACGCATGGATGGGAACATTTCTCTGCATAAAGCGCACGAGACGGCAACTGGTATTGAACATAGATTGAAAGAAAAGTTTGGAGAGGATACTCATGTGGGTATTCATGTGGAACCGGTGAAATAACATACGAAGAATGAATAACGAAGAATTTGCACAAAAGAACACTTGCTGCTTAAAGAAAGTATTGGTAACCGGAGCAAGCGGATTTATTGGCAGTTTCCTGGTGGAAGGAGGATTGGAGAGAGAGATGCAGGTATGGGCTGGTGTACGTAAAAGCAGTAGTCGTACCTATTTGAAAGATCCTCGCATTCAATTTGCCGAATTGGATTTTGCTCATCCCGGAAGATTGACGGAGCAATTGGCTGTTCATAAACAATTGCATGGGGGATGGGATTATATCATTCATTGTGCCGGTGTAACTAAATGCCGCCATAAGGACGAATTTGACAAAGGCAATTATGTCTATACCCGTAATTTTGTAGAAGCTTTGAGAACCTTGGACATGGTTCCCCGGCAATTTGTCTATATCAGTTCACTTAGTATTTTCGGTCCTATTCATGAAGATAATTATGCACCCATCAGTGAGCGTGATACGGCAATGCCCAATACTGCATATGGGGTCAGTAAGCTAAAGTCGGAACATTACCTGCAATCATTGAATGATTTTCCGACAGTGATTTTCCGTCCTACTGGAGTTTATGGTCCTCGTGAACGCGATTATTTTCTGATGGCGAAGTCTATCAAGCAGCATATAGACTTTGCTCCTGGTTTTAAAAGACAGGATCTTACTTTTATTTATGTGAGGGATTTGGTACAAGCTGTTTATTTGGCAATAGAACATGGAGTGCGGCAGCGCGCCTATTTTGTTAGTGACGGAAATGTCTATTCCAGCCGTACTTTTTCTGATTTGATACAAAAAGAACTTGGTAATCCGTGGGTTATACACATTAAATGCCCATTATTTATTTTAAAAGTTGTATCTTTGCTCGCTGAATTTTCAGCGCGTTGCCTGGGAAAGGTAAGTACGCTGAATGCTGACAAATATAAAATAATGAAACAACGTAATTGGCAATGCGATATTTCACCCTTGGTGGAAGAACTGGGATATCGTCCTGAGTACCCTTTAGACAAGGGAGTAAAGGAAATCATTGCATGGTATAAGAAAGAAGGATGGCTTTAAATTTATTCAAACGGGTAGACAGTGTGAAAGGATTGTTTGCCGTTGAGAGCATTAGTCTGATATATAATGCCCTCACGACCATAATGGTTTTAATATTATTTCCTCGTATGGACCACCCTGTAATTATGCTTTTGGAGCGTGCAGGCATTGTGGCCATTACGTTTGCATTAATATATTTGTATCGCAAGTATCCGTGTAAACTTACGGCATTTATACGAATGGCTGTGCAGATGGCATTTTTAGCGTATTGGTATCCCGATACCTTTGAATTTAATCGTCTTTTTCCCAATCTGGATAACTTCTTCGCTTCGGCGGAGCAGTTTTTGTTCCGTTGCCAGCCTTCGGTAGAATTTAGTGAACATTTTCCTTCCATGTGGTTCAGTGAACCATTTAATATGGGGTATTTCGCTTATTATCCAATGATTGGGATTGTGACTATTTATTATTTCTTGTTTCGTTTTGAGTGGTTTGAAAAGGTTTCTTTTGTGCTGGTCACTTCGTTTTTTATCTATTATCTTATTTATATATTGGTTCCGGTTGCCGGTCCGCAATTCTATTTCCCTGCTATCGGAATGGACAATGTGATGGCGCAGCATTTCCCTGCTATCGGTGATTATTTCAATAATAATGATATTCTGCTGCCCGGTCCCGGTTTTGATCATGGTTTCTTCTTTAATTTGGTAGAGGCCTCACAGGAAGTGGGGGAACGCCCTACTGCTGCTTTTCCTAGTTCGCATGTCGGTATATCTACCATTGTGATGATTATGGCCTATCGCGTTAATAAGAAACTATGTTATTTCTTGGCACCGTTCTACGTACTTCTATGCTGTGCTACGGTCTATATTCAGGCGCATTATTTGGTGGATGTTATTGCCGGCTGGATTTCGGCGGTATGTATTTATATTGTGGCTACTTATATGTATAAGCGTTGGTTTGCTTCTGTAGTCTTCCAACTTGTGCTGAAATAGTTTTAAAAAGTATATAAAAGCGTACAGGGTGTCCATTTTCGGACACCCTGTTTTGTTTATACCTTGTTGATTTTCAGTGATAAATGTTGCTGGCATGAATATTGCTTTAAAAATAATGGCTAAACGTTGCAACGTTTGGCATAGAAATAACGTCTAATGAATAAAACAAAAATAGTATGAGAAAATTAGTATCAACTTTAATGGCGGTGACCCTTATGTTAGTGTCTGCCACAGCATGTGCAGAGAGAATAACTCCTAGTAAGAACTATGTTACCAAAAAAGTGAATGTGGGTAGTTTTAATGCTATCTCTACCAGTTCTTCGGTGGATGTAATCTATACTCAAAGTTCCGGTGGGCAGGATGTGGAAATATATGCTCCGGACAATTTGGTGAACTATATTGATGTCCGTGTAGAGGGTGGAGTACTTAAGGTTGGTTTTAAATCACCAAGAAACAATTTTTCAATAAACGGAAAACATAAAAAGGAAGTAAGAGTTTCTGCTCCGGCTGTGAACAGCTTGAAAGCTTCCAGTTCCGGTGATATTATTATAAAGAATGGACTGAAAACGAGTGGGAAAGTTACTGTTAAGGCTAGCAGTAGCGGTGATGTAACAGGAAGCACTATTTCTTGTGATGATTTTGCGGCTACCGCTAATAGTTCGGGTGATGTGATTCTGGAAAAGGTATCTTGTACGAATTTCTCTGCTGATGCCAGTAGTTCGGGTGATGTATCTGTCAAGAATCTGAACGCTGCTGATGTATCTGCTGATGCCAGCTCTTCCGGAGATGTGATTTTGGCAGGTATTTGTGAGAACGCTTCTTACAGAGCCAGTAGTAGTGGGGATGTAAAGGCAAAAGGTATGAAGGCGGTCAATGTAACTGCCAGTGCCAGTTCCTCTGGTGATGTGGAATGTTATGTGACCGGTTCGCTGACTGCGAAAGCATCCAGTAGTGGTGAGGTGGCTTATAAAGGTAATCCTAAAGATATTGATTTCTCTCCCAAAAGAGGTTTGCGTAAAATGGAATAGATAATGTGTTAATGCTACAATATATTAATGTGCCAATTGGCTGTGCTGTATTCCGCATGGCAATTGGCACATTAGCATATTAGCACATTGTAGCATTAAGAATTCATTCCGTAATTCCCCCTGATATAATCCAAGATACTGAAAAGTTCTTTCACGGTTTCGGCACGGAGCATGGCGATACGTGTCTCTTTAAAGTTGGGGATGCCTTTAAATAAGGGAGAAGCAGCCAGATGGCGGCGTACATGAAGAATACCGCGGCGTTCGTCAAGCAGATTCACACTGTCCAACACTTCCTGACGGAGTACATTCAGCCGCCACTCAAAAGAAAGGGCAGGGAGTTCCTTACCGGTTTCTATATAATGTTTTACTTCCTTGAATATCCACGGGCGTCCAAAGCTGGCTCGGCCAATCATAATAGCGTCTACTCCATACTGGTCAAAACACTCTTTGGCACGTTGTGGCGTAGTTATATCCCCGTTTCCAATGATAGGTATATGCATACGGGGATTCTTTTTTACTTCACCTATTAAACTCCAGTCCGCTTCACCAGTGTACATTTGTGCACGGGTGCGTCCATGAATGGTCAGTGCTTCAATGCCGCAATCTTGTAATTGTTCTGCCAAATCTACTATAATTTTATGCTCATTGTCCCAGCCTAGACGTGTTTTTACAGTAACGGGAATTTTTACAGTGTCCACAACAGCACGGGTAATTTCCAACATCAGCGGGATATTTTGCAGCATACCTGCACCGGCTCCTTTACCGGCAACGCGTTTTACAGGACAGCCAAAATTAATATCCAGGATGTCAGGATGCGCCTCTTCCACTATTTTCGCCGCTTCTACCATTGTTTCCGTGTCTCTGCCGTAAATCTGGATGGCTACGGGGCGTTCCTCATCGTTGATATTCAGCTTCTGCATCGTTTTACCTACCGAGCGTATCAATGCATCTGCCGATACAAATTCGGTATATACCATATCAGCACCGAACTTCTTGCACATCAGGCGAAAAGCGGGGTCTGTTACATCTTCCATCGGAGCCAGGAAAATAGGGTATCTGCCCAGGTCTATATTTCTAATCTTCATTGTTGTATGTTTATCTTTGGGTTACAGAAAAGTCAGATTCATTTGAGTATTAATTTATAATCTGTGTGAATCTGTGTAATCTGTGGTGAAATCAGGCTGCAAAAATACGGAAAAAAGCCTACCTTTGCACATATATTAATCAAAAGAATAATGAAAGCTTCTATAAAAGACTTTGAAATAATGGCTCCTGTAGGTTCACGTGAGTCGCTGGCGGCAGCCATACAGGCAGGTGCGGATTCTATTTACTTCGGAATTGAGAGTCTGAATATGCGTGCACGTTCTGCCAGTACATTTACTGTCAATGATTTACGCGAGATAGCACAGATCTGTGATAAACATGGAATCAAGAGCTATCTTACGATCAATACCATTATTTATGATGAAGATATTGCTTTGATGCGTACCATTGTCGATGCGGCTAAGGAGGCAGGCATCAGTGCCGTGATTGCTGCGGATGTGGCGGTAATGGCTTATTGTTGCGAGGTGGGGCAGGAAGTACACCTTTCCACCCAATTAAATATCAGTAATGCCGGAGCGTTGAAATTTTATGCTCGCTTTGCCGATGTAGTGGTATTGGCACGTGAATTGAATTTGAAGCAGGTGCGGGTGATTTATGATACTATCCAGAAGGAACAAATTAAAGGTCCGAATGGAGAATTGGTCCGTATTGAGATGTTCTGCCACGGGGCACTCTGTATGGCAGTGTCGGGCAAGTGTTATCTCAGTTTGCATGAGATGAATGCTTCTGCTAACCGGGGGGCTTGTATGCAGATATGTCGCCGTGCATACGATGTGAAGGATAAAGAGAGTGATATTGAACTGGAGGTGGACAATAAATACATCATGTCTCCTAAAGATTTGAAAACTATTCATTTTATGGATGAGATGATAGAGGCTGGCGTGCGTGTCTTCAAGATCGAAGGGCGTGCCCGAGGACCTGAGTATGTACGTACCGTGGTGGAATGTTACAAAGAAGCTATTTGTTCTTATCTGGAGGGCACTTTTACCGAGGAGAAGAAGCAGGCTTGGGATGAACGGCTGAAGACCGTATTCAATCGGGGATTCTGGAATGGGTATTATTTAGGACAGCGTTTGGGTGAATGGAGTAAGAACTATGGTTCGGAGGCTACTGAGCGTAAGGTGTATGTGGGTAAGGGAATCAAGTACTTTTCTAATATTGGCGTTGCAGAGTTTCTGGTGGAAGCTGCTGAGATGAAAGTAGGGGATAAGCTTCTGATCACAGGACCTACTACAGGAGCGGTATTTCTGACGTTGGATGAGGCGCGTGTGGATTTGAAACCGGTGGATGTGGTAAGAAAAGGTCAACATGTATCCTTTAAAGTACCCGATAAGGTACGTCCTAGTGACAAGCTTTATAAGTTGGTTTCTCCTGAGGATTTGAAGAAGAAATAAAACAGAAAGAATGTGTTTCTAAAGAGATATTGAAATTTAAATCTCTTATGATTAAAATCCGAAGAGAAGCTCCCTTTTCTTATTTTATGTAGCAATGAATAAAGTAAGAAAGGGTAGGGTATCATGATGATACAGATTATTATAAAGCTGTTTCATTAATCTATTTTGAGTTATCCTTTGGAACTATAAATTTATTAATGAATACTCTCTTTTGATTTGTTTGAGAACAATAAAAAACCCGTAACAGTTCATTTTGCTACGGGTTTTTACTTTGTTAGAGTTTGCTGTTATTTGGTATAAATTGAGAGTTTAGGATGATCCTTGTAAAGGTTTTTGTTCGCCAGCTCTTCCGAATCCGTAATTCGGTACAAATAATATTTACTGTTTGGACAGAATGCACTTTTATCGGGGAAATTGAAGAAACGATGTCCTTGAGTCTTTTTCTTCAGGGTGTGAGTTTGTCCGTTTTCATCAGTGTAAATATAGTCAATGGGACCTTCGGGATATGCTTTGCGGACGTACGGTCTGTTGGTTACGGATAATGTCTATCAAACTGAATCCTTCCCCCATAATTCTTTGCGGCGTTCTAGCCAAATAGTTTCCAATAGATCCTGTTGTGAAAGTATTTGTATGAATGGTTTTTGCCCCTCTGGCTGTTTTTAAATCATTTAATTTGTTAATTGCATCTGGATCATTCAGATGTGCTTTTGCTTCTGCATTTATCAAATAAATTTCGGCAACGCGCATCAATACGATATCACCAAGTTGGTTTTCGATATCGCGGAATCTGAATTTAGAGTTACGCATCCATACATAGGCTGCTGATGCGACGTCAGCTCCCGGATCTGTGGCCCAGAACAGCATTTCTTTACGATAATCACCATCTTCGAACAAATCACGGAAGTAAGGGTCTACATTGAAGCTATAATAGTATGATCCTTTAGTTGTAGTATCTAAATAATGGAATTGATAACTGGCATTACTTTGATCGTTGGTTTGGGCATGTCCCCCAAATCCATTCTTTATTGTCTACAGAATTGAATCCGGCTTTATATTCACTTTCGGTCATTAAATAATTGTTTTTAGTTAACAATTGTCCGAGTAAGTTTTAGTCTTTCTCCCATTGACGAGCATAAAGACAGGCACGTGAGAGAATACCTAGGACAACTTCATTGTCAATTTTGTGTTTGGCGTCACGTACATAAGTTTCGGGAATAAGTTCTAATGCTTCTTCTAAATCGTTGATGGATTGCGCATATACTTCACTGACACTTGATGCGGGTTTTCCTTCTGCTGCAATTGTTTCATCGGTGGACTGTGTATAGACAGGTGCACATACAGCGTCCGGGTCTTTATCAATAGCAAAGGAATAACAAGAGGCCAGGTGCAGGTATAAGAAACCGCGTAAAGCCAATGCTTGTCCTTTAATTCGGTTTCTGTCGGCTTGCGTGCCTTCGGCAGCATCAATATTGTCTAATACGCCATTGCAGTCGTTGATTACACGGTATGCTAAAAGCCAGCTCAAGGTGTTTGTGCCTCCTTTTCCATAAATTGCAGAAAACTCATTATGTGTCCTAAAGCCATATTTGCTATTTAACACTACATCAGAACCCATTGCGTCATTTGCACGTAGCATTGCTCCATAGCCGGGGTTGGCGTAAGAATTGAAAGTTTCCATCAGGTAGTTCCAGCCACCATTAAGTACTTTTTCGTCATCTCCTGTTTTACCGAAAACAGAACCGGCATCTACATAAGTCGTAGGAATTGTATCCAAATCGCAGGAAGTGAGCATTGTACTTCCCAGTGCGAATGAAAATATATATTTTAAAATAAGTTTTCATATTCTTCTTTCTGTATTAAAGTTTCACATTGATACCGAATGAAATAGTTTTCATTGCCGGATAACGATAGTAAGTAGAGCCTCCGAAAGTTTGCTCTGGGTCTAGACCTTGTTGTTTGGCTAATGTCAGCATATTTTCTGCTTGAAAAAAATATGCTTGCATCTTTCAGCGTCAATGTATTCAGCAATGATTTCGGCAGATTGTAAGAGAATGTAATATTCTTCAAACGTAAGTATGAACGGTCAACTAAGAACCGGTTTGAAGAGTTTGTCCATGAACTTTTGGGAGAAGTAGTCAGACGCGGTACATCGGTATAGGGATTTTCAGGAGTCCAACGATCTAACATATCTACGCTCCAACCGGTGCCTGTAGGTCCTTGGCTCATCAATGAAACTTTATCCCCATTATAGATTTTACCACCAATGGAATAAGAGAATAAGAATGATAATGTAAAATCCTTGAATGAGAGATCTGATTGAAGACCGCCGGTCCAGTCGGGTAGTGAATTGCCGCATTTTACTTTGTCGTCCGGGGTGGTTGATGAATAGTCTTCTGTGGTTATCTTTTCTCCGTTGGTATTGTAACGATACCACGTAGGATTACCATTTTCAGGATTGACACCAGCCCATTCTACTAAATAGAAGTCATATAACGATCCTCCTTTCACCCATTTTTTGTTGCCACTCCACATTTCTTCGGCAGGCAATGAGGTTATTTTGTTTTTATAGGTAGTAGCATTAAAAGAAAGTTTCCATTTCCAATCTTTAGTCATGATAGGATATCCTGAGATTTGGAATTCCCATCCATAATTCTTGATAGCACCAATATTTTCGTCCATACTTGAGAAGCCTGAAGATGGCACTAAGTCTTTAGAGAATAATAAATCTTTGGAACGACGTTCAAAATATTCTATTGTACCATTTAGACGATTGTTCCAGAAACCAAAATCCAAGCCGATATTAGTATTTAGATTGGTTTCCCATGATAAATTAGGAGTTGCCAGACGATAAGCGTGCAAACCGGATTCACCGAGGTTATTGCGTATGGAATAGAGCGCCTGATACGCATAATAACCTACCTGGTCATTACCTTGTGCTCCGTAGCTGGCACGCAATGACAAATTGGATAGCCAGTCTGATGTGTCCTTCATAAACTCTTCCTGCATGATTTTCCAAGATGCGCCGACTGACCAGAAAGTACCCCAACGATGATCCGGATGGAAACGGGAAGAACCGTCAGAACGGACAGAAGCCGATAAGAAGTATTTTTGATTGTACGAGTATTCAGCACTTCCAAAGAAACTTAACAGCTTGTATTGGTCACTGTTTCCGCCAAAATCACCTAAAGAGGAAGCTGCGTCGGGCTCATAAAATCCATCCATGATGACTTTGCTGCGGCTTCCGCCGAAATTGGAAGTGTTATATTCATAATACTCCTGACCGGCCATCACACGGATATCATGTACATCATTGAACGTGTGTTGATAATTAATGACATTATTAAAAGTCATGCCTGTAGTGCGGTAGTTGTATTTGCTTACGCTGCCACCACTGATAGAACCTGTACCGTAAGTAGGATTGGTGTAGTTATGATTTGTTTTGTTGTTATAGTCAATGTTCAAAGACATCTTGTAAGCAAGCCCTTTGATCGGAGTTATTTGGATAAAACCACGTAAAGAGGCAGCATCACGTTTTATCTCACTTTTATCGTGTGGCATGGAAGCCAGCAGATTATATTTTGCATACGAGTTCGGGCGATACTCACCATAATCGAACATACGGTTACCATTTTCGTCCAACAGGTATGCTCCGGTTGCCAAATCGCGTTGATATACCGGATAGAAAGATGGTACCGAACGGGCAAACATGACCACATTGGAAATGGTAGAGTCATCTTGCTTGGGATAGTCTTGAACAGAATGAGTTCCTGATACGTTCAATCCGATCTGTAACCATTTGCGGATATCTGAAGTCACGTTGGCGCGAAGAGTATAGCGTTTGAAACCAGAGCAGATATAAGCACCTTGGTCATCCATGTAACCTGCTGAAACAAAGTACTTGGAGGTTTTGCTACCACCACTTACGCGTACATTTAAATCTGTATAGTGCGCATCTTGTGAAAGGGCGTCGTCCCAGCTGTCGTCCCATAATGGTTTGGCGCCTGCTACCAGTTTTCCGTCATGGCCGATTGGTTCAGGATAAGCACTGCCATAAGGATTGATGCCTAGATTGCCTGTAACATTGCTTGATGCCCATACAGCAGCTTCTTCGGCAGAGTAACCGTTGTCCATACGATAGTTACGCATGGCTTCCCAATATAATTCATAATATTGGTTTGTATTCAACTGGTCGTAGTCTGCCCGTGCACGGCTTGAAAAACCATATTTGGCAGATAATTCAACGGTGGGTGCGCTATCTTTATTTCCTTGTTTGGTGGTGATCATAATTACGCCGTTTGCTGCACGTGAGCCATACAATGCAGCGGAAGCTGCATCTTTCAATACAGTGATTGACGCAATATCTGAAGATGCTATGGAGGAAAGAGCACCATCGTAAGGAACACCATCAACCACATAGAGGGGATTGGTTGAAGCGTTTACAGAACCAACTCCACGAATCAGGATCGTTGCGTCTGATCCGGGTTGACCGCTGGAGGAAAAAGACTGTAAGCCAGCTACAGTTCCTTGCAGTGCTTTTGATACACTACTGACCTGTGCTTTTTCAATAGTACCGGCGGCAATATAGCTTGCAGACCCTGTAAATGTGGATTTTTGGTCAGTACCGTAAGGAACGGTTATCACTACCTCATCTACCATTTGGGTCGTGCTTCCTTTAATTCTACGTTAATCACTTTGTCGTCTGTTTACCGGTATGGTTACTGTTTCATAACCTACAAAAG
>ENA-OQNC01000035-OQNC01000035.1-human-gut-metagenome-genome-assembly--contig:-NODE-35-length-21709-cov-4.345102_pt1 | contig 21709 bp, 18 predicted proteins | sample MGYA00242626_ERZ504874 | MGnify/ENA primary metagenome ERZ504874 (study PRJEB26092, sample SAMD00036411) | human gut metagenome | host: Homo sapiens | study: EMG produced TPA metagenomics assembly of...
TGTGAACCCGGAAGAGCTGGAAGCAGGGGATAGATATCAGTTTTTATATGACAGAAGATGTTGTGGCAACGCATCGGATTGGAGGAGTTGACAAAGTCAGGGAAGTGCGTTACCACTTATGGGGTGAATAACCTTGATTCAGAAGGTAATCAAATCAATGACGCAAAAGCCGTTGATTTTGATCATATAATCGGGCGGGTGGAATACTCAATTCCGATCGTAGGATATGTGTATATGTTGATAAGGACGACGTCGGGAAAGGCAGGTGTGATCATTATAGTCCTTAGCCTATTCGCAGTTTCACGAATCCTGCAATACTTAGAGAAGGAGAAGAGAAGATGAAAGAAACAAACAAAAGCAGAAACAAATCAAAAATGGCAGCAGTCATTGCCGTATTACTTGTGTGCGTTTTGGCTGTCGGAGGTACGATTGCGTATCTGACAACTCACAGTAAATTAACCAACTCATTCACAGTAGGTAATATCGGACCGATCAAACCAGAGAAACCAGGTCCGGATCCTGAAGTACCGATTGACCCAGACGATACAACAAAATTAAATGGAAACCTGTATGAGCCACATTGGGTAGCAGATTCAAAATTGATGCCGGGAAACACTGTTGCGAAAGACCCGTATGTAGGTGTTGGACCTGGAAGTGAAGCATGTGATGTGTATGTTTACGTAACAAATGAAATGGTAAACAATCAGATGATGTATTTTGCAATGAACGAGGGATGGTCTGCAGTGGAAGCTGACGCGATTACAGTAGATCAGAAAACATATTACACAGGCGGTCTGTTCAAATATGATGCAGGTTTAGATGCATCTAATGTAAAAGATAAAAATGTGTGGACAGACAAAGCGCTGTTTGATAACGTACTTGTTTCCAAAGATGCAAATATCGAAGACTTTGTAGCAAAAGAAGATGCTACAGGCAGAACAATTACTGTACAGGCATTCTTGCATCAGTCAAAAGATGCTCAGGGAACAGAGATTGAAGACAATGTAATCTTAGAAGCAGACCAAAAAAGCATTTGGTATTACAAAATAATTGAAAAAGATAAATTTACATAATCATTTAAAAATATGCAGGATTTGATTAGCGAATAAAATAGGAAGCAGGAGGAGAGAGCTATGAAAAGTATGAAAGAAAGGATAACAATTATTTGTATTATTTCGATATTGCTTTGTGCTCTTTCCTCCGTTGCTTTTTCAACGAGTGAAGGCACAGCGGAAAATATTATTTCGTTTGGCAGGCTGAAAATTCAGCTGATCAATAACAGGATGGATGAAAATGGAGAAGAAGTCTCCGTAACGACAGAAGAGGAAAAGTTAAACGGGAATCAGGTATCTCGTATCATAAAAGTAAAAAATATATGTGAACACCCGGTATATGTCAGGGTCAAGATTGAGTTTAGCGGTGAAGATAAACAAGGAAAGTTTCAGGCGGGAGAGTATGTCTCGTTCCAAGATCCGACCGGAGAATGGGTAAAACATGGAGAGTGGTATTACCATAGCAAAGCGCTGGAGCAGGATCAGGTGACGGGCAATCTTTTTGAGGAACTGATATTTGATTTAGATAGATTAAAGACAGACCATGCAGGAAGCAAAATTGAATTTGTAGTTTCCGCACAGGCTGTTCAAAGTGAAAATAACGGAACATCGGCAGAGACAGCGAATGGCTGGCCGAAGGAGGCAGAATAATGAAGAGAGAAAACGAAAGGCAAATTAAGAAAAATTTATCAAAGATCTTGGGTGTGCTGGTACTCTGTCTTATAATGCCTCTCTTATTTTCAATTTCTGCAGAGGCGAAAGAAGCAGAGGAATCTCAGCAGCAAGAGAAAGTGCAGCAAACAGAGAGAATAAACGAAATTAATACATTTGAAGATTTTTTTATTTTTGCAATGGCAAGTCAGACACTGGATTACGAGGGACACAGGGTGGTCCTAAATACAGATTTGGATCTTACAGATGCTGATATTAAGGCCATGTTGGAAAAATATGGTGTAACGCATCTTACGGTTGGAACGAAGGACAGACCGTTTAAAGGAACGTTTGATGGTCAAAATCATAGAATCAAAGGTCTTGTCTATGAACCGAATATTATAAAGGACCCGAATAGTGGATTGTTTTCTTTTACAGATGGAGCCACTATTCAGAATCTTACTCTGGAAAATGCAGATATAGAAGCAATTTATCAAGGCGGAATTGTGGTTGGTCATGCAAAAAACACACACCTGGAAAATCTGACAGTTTTAAACAGTAAGATCAAGCTGTCTTCGGCAAACAATGTAATCTCGCTGATTACAAACCTTGGATTCTGTGGTGGAGGAATCGCAGGAATTATGGAAGACAGCGTAATGTATAACTGTGAGATCAGTGGAACAGAGATTGTTAATAACAGTACATCGGGAGTCACCGGAGTCGGAGGAGAAGGTCTGTATATGGGCGGTCTGGTCGGCTGGGCAGAAGATTCTACGATCGAATATTCAAGAGTACGTTCTAATTATGTGGGAGAAAGCAATGAATTACAGGAAAGCGTTGTCAGAAATGATTATGATATCGCAGTCGGCGCTCTTGGAGGAAAATCCGTTTATGCCGGAGGAATTGTCGGTGGTGTGAATACAGCTGATGGAGAAACAAGGATTGTAGATTGTTTCTGTACAGCAGACGTATCTTTTTATGCGGCAAACTATGTCGCAGTCGGTTCGGGAATTGCGGGATATGCAGGCGGTATCACAGGTGCACTTAGGGGAAATTCCCACATTGAGCGATGTCATTATGCCGGAAATATTCATTCCAAACAGTACAATGCCATCCTTGTGATTCCGATTATTCAGACAGATGTAAACATCAGTGGTATTGCAAATATTAAAGAGAGTCAGGCAACGGTGACAGATTCCTATTTTAAACGAAGTGAAAGCAGTACCAGTAAAACGATAAGAGCGGTGGAAGATTGGAACGATACGCCACAGTATTCAGCAAAAGATGATAAAACATATGAAGATCGTGAGTTCTGGAAAGATCATGACTATGATTTTGAAGGAACAAAAATCAGAGGAGAAGCTACAGAACACATCAACAAATGGGTAATGGATTATGATTTGGGAATTCCGGTTCACGGAAGCCATATGTCTGTGACATTTGACTTCCCGGGAGCAGGGGTGGTATCCGTTGATCCGACTGCGCTTGTCAATGAAAAGGTATCAACGGATGACGCATACCATTTTGCAGTCCAGGGCATCCACCCTCGCGGGGATGTCAATGCAACGCTGGAAGTAAATCCGGTGGACAGCAATCCGGAAGATAAGATTACCGAATACGAGTTTGCCGGATGGTTTAAGCAGAAAGACGTAGGAAAAGATTCTGTATCGGATATGTCTGAACTGGAAGCAATCACACATGCAGAAGGAGCAGAACCGGTCAGTCAGGAACAAAGGTACACATTTAAATTTGGAAATAACGAGACAGATAAGGATTTGTATATTGCCTGTCTGAAAGCCCGGATTGCATTCCATGAACTTGACGGAATGGAGATGACAAGCGATACGAAATACTATACTTATCGGGAAAACCTGGCAGATGTTGTGCCGACGGTTACGCCGGATGGAGCCGTATTCTATGGATGGACAACGGAGCCAAATCCGGACGAATCAGGCGGTGGCTATTCCGCGATTACTTCCGGAAAATTGGAAGAACTTTTGAATAAGGGGGCAATTTACCACGCGGGAGATCCGGTTGAGAAAACCATGGAGTTGTATCCGATCTTTACAAATTATATTACAAATATCAAAACAGTGTTTGAAGGACATGAGCAGGGTGAAGGTAATCTTGAATCCGAGCGGCAAGGTGTTGGATATACGTCTGTTGGAAGCGATGACACCGGTGTATTTATTCAGGTGACAGGAGCAGAAGCAGATGGCGCATTTCCGGCAGGATATCGTTTCCTTGGATGGTATCAGCAGATCGGAGTTGATGAGCAGGGACAGCCAATCGAGGCGCGAGTCAACAATGAGCAGACATATTATGTGCCGGATGTGTCGAAAGAAGTAACCTATACGGCTCGGTTTGAGTATTTAACAGATTATTATGCAAATACAAAAGAAAATGGTGAAATCGATGGTGCATATCAATATAGTAACTTTTATTCCGAGTGGGTGAGGTATCAAAGTATATTTGACTATGATCGTGCTGCAGATATGTTGCCACTTGATTATTCTCATCATTTTACCCATTGGTCATTAGAAGAACATGGAGTGGGAAAATGTTCAGATTCATCGGATCAGATTCCAAATCCATATTCGATTGTAGCACCTGCTTCGATATATGCACATTGGAGCGATAATAGCGACTATAATATTACAGTATTGAGTGATTTTCCAAATGCAGCCAAGCTCTCAATGTGGGGTAGGCCAGAAAGTCTTGTGAATAGATTAACAGTTCAGGCAGAACCCAAAAGTGGATATCAGTTTATATTTTGGGCAGGAGAAGAAAATCAAAGTCTTAACAACAATAAATTTAGTTCAAAAGATATGACCTGGGAGGTTGATAAGGCACAAATATTTATACCAACGAACAGATATATAATAAAAGCTCATTTAGCAGCATCGTTGAACTTCCATTATAAAACGGATATTGGGGCAGAAAGTGAAATGTCTACTGTTTGGAGACGGTATGAAGATCCGGTATTCCAAAAGACACAGGATATCTACACAGGATATACGTATCCATATTCCGGTGATCCAGTAGGGGATGGTGTTTCTTTAGTTCGCGATGCCTCTCCATCAGATGACCAAATGCTGATTAAAAATGCTGATGGAACTGTAAATAAAAATTATGAATTCCTCGGATGGATCCAGGCAAAAGAGGCTAATTCACAGGAAAACGGCGGTATTGTAAAAGGCGGTGCAGAGTGGAATTATATCTACGATGTAGAAAATGACCAGTACTGTACTTCCGATGCGGACAAGGCATTGCCATATCTTCTTAAGGATGACGCAGTTGTTACGGAGACAATGGAACTTTATCCGGTATATGTAAAATATGACATCAAGACGACAACGAATATTCATCAGATGGCAGAACTTCCAAACGGAGTTCAGTATCCAAATGTACCGTCATATGAGTTGGTAATGGATGAAAATACAGGAAAAGGAACTGCAACAATAACATTGACCGCAGAGACAAATGTTACTCCGGTAAGAGAAGGCGAAGATGCGAAATATGAACTTGTCGGATTCAAGTGTACCTTATCAGACGGAAAGGTTACAGATCTGTGGGGAACAGGTACTCCAAATGGAAATAGCTACACCTTCCAGATGACCGTAGAAGCGGGAAAATCGTATACATTTATGTCTATTTATAATCCGGCTTTCGTTGTATATCATATGGATGGTCAGAGCCTGGAAGACAGTACGCATCTGGAGACAAGAAATGTAGGACAGCCGTTAGGACTGATGCCGGAAATAAATTACGACAGAATGCCAGAAGAACTTAAGAATGCATATATGATTGGCTGGACGGAAGAGAAGCCGAATGGATGGTATCACTACTATGCTTCAAAAGAAGCATATGATCAGACGCCGCTTCCACTTGTAAACGAGAAAACGACTGTCGAGCATTCCATGGATCTGTGGCCGGTATTTGTTCAGGTTTCTGCAGAGGTAAACAGTAATATTGACCAGACTATTCAGGAGAACGGTGGAGATCCGGCAACCGTGCGTTATGTACAAAATGATCACAATGTATTTTCTCTTGTAGCAAAAGAGTATGCAGGCTATGCGTTTAAAGGATGGTACACCGGATATGTATCTGATGAAAATCCTGGAACATTACTGACGGAAGAGAGTACATATCTGATTCCGGAGTCTGAACTGTTTGCAAATGGAAAATACACAGCAGTATATGCACAGTCGATAGATATCAATTATTATGATTTTAACGGAAATATTATCTACACAGCAAAGACGACAGCCGATGAGAATCGGACATTTGTGAGCAAAGATCCTGAGGATCCAAAGAAAGAAGTTCCGATCGATACAGAAGCATTTGTACAGATTGAAGAAAAGATAAAAGAGATACAGGAAGCAAGTGGCACGAACCTGAAATTCGTTGAGTGGCGCTGGTGGAACGAGGCGAAACAAAAATATGTGAGCTGGGAAGAGTTTAAAGACACAGAGGTTACGCAGTCTATGAATTTATATCCGGTGGCATATGCAATTACGTTTTTAGACTCAGAAGAGAGTGTGTATGACGGTATGGTCTATTCTGTGAGTGAAGGTGAAGATGGAACAAGAGAGCTGAATACACTATTTACCAAAAAATATACACAGCCTGAAATCAAGATTGCAGTGGAAGAAGTTGCAGGTCAGCATGACACGCCAGATATAATGAAGAAGGGAATCCAGGGTATTCGAACCAATGTATACATGTCAGGTGAGCCGGATAAAGAGGGCAATCCAACGTATGTAAGCGCCAGTGAGGGAAGCGTTCTGACAGATGAGAATGGTATGGCAGTACATAAGCTGTATGGACGTCTGGTTGTTCGCAAGTCTTATATTGGATTGAAAACAGACGGAATGGTACTTGTAAATGTTCAGAAGCTGGATGACTCCGGAAATCCGGATGGAGCTTTATTTAGTGTGCCGCTTGCAGTGAAAGACGGAGAAGGCAGGACAGAAGTGAAACTGCCGCTTGGAAACTATCGAGTTTCAGAAGACATGACCTGGGCATGGCGAGATCAGGCAGACAGTGTGATGCTGAATGGTCAGGCACAGACAGGTTTTGATCAGAGTGGAACGACAGATGTGACGATTGATATCTTGCAGTCTGAAATCATTGTATATGGTAATGCAAGACAGAATGAAAAATGGTTCTCTGATTTCTGTGAAATGAAAAATGTATTCGGCAGTGAAGTACAGGCAGGAGGAAATTGATCATGGCAGATAGAAAAAGACAAAAAAAGAAAAACAGACTCCGGCTTCAGGAACGAGTCGGAGTGGCCGTTCTCAGTATCGTTCTGATTGCTTGTGTTTTCGTTGTGGGTGCAGTTGCATACTTACAGCGCGAAGCAAAACTTGTGAACACATTTGAAACAGGAATTGTGGAAACGGAAGTGCAGGAGAATTTTGATGGGGCTGTAAAGAGTAATGTATTCTTGAAAAATACAGGAACAGTTGACGAATATCTCCGGGCAAAGATTCTGATTTACTATGAAGACAACGAAGGAAATATTGTTGGAGAAGTTCCGGCAGAAGGAATGGACTATCAGATAGACTGGGGAGACAGCGCGCAATGGCTGAAAAGCAGCAATGGATATTATTATTACGCAGCTCCGGTAAAGAGTGGTGATGCAACAGATGTGCTGATTCAAGAATGTCGGGAAACAGAAAAAGAGAATCGTCATCTTGTTGTTGACATTCTTGCGGAGGCCATTCAGGCAGAACCGACTACTGCGGTGGAAGATGCGTGGGAAAGTCAGGTTTCGGTGAAAGCAGACGGAACGCTTGAGCTGAAACAGCAGAATTAAGCGGGCAGAAAGAGAGGAAGATAAAGATGAGGAAAAAGAGACGGAACAAGATTGGAATCTTCCAAAAGACCGTATTCCCAAAGAAAAAAGTGGCTGTGAGTGTTATGCTGTTTGCAGTGCTGATGCAGCTGGTCATGCAGCCGATGTCTGTACATGCTTCCATACAGTCCGCTTCTGGCAAAAATGCAGTTCCTGAAGTGAGTTATCATGGAAAAGAGCAAAGCATTACTTTTAAAAACACCGATGGAACCGATCTGTTTCAGGGGTTCAAAAATCTGATGCCGGGCGATGTGCGTGAACAGGAGATGATCCTGAAAGCCAAAAATATTACGCATGAAACAAGTTTCTATTTGAGAGCAGAGTGTGACGATGAGACGCGGGAGATTTTAAAAGATGTGAGAATGGATCTCTATGCGAATGACCGGCTTGTCGTTGAAAATGGACTGATCCTGGAAAATGTGAAGTTGGGAACCGTTTCCGATAAGACGTCAATCCAACTGAAAGCAGTGCTGAAAGTCCCGACGTCACTGGGAAATGAAGTGGCAGGCAGAGAGTTTCCTGTGAAATGGTATTTTAGCGCACAGCAGGATGGGGACGAAATCGTAAGTGTCAGTCCCTCTGATCCGGATGCAGGTCAAAATAATGGGATTATCCAGACCGGTGATGAATCCGGGCAAGGGCTGACGCTGCTTTTGATCGTGGCAGGAGTATCCCTTCTTATTATAGTGATCGTGATCTGTAAAATTTTCAGGAAAAATAGAAATGATATTGACATTTCAGGCAATACGGTGTAAAGTCCTATTGTTACAAATGAATGATGCAAACTTTCTCTTATTCAGAGCAGTGGAGGTACAAAGGACCTATGAAGCTGCGGCAACCCCGTCAAGGAAGGTGCCAACCTGAGCGAGCAATCGAACAATAAGAGGATTGTTTTGGTAAAGAACAGTCCGCTTTTTGGCGGGCTGTTTTTATTAGAAGAGATGCAGTCCGAAAAGAGAGAAAGAAACAAAGAAGGAGGAACAAAATGGAAAAATTATTATTTACATCGGAATCTGTTACAGAGGGACATCCGGATAAGATCTGTGATGCGATTTCAGATGCGATCCTGGACGCTTTGATGGAGCAGGATCCGATGAGCCGTGTTGCATGTGAGACTTGCGTGACAACCGGTATGGTCATGGTCATGGGAGAGATTACAACAAAAGCATATGTAGATATTCCGAGAATTGTAAGAGATACAGTGCGTGAGATCGGATACACAAGAGGAAAGTTCGGATTTGATGCAGATACATGCAGCGTGCTGACAACGATCGATGAGCAGTCGGCAGATATTGCACTTGGTGTAGACAAGGCATTGGAAGCAAAAGAAAATAAAATGTCCGATAATGAACTGGAAGCAATCGGAGCAGGAGATCAGGGTATGATGTTTGGATATGCATCCAACGAAACAGCAGAATTTATGCCGTATCCGATCGCAATGGCACACAAACTTGCCCTTCAGCTGACAAAAGTGCGCAAGGACGGAACGCTCTCTTACCTGCGTCCGGACGGAAAGACACAGGTAACAGTAGAGTATGATGAGAATGGAACTCCGAAACGTCTGGATGCAGTGGTACTTTCTACACAGCATGATCCGGATGTGACACAGGAACAGATCCACGCAGATATCAAGAAATATGTATTTGACGAGATCATCCCGGCTGAGATGGTAGATGAACATACAAAATTCTTCATCAATCCGACAGGCCGTTTTGTGATCGGCGGACCACACGGAGACAGCGGTCTGACAGGAAGAAAGATTATTGTAGATACTTACGGCGGAATGGCACGTCACGGCGGCGGGGCATTCTCCGGAAAAGACTGTACAAAGGTAGACCGTTCTGCGGCATATGCAGCACGTTATGCAGCAAAGAACATTGTGGCAGCAGGACTGGCTGACAAGTGCGAAATTCAGCTTTCTTATGCGATCGGTGTTGCTCAGCCGACTTCCATTATGGTAGATACATTCGGAACAGGAAAAGTATCCGAAGAAAAACTGGTGGAGATCGTGCGTGAGAACTTTGATCTTCGTCCGGCAGGAATCATCAAAATGCTGGATTTAAGACGTCCGATCTACAAACAGACTTCTTCTTACGGACACTTTGGAAGAAACGATCTGAATCTTCCGTGGGAAAAACTGGACAAAGCAGAAGTATTGAAAAAATATTTATAACAGTAGACGGAATGCCTCTTTTGGTTTATAGTAATACGAAAGAGGTGCGGAAAATAAAAAGAAGGACAGGGACCTGCACCAGGGACTGTCCTCTTTTCTGTATTAGAGCATGCAGGATGGGAGGCGATGAAGATGAAATTAAAAACCAAGCTGATTCTTGCGTTTATGATCGTGATGATTCTGCCTACATTGTTTACAACTGTAGCGATGACGGCATTTGCGCCAAAAGCGGTGAATGATATTCAGGAATTATATCTGATCATTGTATTTTGCACGGCATCAGCTCTGATCTTCTGGATTTACAGGACGGTTTCACTGCCGCTTGCAAAACTGCAGGCAGCGGCCCGCAATATCAAAGAGGGCAATCTGGATTTTGAAATTAAGAATGAGACCAATGATGAAATCGGACAGCTCTGTCAGGATTTTGAAGAGATGCGTTTGAGACTGAAGGCAAACGCAGAAGAAAAGGTGGCATACGATAAAGAGAACAAAGAATTGATCAGTAATATTTCCCATGATCTGAAGACACCGATCACGGCTATCAAAGGTTATGTGGAAGGAATTATGGATGGAGTTGCAGACACTCCGGAGAAGATGGACAGATATATCAAGACCATCTACAATAAGGCGAATGAAATGGATCTTCTGATCAATGAACTGACATTCTATTCCAAGATCGATACGAACCGTATTCCGTATAATTTTACGACGATTTCAGCAAAGCAGTATTTTGGTGACTGTGCAGAGGATTTGTTTATGGAACTGGAGGCAAAGGGCGTACAGTTTCGGTATAGAAATTATCTGGAGACAGATTCTAAGGTGATTGTGGATCCGGAGCAGCTTCGAAGAGTGATCAGCAATATTGTAGGGAATTCTGTAAAATATATGGATAAGTCAGATCCTTCCATTACCATGGATTTAAAGGATGTAGGAGATTTTGTTCAGATTGAACTGGGAGACAACGGAAAAGGGATTGCGGCGAAAGATCTTCCGAATATATTTGACCGGTTTTACCGGACAGATGCGTCACGGAATTCTTCCAAAGGCGGAAGCGGGATCGGGCTTTCGATCGTGAAAAAAATTGTAGAAGAGCATGGCGGAAAGATCTGGGCTACCAGTGAAGAGGGCGTCGGGACAACCATGTACTTTGTAATCAGAAAATATCAGGAGGTACCAATGAATGAGTAAACGAATATTGATTGTAGAAGATGAGGAAAGTATTGCAGATTTAGAGCGGGACTATCTGGAGTTGAGCGGATTTCAGGTAGAAGTGGCAAATGACGGAGAGACAGGGCTTAACAAGGCAATGAAAGAGGAGTTTGATCTGATCATTCTGGATCTGATGCTTCCGGGAGTGGATGGGTTTGAAATCTGCCGTGAAGTGCGGAGTCAGAAAATACACCGATCATTATGGTATCTGCAAAGAAGGATGACATTGACAAGATCCGTGGTCTCGGACTGGGAGCAGACGATTATATGACAAAGCCATTCAGCCCGAGTGAGCTGGTGGCAAGAGTGAAGGCGCATTTGTCCCGCTATGAGCGTCTGATCGGAAGCAATGTAGAAGAAAATGATGTGATCGAGATCCGTGGTCTGAAGATCGATACGACAGCGAGAAGGGTGTGGGTGAATGGAGAAGAACGTTCCTTTACGACAAAAGAATTTGATCTTTTAACGTTCCTTGCAGGACATCCGAATCATGTATATACAAAAGAAGAGTTGTTCCGGGAAATCTGGGATATGGAATCTGTAGGGGATATTGCGACTGTGACGGTGCATATTAAGAAAATCAGAGAAAAGATTGAATATGATACATCACATCCGCAGTATATAGAGACAATATGGGGAGTAGGATACCGGTTTAAGGTAGTAAAAAGATAGAAAACAGATTGGCAGAATGTGCACAGTAAGTTCAAGGAAAAAGAAAAAAGTAACATTTAACACGATGCAGATCATTGCGTTTGGATTTTTAGGAGTGATTTTTCTCGGAAGTATCCTGTTATATCTTCCGATCAGTAATCAGGAGCCGATTGCGTATCTGGACGCACTGTTCGTATCGGTTTCGGCCGTGTGTGTGACAGGGCTGGTCACTGTATTTCCGGCTGCACAGTTTACCTTGTTTGGAAAGGTAGTACTGCTGGGGCTGATCCAGATCGGAGGACTGGGTGTCATCGCATGTACGATGGCGGTATTTCTGGCAATTCGCAAGAAGATCACCATGAAGAGCAGGGTTATGATCCAGCAGACATACAATCTGGAGACGTTGAGCGGAATGGTACGGTTTATTATCCGGATTCTGAAGGGAACAGTTCTTGTAGAGGGCATCGGAGCGGTGTTATTTGCGTTTCATTTTGTTCCTGAGTATGGATTTATCAAAGGTGTAGCATACGGGATTTTTCATTCTGTTTCTGCATTTTGTAATGCAGGAATTGACGTGCTTGGCACTTCCAGCTTTATGGAGTATGTAAGCTCACCTCTTGTCAGTCTGACTACGATGTTTTTGATCGTTGCGGGAGGACTCGGATTCACAGTCTGGCATGATGTGCGAATGAACCTGCAGGATGTGGCAGGACAGAAACGCCCCTTAAAACGCTTGTTTACGAGATTGCATCTTCAGTCCAAGATGGTGATCGTCATGACAGCGGGATTGATCATGATAGGAACGCTGGGATATTTTCTGCTGGAGTATCACAATGATGCAACCATCGGAAAGCTTGGATTTGGTGAAAAGCTTCTGGCATCCGGATTTCAGTCCGTGACGACGAGAACAGCTGGATTTGCTACAGTTTCTCAGGCAGAACTGACTTCGGCATCCAAGTTGTTTGGATGTATTCTGATGTTTATCGGAGGTTCTCCGGGAGGTACGGCGGGCGGTATCAAGACGACGACAATGGCCATCTTGCTGCTCACCTGTGCTGCAGTGATCCGGGGAAGAAAATCAACGGAGTGTTTCGGAAGACGGCTTGCAGAATCCAATGTACGTTCCGGGATTGCGATTGTATTTCTTACATTTGCAATCTGGCTGACAGGTCTGTTCGGACTTGCTGTTTTAGAGCCTGATGAGCGGTTTATCGACTTGATGTACGAGGCGACCTCCGCGATCGGAACGGTGGGACTTTCCGCAGATCTGACGCCGTCGCTGACAAGAGGCAGTCATGTGATCCTGATGATCCTCATGTATGTGGGGCGAATCGGGCCGATCACCATGGCGCTGGTATTTGCCGGAAGAGAAGATATGCAGGCAAAATTCAGGGATTTGCCGGAAAAACGGATTATGTTAGGATAGAAGGGGTAGAAAGACATGAAAAAACAATTTGCAGTGTTCGGATTGGGAAGTTTTGGGCGGAGTGTTGCCCTGACACTGGAAAATCTGGGATGCGATGTAGTGGTAGTAGATAAATCATATGAAAAGATCCAGGAGATTTCAGATATGGTCTCTTATGCGATGCGGGCGGATGTATCGGATCCTGATGCACTTCATGCACTGGGAGGAAGAAATCTGGACGGAGCAGTCGTTGCAGTCTCTGAAAGTCTGGAAGCGAGCATTATGGCCACGATTATCTCCAAAGAGATGGGAATCCCGTATGTGCTCGCAAAGGCGAAAGATGAGCTGCAGGGCGCAATCCTCGAAAAGGTGGGGGCAGATGCCATTGCCTATCCAGAGTGCGATATGGGGGAACGGGTGGCAAAAAGCCTGATGTCCACGGCATTTGCAGACTGGATCGAATTGTCCTCCGAATACAGCATGGCAGAAGTGGTGATTCCGGAAAAATGGGTCGGAAGAAGCTTAAGCGAATTGAAGATCCGTGAGCAGTACGGGATCAATGTGGTTGGAATCATTCAGGGAGTGCAGGTGGATGTTACACTGGATCCGTATGAGCCGCTTCCGGAGGGAGCGATTCTGATTCTGATCGGAGCCACTTCGGTTTTGGAAAAATTTCATACATGGAAGTAAGAAAGATGATCACAAGTACAAGTAATCAAAGAGTAAAAGAATTATCTCAAATACAGAAAAAAAGTAAAATACGCAGCCGCGAAGGAATCTTTATTGCGGAAGGAATCCGCATGGTCAGAGAAACACCTCATGAGCGCCTGGTAGGTCTGTACTTTTCGGAGAGTTTTGAAAAAAAGTATGGAAAAGAAGTGCTGGATGTGATTTCAGGGGGAGACTTAAAAGTCCGGGAGCAGATCCGCAAAAAGACGGAAATCTTGTCTGATGCGGTATTTTCTTATGTGTCTGATACCAAGACGCCGCAGGGAGTACTGGCAGTTGTGCATCAGATGGAATATACTTTGGGTCAGATGACAGAGGGAGCTATTCCGCATTTGATGATCTTAGACAATCTGCAGGATCCGGGCAATCTGGGAACAATCTTTCGAACAGCGGAGGCTGCCGGAGTGACAGGTATCATAATGAGCCGGGATTGCGTGGATATTTACAACCCAAAGACGATCCGCTCCACCATGGGAGCACTTTACCGGATGCCGTTTTTGTATGTGGATGATCTGAAAGAGACGATCCACACGTTGAAAGAACAGAATATCAAAAGCTATGCGGCACATCTGGATGGGAAAAATACCTATGATAAAGAAGACTATAGACAGGGAACTGCTTTCCTGATTGGAAATGAAGGAAATGGGCTCAGAGAAGAGATCGCACAGTGTGCCGACACTTGGATCCGAATCCCGATGTGTGGACAGGTGGAGTCATTAAATGCGGCGGTGGCAGCAACAGTTCTGATGTTTGAAGTCAGCAGACAGCGGAGAGGATAACACGTTTTCAGAAATTGACAGGGGTGATAGTATGGAACCATTGTTAGATCTGACAAAAGAATATGGTCTGGTGCTGGATGGCGGCGGGGCAAGAGGAGCCTATCAGATCGGTGCGTGGACAGCGCTTGAGGAAGCAGGCGTGAAGGTCTGCGCGGTGGCAGGGACTTCTGTAGGAGCATTAAACGGTGCTCTGATCTGCATGGACAGTGTGGAGAATGCACAGAAGATCTGGGCAGAGATGAAGTTTTCCAGAGTCATGGATGTGGATGATGAGTGGATGCAGCATCTGTTCAGCAAAGATGGAAAAAAATAAGGAAGTATTTTCTGAACTCTGGAAAAAACTTTCAGATGGAGGTGTGGATACTTACCCCGCTTCGAAATCTGATCCACGAAATGGTGGATGAAGAGAAAATCCGACATTCGGGAAAGGAGTTCTGTCTTCTGACATTTTCTGTGACGGATATGAAAGAGCTGGATCTTTCGCTGGAAGATATTCCTGAAGGCGCTCTGGAAGATTTTTTGCTTGCCAGTGCTTATCTGCTTGGATTTAAAAATGAAAGGTTGCAGGGAAAGCGTTATATTGACGGAGGCGTGATCAACAATGTTCCGTTGAACTCCCTGTTAAACCGTGGGTATAAGGATATTATTACCATCCGGATCCATGGACCGGGAAGAGAGCCCAGGGCAAATATTCCGGAAGACGGTGAGGTTCATGAGATCAGCCCGAGAGTGCGGCTGGGAAGTATTCTGGAATTTGACAGCAAAAGAAGCCGGCAGAATCTGAAGATCGGGTATTATGATGCAAAACGGATGCTCTATGGTCTGGAAGGAGTTATATATTATCTGGAGCAGACCCATGAGGAGACGTGGTATGAAGACAGATTATGCGAGATTCCGGATCTGGAGAAAGCCGAGATGGCATTTGTACTGAAGCTTCCCATTGGGTGTTCTGCCAAAGAGCTGTATCTGGCAATGCTGGAAGCAAGCGCCAAGCTGCTTCGCATTCCCAAATATCAGATCTATACTGTGGATCAGCTCCGTGATCTGGTACAGGAACATTATGAGAAACTGGAAGATCAGATGCATCTTCCGAGATTTACACACACATTGATTCAGATAGAAAGGAACAGAACTATGAACTTAAAAGGAAGAAATTTTTTGACACTCAAAGATTTTACACCGGAAGAGATCACATATCTTCTGAATCTGGCAGCAGATCTGAAAGAGAAGAAGAAAAACGGCCAGCCGGTTGATTTCTACAGGGGCAAAAATATTGCACTGATCTTTGAGAAGACCAGTACAAGAACACGCTGTGCATTTGAAGTTGCGGCACATGATCTGGGCATGGGTTCTACCTATCTGGATCCGACCGGTTCTCAGATCGGAAAGAAGGAAAGTATCGAGGATACTGCAAGAGTACTGGGAAGAATGTATGATGGAATCGAATACCGCGGATATGGACAGGAGATCGTGGAGGAACTTGCAAAATATGCCGGGGTTCCGGTATGGAACGGTCTGACCAATGAATATCATCCGACACAGATGCTGGCAGATATGCTCACGATCCGTGAGAATTTCGGTACTTTAAAAGGTCTGAAACTGGTGTACATGGGTGATGCAAGATATAACATGGGAAATTCTCTGATGATCGCCTGCGCGAAGTTGGGACTGGATTTTGTGGCTTGTACAACAGAAAAGTATTTCCCGAATGAGGAACTGGTAGAGACATGCCGCGGATATGCAAAAGAGTCAGGAGCAACGATCACACTGACAGAGAATGTAGAAGAAGGAACAAAGGATGCGGATGTTATCTATACCGATGTCTGGGTATCTATGGGAGAGCCGGATGAAGTCTGGGAAGAGAGAATCCGTGAATTGTCTCCATATAAAGTGACAAAAGAAGTGATGGCAAATGCAAAAGAGTCTGCGATCTTTTTACACTGCCTGCCGGCATTCCATGATCTGAAGACAAAGATCGGAAAAGAGATGGGAGAACGGTTTGGCATTACAGATATGGAAGTGACGGATGAAGTATTTGAATCCGCACAGTCCAAAGTATTTGATGAAGCAGAAAACCGGATGCATACGATCAAAGCTGTGATGGCAGCGACACTGGGAGAGATGTAATTGAAAGCGGAAATTTTAAAAATGCTGCGGGAGAGTCAGGACTATGTTTCCGGGCAGCAGATCTGTGAGCGGTTCCAGGTATCCAGAACTGCAGTCTGGAAGGTGATCAAACAACTGAAAGAGGAAGGGTATGAAGTGGAAGCGGTACGCAACAGAGGGTATCGCCTCTCTTCTCTTCCGGATATTCTCTCCCGGGAGGAGATCGTCAGTCAGATAGATACTGTCTGGGCAGGACAAAACGTGTATTATTTTACAGAAACAGATTCCACCAATATTCAGGCGAAAAGAATGGGAGATCAGGGGGCGCCTCACGGAACTCTGGCAGCAGCAGGACAGCAGACTGCCGGAAAAGGCAGAAGAGGAAGAACCTGGGAGTCTCCGGCGGATCAGAATATTTATATGTCACTTCTTTTGCGTCCGGAGATCGCACCGGTCAAAGCACCCATGTTGACTCTGGTTATGGCATATGCGGCTGCAATGGCGCTTCGGGAATGTACGGGTCTGGATGTACAGATTAAGTGGCCCAATGATCTGGTTATCAACGGGAAAAAAATCTGCGGAATCCTGACGGAAATGAGCACAGAGATTGATTATATCAATTATGTTGTCATTGGAATCGGGATCAATACTAATATTGAACAATTTCCGGAAGAACTAAAGCAGACTGCCACATCACTTCGGATTGAAGCAGGACACAGTATCAGACGCAGTCCACTCATTGCAGCAATTATGCGGTGGTTTGAAAAAGCATATGCCGAATTCATGAAAACGGAAGATCTTTCGGGAATCCAAAAAGCATACAATGAATTGCTTGTGAATTGCGGACGTGAGGTCCGGGTTCTGGAGCCAAAGGGAGAATGGCAGGCAGAAGCTCTTGGAATCAATAACGGTGGTGAGCTGCTTGTAAGAAAAGCGGATGGAAGTGAAACAGCGGTCTATGCGGGAGAAGTTTCCGTGACGCGGTATTTACGGATATGTTTAGTCATATAAGAAGGAAACTGAAAATGGAAGAAGAAATTGTAGCTTTGTGCGGCGTAACTCTTATGAGCAGAAATACTATCTGAATCCCGAGTTTGAAATGCTGCCTGAAAGTATCAAGCAGGAATTGAATATTATGTGTGTACTCTACACAGAAGATGTAGGCGGGATCTTGATGGTTTTCTATGATGAGGATGGAAATCTGGAGTTTCGGGTAGATCACGAGGAGAATGATTTTTCGTTTGATGAGATCGGCAGTGTTTTGTAAGATCAAACAGCTGCAGCAGACAAAACAGGAGCTGTTCGAGTCACTGGAATTGTTTTATAAGGTGTTTTATCTGGGAGAAGAGGTTGATCTGGAAGAAGAGTAGAGTACAGATCCTGAGAAAAGAAACGAGAGAAAGAGTTAGAGTGTGAAAATGAAACAGTTGAAAATAGGAAATGTTTTACTGGAAAATTCTTATGTACTCGGACCTATGGCAGGCGTAACAGACCTGCCATTTCGCTTGCTTTGCAAGGAGCAGGGAGCGGGTCTTCTGTGTATGGAGATGGTCAGTGCAAAAGGTATTTTCTATAATAATAAGAATACGGAAAGTCTGCTTCAGATTCATCCCGAGGAAGTGCCGGTATCGCTGCAGTTTTTTGGTTCAGATCCGAAGATCGTCAGCGAGATGGCGAAACGGGTCGAGGAACGTCCGTTTTCCATTCTGGATATCAACATGGGATGTCCGGTGCCAAAGGTCGTGCGAAACGGAGAAGGGTCTGCACTGATGAAGAATCCGAAGCTGGTATACGAACTGGTCAGTGCGACGGTAAAAGCAATCAAAAAGCCGGTTACCGTTAAGATCCGGAAAGGGTTCGATGATGAACATATCAATGCGGTGGAAATCGCGAAGATCATTGAAGAAGCAGGTGCGGCAGCAGTAGCCGTACACGGAAGAACAAGAGAACAGTATTATTCCGGAAAAGCGGACTGGGAGATCATCCGTCAGGTAAAAGAGGCAGTTTCCATCCCGGTGATCGGAAACGGAGATGTGACTTCCGGGGAAAAAGCAATCGCCATGCGTGAGCAGACCGGGTGTGACGGGGTGATGATCGCCAGAGGTGCTCAGGGGAATCCATGGATCTTTTCGGAGCTTTTAGAATATGAAAGAACAGGACGGCTTCCTGACAGACCGGATGTGGAAGAAATCAAGCAGACAATGCTTCGGCATGCCAGACTCCAGATCGAGTATAAAGGTGATTTTACAGGAATCCGGGAGATGCGAAAACATGTGGCATGGTATACAAAAGGACTGCATGGGGCAGCCCGTCTGCGGGATCAGATCAATCAGGTTGAGAGCTATGCAGAACTGGAAAATCTCTTGACATCGTTATAACGATTGAGTATAATATTGAAATTGTGAAATATACTTGAATTAGAGATATGGACAGGCAGAAATGTCCTGTAAATACAGGAAAAAGCCGAAGATAAGTTTAAATAAAAGAGCAAGATCAGGAAAGAAAGGAAGCAGACAGGTATGGCAGAGGCAAAGAAGAGATTACTTACTTATGCAGGATTGAAAGCGCTGGAGGATGAACTGGAAAATCTGAAAGTTGTAAAACGTAAAGAAGTGGCAGGAAAGATCAAAGAAGCCAGAGAGCAGGGAGACCTTTCAGAGAACGCAGAATACGATGCGGCAAAAGATGAGCAGAGAGATATCGAAGCCCGTATCGAAGAGCTGGAAGGCATTTTGAAAAACGCAGAAGTTGTAGTAGAGGATGAAGTTGATTTAGACAAGATCAATGTAGGATGTAAAGTAAAAGTATTTGACATCACATTTGACGAAGAGATGGAATTCAACATTGTAGGTTCTACAGAGGTGAACAGCCTGGAAGGAAAGATTTCCAATGAGTCGCCGGTTGGTCAGGCTCTGATGGGTAAAAAAGTCGGAGATACTGTAGATGTAGAAACACAGGCAGGAGTGATCCAGTACAAAGTACTTGATATCAGCCGTTCTATGTAGTAGAAACCAGACCCCTTTATTACAAGGGGTCTTAATTCGCATTTAGGGAACACATAAAAGTGTACCGGATGCCTGAAAAGGAAGGAGAAAATATCGTGTCCGAACAGCAGAAAAAAGCACAGCAGGAACCAGATTTAAATCAGTTGAGAAAAGTTCGCCGCGAAAAACTGGCGGATTTACAGGCAAACGGAAAAGATCCGTTTGTGATCACAAAATATGACCAGACACATCACAGTCTGGAGATCAAAGAGAATTTTGAAGAGCTTGCAGGAAAAGAAGTTTCTATCGCAGGACGTATGATGTCCAAACGTGTGATGGGAAAAGCATCTTTCTGCAATGTACAGGATTTGCAGGGAAATATTCAGTCTTACGTTGCAAGAGACAGCATCGGAGAAGAAGCTTACAAAGAGTTTAAGAAGATGGATGTCGGCGATGTGATCGGAATCACAGGAGAAGTGTTTGAGACAAAGACAGGAGAAAAATCCATCCACGCTTCTTCCGTGACATTGCTCTCCAAGAGTCTTCAGATTCTGCCGGAGAAGTTCCACGGACTGACAAATACAGATATCCGCTACCGTCAGAGATACGTGGATCTGATCATGAATCCGGATGTAAAACAGACATTTATCAACCGCTCTAAGATTTTAAGCGCGATCAGAAGATATCTGGACGGACAGGGATTCCTGGAAGTAGAGACACCGATGCTCGTATCCAATGCCGGAGGTGCTGCTGCAAGACCGTTCGAAACACACTTCAACGCACTGGATGAAGATTTCAAACTCCGCATCTCTCTTGAGCTGTACTTGAAGAGACTGATTGTCGGAGGAATGGAGCGCGTATACGAGATCGGACGTGTATTCCGTAACGAAGGTCTTGACACAAGACACAATCCGGAATTTACATTGATGGAGTTGTACCAGGCGTATACAGACTATAACGGAATGATGGATCTGACAGAGAATCTGTACCGTCATGTTGCACAGGAAGTACTTGGAACAACTGTGATCGAATACAACGGTGTGCAGATGGATTTAGGAAAGCCGTTTGAGAGAATCACAATGGTAGATGCAGTGAAAAAATATGCAGGTGTGGACTGGAACGAAGTGGAGACACTGGAACAGGCAAGAGCACTTGCAAAAGAGCATCATGTAGAGTTTGAAGAGCGTCACAAAAAAGGAGATATCCTTGCACTCTTCTTCGAAGAATTTGCAGAGGAGCACCTGATCCAGCCTACATTTGTAATGGATCATCCGATCGAGATTTCTCCGCTGACAAAGAAAAAACCGGAGAATCCGGAATATACAGAGCGTTTCGAGTTCTTTATGAACGGATGGGAGATGGCGAACGCATACTCTGAGCTGAACGATCCGATCGATCAGAGAGAACGTTTCAAAGCACAGGAAGAGCTGCTTGCACAGGGAGACGATGAAGCGAATACAACAGACGAAGACTTCCTGAACGCGCTGGAGATCGGTATGCCTCCTACAGGCGGTATCGGATTCGGAATCGACAGAATGTGTATGCTGTTGACAAACAGTGCAGCGATCAGAGATGTGCTGCTGTTCCCAACAATGAAGTCACAGGGCGCTGCTAAGAACGAAGCAAACAACGCTGCACAGTCAACTCCGGTAGCTGCAAAAGTAGTTGTTCCAGTAGAAGAAACAGCTGCCCCAGCGAAGGTTGAGATCGATTTCTCTAATGTAGAAGTAGAACCATTGTTTGAAGATATGGTTGACTTCGAGACATTCAGCAAGTCAGATTTCCGTGCTGTAAAGGTTAAAGAATGTGAAGCAGTTCCGAAATCCAAGAAGCTTCTGAAGTTCGTATTAGACGACGGAAGTGGCGTAGATCGTGTGATTTTAAGCGGAATTCACGATTATTATGAGCCAGAAGAACTGGTTGGAAAGACATTGCTTGCAATCACAAACCTTCCACCACGTAAGATGATGGGAATTGATTCTTGTGGTATGATCATCTCCGCTACACACCTTGTAGAAGGAAGAGAAGGACTGAACGTTCTGATCCTTGATGATCACATTCCGGCAGGAGCAAAATTGTACTAAGAGCAAGAAGTTTTAAGCTATAT
>ENA-OQNC01000037-OQNC01000037.1-human-gut-metagenome-genome-assembly--contig:-NODE-37-length-21243-cov-3.942745_pt1 | contig 21243 bp, 23 predicted proteins | sample MGYA00242626_ERZ504874 | MGnify/ENA primary metagenome ERZ504874 (study PRJEB26092, sample SAMD00036411) | human gut metagenome | host: Homo sapiens | study: EMG produced TPA metagenomics assembly of...
TTGTATTTTAGTTTCATGTCAGACCGGAAAATTAGGTAAATTTTATTACGATAATTTTACCTACGAAAAAAATTCCTTTGGTGTTGATCGACAAGAAAAATATATGGATTGGAAACCAATTTTGTGTCTTGTAATAATCGAGTCCTGATTCGAAATATGGTGGATGAATTGCTGAAAAGAAAGATGGAAAACATATTTTTGCTGTCAGGGCCAGAGAAATTTTACTGTGAACTGGAATGCATGAAAGGAATGCGGGATGCATTTGAAAACAATGGAAAACAGAACGTTTCTGACTATTTTATTCAAACCAACATGGGGAAAGAAGATGCTTTCCGCAAGACATTACAGTTGTTAAAGAGGAAGAAACCGGATGCAATTGTTACAACATCAGAATCGCTGGCATTGGGGATTATTGAAGGGATTCGTTTGATCGGATATACAACGGTCGATATTCCGATATTTACGTTGGGAGAACAGCACTGGAATCTCCATACGCATTCTTTTGCAACCAATTCTCTGGTGCGTCCGGCTATGAATTTGGGAAAGACAGCTTCGAAATTATTATTAGAACAACTGGAATCACCATTGACAAAAGAATCGGAGAAAATTATATTGGCGGGATGCAGTTCAGACTGGGAGCATGAGAAGAGGTATCTGTCGGTAAAGAAAAAACCGGAATCAGAACAGAAAAAATTACGGGTTTTAATGTTGGATACCCCACAAGTCGAATCTATTTCCGGATTGATTCTTAATTTTGAGAAAAGAACAGGAATAAAAATGGAAATTATTACAATGCCTCATAATGAACTGTACAATACGATCTTAACGACGTATTCAGAAAATCAGGAAAAGTCTTATGATGTGTTTATGTATGATATGCCCTGGCTTTCCTTCCTGGCCGCAGAAGGAATTTTGGAAGACATTTCTGACAAAATGAAAGAGATGGATTTAGAACTCTTTTTCCCGGGAGCTCTGAAGTATTATAGTATGTTCAATGGTCGATATTTTGGAATTCCGTTTATGTATGCACCACAGGTACTTTTTTATCGAAAAGATTTGTTTGAAGATGTTGCGGTCAAAAAAGAGTACGAAAAGCAAAACAATATTTCACTGCGACCACCGGTTACATTGAAAGAATTTAATACAATTTCTGAATTTTTTTCCGATAAAACAAATATTATCGAATATGGAACTTCAATTCCAACGGCTTATAACGAATGCTTAACACCAGAAGTTTACATGAGATTGAAAGCATTTGGCGGACACATTTTTGATCAGAAAGGAAATGTAGTGTTTGAATCAGACCAGACACTGCGTGCATATATTAATTTCCTGCGAGCAATAAAATTTGCAAAACCAGACTATAGAATTGCAACAGATATGAGCGCAGCGCAGGATTTTATAGACGGAAAAATAGCAATGTTAATTTCCTATCCGTCATTCTTGAGAAATATTCCGGATTTGAGAAAAAATAGTATGATAGGTTCTATCGGGTATCATTTAATTCCCGGGCGAACCCCTTTATTGGGAGGGTGGAGCCTTGGGATCAATCAGCATTCTTCAAACAAAGAAGAAGCATTTCAGTTTTTAAAATGGACGTGCGAAGAACAAACAGCGAATTATACTACGTTGCTGGGAGGGCTGACAGTTCTGACAAATACTTATGTAAATGATGAATTATCAGATTTGTATCCATGGCTGCCGTTATATTACTCTATTTATCAATATACGAAACCAGTTATTCCGCCAAAGCTGTTGAACAATAAGGTGATTCCACAGTGGGAAATTGATGAAGTAGTGTGTAAATGGTTATATAAATTATTAGATTCTGAAATAGAAGTGCGCGAGACAATCTCAGAAACGCAAAAAGCTTTGCAGATACTGGCAAAGCAATATCAATAAAAAAATTGCTGTAAAAGACTTTTTCAGTCATTTTACAGCAATTTTTCTTAGTCACGGAACATCTTCATGCCCATCCATTGCTGCATATGATCCAGCATCTTTTCATCCGGATCGATCAGGATACAGCTCATCGTCTGTTCAGCCGGGATTACAATGGCATAAGTACCTTCGCCTGTACCTGCGGAAAAATCTTTTGTCTTGTCTGCGTGTACAGAATCAAGACGGTGAGAATTTTTTGGTCGCAATGATCTCAGCCTGCTGGATATCCAGAGTCATGAGTTTTTTGTCGTTTGTATTTACTGTAAATAGCGTCAATTTCCAGATCGTGGTTCAAAAGTGTATACTCATATTCTACATCGAGTTTCGGAAATACAAAGTAGTAAATCAGAACTCCGAGAAGAATCGTAACGAGAACTGCCAGAGAACCGATAAAAAGCATACCTCCGCAAAGCACGACTACGAGAGCGGCAATGCACAAAATACGGATCACGAGGTCCATAGGTCGGGATTTACGAGTAACTAATTGTTCATAAAGTGCGTCATTCATGTGGTATATTCCTTTCAGTATATAAATAATTCATTACCATAGAGGCGATCTTAAATGTCATGGCATCTTCAAACTGGCGAAGATCCAGACCGGTCCGCTTTTCAATCTGCTCCAGACGATAGATTAAAGTATTGCGGTGCATATGCAGCTGCCGGGAGGTCTCTGCGATATTTAAGTTATTCTGTAGAAACTTATTAACGGTTGCAGTGGTTTCTTCATCCAGTGCCTGTGGAATCTCCTCTCCGAAAATTTCATGAAGAAAATTCTCACACAACGAAGTTGGAAGACGGTAGATCAGACGTCCGATTCCAAGTCGGTTATATGGAAATACCGTCTGTTCGGAATAGAACAGCTTACCGACTTTCAGTGCAAGACTTGTCTCACGAAAAGCAGTGGAGAGATCCAGCAGATTATGCAGAGTCTTGCTGTACGAAACACGGACACGTGCCAGAGCTTCCGCGTTTACGGTATCCACGATCATGCGGGCAGTAAGATGTACAGTTTCCTGTGAAGAATCTGCCAGAGATCTGACAGGACAGAGAATGGCACAGGAAGCTTCTGTCAGCGGAATTCGAAATGCTCCTGACTGGGATGGAAAGAGATTCTTTAAAATCTCGGAAATATCTTCGTCCAGGCTGTGAGAAGTCTCCAGAAGATAAAGGATACGCGGCTCTTCCGGAGCAATGTGAAGACGGGCAGCCCGGTCATATACATTATATGTAGGGATGCTGTCTGTCATCAGGCTCTGAAGAAAATGAATCTTGTTATACTTTTCTTTGTATGCGGAGGAAAGGAGCTTTAACTGCTCCAGCGCTTTTGTCACTTCTTCTTCTGTTTCTGCGTGAATCTCCATAGAAATTCCGGTAATATGTCTGAGGTCTGTCAATGCTTTCTCTAATTCTGCTGTATGATTCATAGTGTTTCTCCCGGTAGACAGAGAAGGAGCTGCACAATCGTACAGCCCCCTGTCATTTTTAGTTATAACTATTTTAAAACATTAGTTTGTAATCGTCAACTCTGTTTCTTTGTCGAAGATGTGGATCTTTTCCATATCCAGAGCAAATACTGCGTGATCTCCGTTTCTTAATGTTGTACGAGGATTTACGCGGGCTGTCATCTGTGTACCTTCTAAGTCAAAGTACAGATATACTTCTGCTCCAAGCAGCTCATAAACTTTGATTGTAGATTCGATCACGCTGTCAGGTGAATTGCTGATGAATGCCTGTGAATCATGTACATCTTCCGGACGAATACCAAGAACAACAGTTCTTCCGTTGTATCCACCGTCGATCAGTGCCTGTTTTTTAGATGCAGGAACTTTCAGTGTATGTTTTCCGACAGTTAATGTTACATCATTTCCTTTGATGTCAACAACAGCATCCATGAAGTTCATCTGAGGAGATCCGATGAATCCTGCTACGAACAGGTTGCAAGGTGTGTTGTACAGGTTCTGAGGTGTATCTACCTGCTGAACAACTCCGTCTTTCATAACAACGATTCTTGTACCAAGAGTCATAGCCTCTGTCTGGTCATGTGTTACGTAGATGATTGTAGCGCCCAGATTTTCATGCAGTTTGGAAATCTCGATACGCATCTGAACTCTCAGTTTTGCATCCAGGTTGGAAAGAGGTTCGTCCATAAGGAATACTTTTGGATTACGAACGATCGCACGTCCCATAGCAACACGCTGTCTCTGTCCACCGGAAAGAGCTTTTGGTTTACGGTCAAGCAGTTTTTCCAGGTCAAGGATTCTTGCTGCTTCTTTTACTTTTCTATCAATCTCATCTTTCGGAACTTTACGAAGCTTCAGTCCGAATGCCATGTTATCGTATACTGTCATATGTGGATACAGAGCGTAGTTCTGGAATACCATCGCGATATCTCTGTCTTTTGGTTCCACATCGTTCATAACTTTTCCGTCAATCTCCAGTGTACCGCCGGAAATATCTTCCAGACCTGCGATCATACGAAGTGTTGTAGATTTACCACATCCGGAAGGTCCTACAAAGATGATGAACTCTTTGTCTTCAATGTCCAGATTGAAATCTTTTACTGCGTGAAATCCGTTCGGATAAATTTTCTGAATTCCTTTTAATGATAAACTTGCCATTTTAAATAGCCTCCTTAAAATCAGTGTTTCGTTGTTTTCTGTAATTAAGTATACCTTTGGAGGCCAAAACAGACAATGTTACGAGTAACTAAAAAAAACAGATAATGGTGTACAAAGTGACTATAGAAGCTTTTTGATCGCAGGAATGGAAAGTCCGTCCTGCCGAAGAGAACGAATCTGTTCGATTCTTGCGACCGCCGCCTCTCTGGGGAAGCGGCGTGTCAGATTTTCTTCTGCCTGTTCAAATGGCAGCATTCCTTCTTCTGTATAAAATTTTAAAGTACTGTAGCGGCAGCCGGTGATGCGCACCAGCTCGCCGATCGAAACATATTCCGAGGCCAGAATTTTCTCCATAGAACGTTGTCTGGACATAAGAACACTCCTTTTACATAATATATCTTCTAAGCTGAACACCGAAAACAGGAACCCGGTAATATTTGTGCTGTGTCGGGATACATTCATAATAAAGATTGTCAATCTGAAGAAGAGGTACCGTGCCTGCGCGGATCACATGGACTTCATTTCCGTTTTCTTCCAATCTGGCAATGACGCTTTCCAGACGCTTTTCGGCATTACAATATAATTCTTCAGACTCAATGAAAACGGCACTGGAACGTTCCATAAACGGAACCTGAAATAGAACCCCGGTACCGAGCTGGGTAGGAAAAAATCGCTTTCTTTTTCGAAAAGAGCCCAAGTGCCGCACTGTCAAGCGCATTGTGGATGGAAACGGAAAGCAGTGTTTTTGCCAGAAGGGAGTTCAGGTATAACTCGTTAATTCTGGAAGTGAGGTATTTTTGTTCCTCCCTGGAAAACAGATCATAAAAGCAGCTGCTTTCACGTAAAAGCCAGAGCATACATACGGTTTCATCGAATACGTTGCCTTCTTCCATCAGTTCTGCACGAAGACTCTCTGTCTGCCGTGAATATTCATCGGAATCCGTGCGGTATTCCAGAATCTTGTTTCCGGCAGAAGAAAACTCCAGATCACAGCTGACCAGGGAGGATGCTTCTGTCATCAGTCCCAGATTATTTAAACGGGTATATACTGTGTGTTCCAGCTCTTTTGCAGCAGAAGAAGATAAATGAGCTGCTTCCTTCAAAGAAACAGATAAAGCATCCAATCTGGAGCGGTATTCGTCAGAGTCTTCGGTGAGCTCTTCTGTTTCCTGTAGAAATCGATCCAGTACACCGGCAGCAGAGATACAGCGAATTGCTGCTTTTTTTGCAGTAGAATTACGTGTGCTGTTTAAAGCGTTTAATGAAATGAGTGAAAAACGGTCCTGTAATGATAAGTTCGTCATAGGAAAACCCTCCTCGTGGATAAGAAAATTTATATTTACTTATTACTTACTACTTACGATTTAAAAATACTGCGATAACAGGAAAAAATCAAGAGATTTTCAGCAAGTTTTCAGAAAACTCCAGAAAAACACAATGCGTTGACGAAATCGTGCAAATCCGCTACAATAACTTCATATACGGCTTCTTCAAAGCCGCAGTTTGATAGAAAAGAGGAGAAAACATATGGCAAATCCAGTTGTTACATTTGAAATGGAAAACGGCGATATCATGAAAGCGGAGTTATATCCGGAGATCGCACCGAACACAGTGAAAAATTTTGTATCGCTTGTAAAGAAAGGATTTTATGACGGACTGACATTCCACCGTGTGATCAGCGGATTTATGATCCAGGGAGGATGTCCGGACGGAACAGGTATGGGTGGCCCGGGATATACAATCAAAGGAGAGTTCCTTCAGAATGGCGTGACGAACAATCTGGCACATGATGAAGGTGTTCTGTCTATGGCACGTGCAATGCATCCGGATTCTGCGGGAAGCCAGTTCTTTATCATGCATAAGAAATCCCCGCATCTGGATGGAGCATACGCTGCATTCGGAAAGATTACAGAGGGAATGGATGTTGTGAATAAAATTGCAGACACAGCTACAGACTACAGTGACAAGCCACTGGAGCCTCAGGTAATGAAAAAAGTGACAGTCGAGACTTTCGGAGAAGAGTACGGCGAGCCGGAGATGGCGTAGTTGATAAATGGTAAAAAGCGATATTCAAAAGGGCAGTTTTTGTACTTTGAAATGCACTTTGGATGTATATACGAGTTGTCATATTGATGAAAATCAATGCGACAACTCTACTTTTTTCTTCTATAAAAATGTGTTATACTAAGAAACTGGTAAAAATGAAAGGATATCACATTGTATATGGAAAAGAAATTACAAAATCCAGGTGTTGTGTTTGCTCTGGCTCTGCTTTGCTGTGCATTGTGGGGAAGTGCCTTTCCATGTGTGAAGATAGGATATGAATGGCTGGCGATCGAAGGCGCGGGCAGCCAGATCCTGTTTGCGGGATACCGGTTCTTCCTGGCGGGAATCTTTACATTTCTGATCGGAAGTTTTCTTGAGAAGCGCTGGCTTATGATCCGAAGAAGTTCTGTATTGCCGGTTTTCGGACAGGGAATGTTGCAGACATTTATACAGTACATCTGTTTTTATATCGGTCTTGCACATACAACCGGGGCAAAAGGTTCGGTGATCAATGCTTCGAACGCATTTTTTGCGTTGATATTTGCACATTTTATGATAAAATCAGAGAAAATGACGTGGAAGAAGAGCATCGGTTGCCTGATCGGGTTTGCCGGTGTGATCGTGATCAACCTGACACCGGGTGGAATGGCCGGTGGATTTCAGTGGATGGGAGAAGGGCTGATCCTGGTCTGTTCCATGGCATATGGAGCAAGTTCTGTGACATTGAAGCTGCTCTCGGGGAAAGAAACGCCCACTGCGATTACAGCTTTTCAGCTTTTATTCGGTGGAGGAATGCTGATTTTGGCAGGTGTTTTGCTTGGCGGCCACGTGCGTGGATTTACGATGCGGTCCGTGTTGCTTTTATTGTATATGGCACTGCTGTCCACGGCTGCATTCAGCATATGGGCGTTGCTTTTGAAGTATAACCCGGTTGGGAAAGTAGCGGTGTTTGGGTTTACGATCCCTGTTTTCGGGGTAGCACTCTCAGCAGTATTTCTTGGAGAGGACATCTGGAAAATACAGAATCTGGCGGCGCTGATTCTGGTCAGTGCAGGGATTATTTTTGTAAACAGAGAAAAGGAGTCTAAAAATGATACAGACCAAAGAGCTGATTTATGAATATGAAAAAAGAGATGAAGAGGGAAATATCATCGGCATGAAGCGTGCGATTGACGGCGTGGATATTGATATCCCGGAGGGGTCTTTTGTGGCAATCCTGGGACACAACGGTTCCGGAAAATCGACGCTGGCAAAGCATATGAATGCGATCCTGGTGCCGTCCGGCGGAACCATGTGGGTAAACGGAAGAGATACGAAAGATCCGGAGAATCTGTGGGATGTCAGACAATCCGCAGGAATGGTATTTCAGAATCCGGACAATCAGATCATCGGAACGGTGGTAGAAGAAGACGTCGGATTCGGACCGGAGAATCTTGGCGTGCCGGCGGACGAGATCTGGAAGCGGGTGGAAGAAAGCCTGAAAGATGTCGGAATGCTGGAGTATCGCAAGTCTTCCCCAAACAAGCTTTCCGGAGGACAGAAACAGCGAGTTGCCATTGCGGGCGTGATCGCTATGGAACCAAAGTGTATTGTTTTAGATGAGCCGACTGCTATGCTGGATCCGAATGGAAGAAAAGAAGTGATCAAAACTGTCCGCCGTCTGCAGAAGACGAAAAAAGTAACGGTGATCCTGATCACCCACTATATGGAAGAAGTGATCGAGGCCGATCAGGTATTTGTTATGGATAAGGGTCATGTTGTGATGCACGGAACTCCAAAAGAGGTATTCTCTCAGGAGGAAAAATTGAAAAAGTATCGTCTGGATGTACCACAGGTAACGATGCTGGCAGATGAACTGAGAAAAAGAGGTTTGGATATCCCGAAAGGAATCCTGAAGAAAGAGGAACTGGTGGAGGTATTATGTCGATTAAATTAAAACACATTCAGTATGTTTACGGTCAGGGAACTGCATATGAAAAACAGGCGTTAAAAGATGTCAGCCTCGAGATTCCGCAGGGACAGTTTCTCGGGATCATCGGTCATACAGGTTCCGGAAAATCAACACTGATCCAGCATTTTAATGGTCTGATCAAAGCTGCATCCGGAGAGTTGTATTATGAAGGAAAGAACATCTATGAAGACGGATACGATATGAAGTATTTAAGAAGCCAGGTAGGACTTGTGTTTCAGTATCCGGAGCATCAGCTGTTTGAAGTGGATGTTCTGACAGATGTATGCTTTGGTCCGAAAAATCAGGGGCTTTCAAAAGAAGAGTGCGAGAAACGGGCGAAAGAAGCTCTGGAACTGGTTGGTTTTCCGGAAGAATTATATTTACAGTCTCCGTTTGAGCTTTCCGGAGGACAGAAGAGAAGGGCGGCGATCGCGGGAGTTCTTGCCATGCGCCCGAAAGTACTGGTACTGGATGAACCGACTGCCGGACTGGATCCGAGAGGACGGGATGAGATTCTGGATCAGATTGCAGAGCTTCACAAGAAAACGGGAATCACTGTTATTTTGGTATCTCACAGTATGGAAGATATCGCGAAATATGTGGATCGAATTATTGTGATGAACCGCGGGGAAAAGTTTTTAGATGGAACGCCCCGGGAAGTGTTTGCACATTATCAGGAACTGGAAGAGGTTGGCCTTGCTGCGCCGCAGGTAACTTACATTATGCACGATCTGCGGCAGAATGGACTGCAGGTCGGCAATGATGTGACGACAGTAGAAGAGGCGGCAGATGAGATCATGCGCTATTTTAGAGGGAAGCATCCGGAGGAAACAAAATTATGATTCGAGATATTACAATTGGACAATACTATCCGGCAAACAGCGTAATACACCGTCTGGATCCCAGGGTGAAGATCGTGGCGACACTGTTATTTCTGATCTCGTTGTTTGTACAGAAAAGCGTACTCGGCTATCTGGTTGCAACCTTGTTCCTGGCAGGGGTGATCCATTTAAGTAAAGTGCCTTTGAAGTTTATTATGAAGGGCTTAAAACCGATTATGATCCTGCTCTTGATCACAGTAGCATTTAATCTGTTTTTGAATAACGGAGGAGAGGTGCTGGTTCATTTCTGGATTTTTCAAATTACAGAAGATGGACTGGAAATCTCGGTATATATGGCGATCCGTCTCATTTATCTGATCGCGGGATCGTCGATCATGACATTTACAACCACTCCGAATGCACTGACAGATGGGATAGAGAAGCTGCTCCGACCGCTGAACAAAGTGAAAGTTCCGGTACATGAGGTGGCAATGATGATGTCGATCGCGCTGCGCTTCATTCCGATCCTTCTGGAGGAGACAGACAAGATCATGAAAGCACAGATTGCACGTGGGGCAGATCTGGAGAGTGGAAATATCATTCAGAGAGCAAAGGCCATGATTCCGATTCTGGTTCCGTTGTTCGTATCGGCATTTCGCCGTGCCAATGATCTTGCCATGGCAATGGAGGCGCGCTGTTACCGTGGCGGAGAAGGGCGTACCAAGATGAAACCGCTCGTGTATCACAGCCGTGACAGAGTTGCGTATCTTGTGACAGCAGTGTATCTGGCTGTGATCATTGTGCTGGGAAGATTTGTGCCGTTTCATATCTGGATATTCTAGGACGAAGGAATTGAGAAAATTATGAAAAGATTGAAACTGACCGTTGCTTATGACGGAACGAATTATTGTGGATGGCAGATCCAGCCGAATGGAATTACGGTGGAAGAAGTTTTGAACCGTGCGCTCAGAAAACTGACAGGGGAAGAGATTACGGTCATCGGGGCAAGCAGAACAGATTCCGGGGTACATGCCCTTGGGAATGTGGCAGTGTTTGATTCTGAAACCTCCATTCCGCCGGAGCGGATTTCATATGCCCTGAACCAGAGGCTTCCGGATGATATTGTTGTGATCAGATCAGAAGAAGTGTCAGCAGACTGGCATCCGCGATACTGCAATTACAAAAAAAACGTATGAATATCATATTCTGAATGCGAAAATACCGGATCCCACAAGAAGGCTGACCCGGTATTTTGTGTCATTTGATCTGGATATTGAGAAGATGAAAAAGGCTGCACAGTATCTGGTAGGGACTCACGATTTTGTGAGTTTTTGTAATGTGCGTACGGATGTGGAGGATACCGTGCGTACGATTTACAGTCTGGATATTTTGCCGGTGGGAGATGAGATTACCATCCGGATACAGGGAAATGGATTCTTGTATAATATGGTGCGTATCATTGTGGGGACACTGGTGCGCGTGGGGCGGGGATTTTATACCCCGGAGCAGGTACAGGAGATTCTGGAAGCGAAGAACCGCAAAGCCGCAGGGGTGACAGCTCCGCCGCAGGGGCTGTTTCTTGTAGGAATCGAGTATGAAGAATAATATCTAAAAAGGAAAGCAATTTTTAGATTGTACAAAAGCAGGAAACAAGTATATAATAAATATGATTTATCCGTTTCGGATGAATGATGATCGGCCGCATTTTGGAGTTCGCGGGCTGGTATGGATAGAGGAGGAAATGGAACATGAGGATTATTGAAACAAAAGACTACAATGATATGAGCAAAAAAGCAGCGAATATTTTGTCTGCACAGGTGATCATGAAACCGGATTGTGTACTGGGACTGGCAACAGGTTCCACACCGATCGGTACATATGAGAAGCTGGTAGAATGGTATGAAAAAGGGGATCTGGACTTTTCTCAGGTGACTTCTGTCAATCTGGATGAATACAAAGGACTGGACCGTAAAAATGACCAGAGCTATTACTACTTCATGCATGAGCATCTGTTTAATCATGTAAACATCAAGGAAGAGAATACAAATGTGCCGGATGGTACACAGCCGGATGGAGAAAAGGAGTGTGCGCGCTATGAAGAACTGATCCGTTCTCTTGGCGGTGTGGATCTTCAGCTTCTCGGACTGGGACACAATGGTCATATCGGATTTAATGAACCTGCAGATGCATTTGATAAGACGACACACTGTGTAGATCTGACAGAGAGCACGATCGAAGCAAACAAGCGTTTCTTCGCATCCGCAGATGAGGTTCCGAGACAGGCATATACGATGGGAATCGGAACGATCATGCAGGCAAAGAAGATTCTGATCATTGTCAGCGGAGAAGATAAGGCAGATATTGTAAGAGATGCATTTTTCGGACCGGTTACACCACGGGTTCCGGCTTCAATCCTGCAGATGCACAGCGATGTGACACTGGTGGCAGATGAGGCAGCGCTGTCTAAAATCCCAAGATAAAAAAGCGTTGGTACATTTATACGAAAATATAAAAAAAATATAAACAATATTACCAAAATCTAAATTCGGGGCTGCCGGAAGGTTGACTTGAGGTGTCACCTCTGGTATAGTTTATATAACGAATTGAATCAAATTGGATTGTTACTGTCAGGCAGGCAAAACCAGTTTTACGAGAGAGTAATACCATAGGTTTATTCTCTTGTAAAGGCTGGTTTTTATTATTTTACGGGGAACTCCAGACACAACTGACAGAACAGGAAAAAGATTCGTATAAAAGAGGATTCGGTATAGAATGTTAATTGAAAAAATTATAAATAATAATATCGTGTCGGCTGTAGACAGCAAAGGAAGAGAAGTTGTTGTCATGGGACGCGGGCTTGGGTTTGGTATGAAGCCCGGCAGGCAGATTCAGGAGAACAAGATTGAGAAAGTGTTCCGGATCAAAAGTCAGACACTTGCAGAACAGTTTAAAGATCTTCTTGCAGACATGCCGCTTGAGCATGTAAAGGTATCCAGTGATATCATCACCTATGCGAAAGAAAATCTGAAGTTAAAGCTCAATCAGAGTATATATGTGACACTGACAGATCATATTAATTTCGCGATCACAAGATATCAGCAGGGGATTAAGCCGCAAAATGCATTGTTATGGGAGATTAAGAGGTTTTACTCGAGGGAATATGAATTGGGAATGTATGCGGTCAAGACGATTGAAGAAAAGCTGAGGATCCGGCTTCCGGAGGATGAGGCGGGATTTATCGCACTTCATTTCCTGAACGCAGAATATGGAACAGATATTCGGGATGCAGTGAAGTTTCCGAATCTGGTAAAAAAGATACTGGAAATTGTAGAAGAGAAGCTTCAGATTGAATTGGATGAAACATCTCTCCATTATGAGAGATTTGTAACACATATCAAGTTTTTGCTTCAGCGGGTCTACCGAAAAGAGCTTCTTCCGGATGAGGAGTCTGAACTGGCGGAGCTGATGCAGAAAAAATATCAGAAAGAATATGACTGCAGCAAGATGGTTGCTGCATATATTGAAGAAGAGACAAAATGCAGCCTGTCAGGAGAGGAGATCATGTATCTGGCGATCCACATCCGGAGAGTGACGACTGCGGAAGAATAAAAGGAGGAAGAAAGATGTTTGGACTTTTTAAGAAGAAAAAAGATAAAGCACATGTATTAGGAGCACCGGCAAAAGGGAAGGCAGTTTCTCTCAAAGAAGTCAGCGATCCGACATTCAGTGAGGGGATTCTGGGAGACGGAGTTGCGGTGATTCCATCAGAAGGCAAAATTTATGCGCCGGCAGACGGTACGATCGGAATGGTATTTGATACCCTTCATGCGATCAGTCTGACCACAGATTTTGGGGCAGAGGTTCTGATTCATGTGGGACTGGATACGGTACAGTTAAAAGGAGAGGGATTCGAAGGTCATGTAAAAGCCGGAGATACCGTGAAAAAGGGAGATCTGCTTTTGACAGTAGATCTTGAGAAGGTGAAAGCTGCAGGATATGATATCATCACACCGGTGCTGATCTGCAACACAGCAGATTATGCGGCTGTGACAGCTCAGGCAGACAAAGAGGTCAACGCCGGAGATGATGTTCTGACCGTAGAAGAAAAATAGTTTTATAGATATGGTTTTAAACCGGTGGTACTTGCCGGATTAAAATAAATAAAGGGATTCCAATAAGGAAAAGGATTTTGAGAAGGAGGAAAAGAAATGAAATTTTTACAAAAATTAGGTAAATCCTTAATGCTCCCGGTAGCATGTCTGCCTATCTGTGGTATCCTGATGGGACTTGGATACTGGATGTGTCCGGCTACAATGCAGGGTGGAGAAATTAACGGTATCATTCAGCAGATTGGTTTTTATCTGGTAAAAGCAGGGGGAGCTTTGATCGATAATATGGCAATCCTGTTCGCGATCGGTATTGGTGTTGGTATGGCAGATGATAATGATGGTACAGCTGCTCTTTCTGCGCTGGCTTCCTGGCTGATGATCACAAACCTGCTTTCTACAGCAAACGTTTCTGTTATCAGAACTCTGTCAGAAACTTCTACATTAGCATTCGATAAAATCGCGAATCCATTTATTGGTATCATCGCAGGTCTGATTGGATCTATGTGCTACAACAGATTTAAAAATACACAGCTTCCTGACTGGCTGTCATTCTTCAGCGGTAAACGTTGTGTGGCAATCGTATCAGGTGTTGTATCTATCATTGCATCTGTTGTATTGCTGTTTGTATGGCCGGTTATCTTCGGAGCACTGGTTGCACTTGGAGAAGCAATCGTAAGCCTGGATGCTGTTGGAGCTGGTATTTATGCATTCTTCAACAGACTGCTCATCCCATTCGGTCTGCACCATGCACTGAACAACGTATTCTGGTTCGATACGATCGGCCTTGGAGATCTGACACACTTCTGGGCAGGCGAGACATCAGCAGATGTTACATGGAGCCTTGGTATGTACATGTCAGGATTCTTCCCATGTATGATGTTCGGTATTCCTGGTGCTGCGCTTGCTATGGTACATACAGCAAAACCTGCTAAGAAGAAAGTTGCTATCGGTCTTGTTGCTTCTGCAGCGATCGCAGCATTCGTATGTGGTGTTACAGAGCCATTCGAGTTCGGATTCATGTTCCTTGCTCCAGTTCTGTATGTAATCTACGCTTTACTGTATGGTATTTTCGTAACAATTACAACATTGGTTGGATTCCGCGCAGGATTCAGCTTCTCAGCAGGTGCGACAGACTTGTTATTCTCAGCATCCCTTCCGGCTGCTCAGAAAACATGGATGATCATTCCTCTTGGAATCGCAGCATTCATCGTATTCTACGTGGTGTTCCGCTTCGCAATCGTGAAGTTCAACTTAAAGACTCCGGGACGCGAGGATGATGATGTAGATGAGACAACAGTAAAACTTGCAAACAATAACTTCACAGAAGTTGCTAAAATTATTCTGGAGGGTGTCGGCGGAAAAGAAAACGTAGCATCCATCGACAACTGCATCACAAGACTTCGTCTTGAAATCAAAGATTACACAAAAGTAGATGAGAAGAAGATCAAATCTGCAGGTGTTGCAGGAGTAATCCGTCCTGGAAAAACATCCGTACAGGTTATCATCGGAACAAAAGTTCAGTTCGTAGCTGACGAGTTCAAAAAATTGTGTAAATAAAATCAAAATTTAAATCCCTTTACTCATGAGGCCGCTGTAAGCGGCCTTTTTGAGTGGAGTGGAGGGAATAAGAAGTTTGTTGAAATCAAATGGAAAGTATGATAGACTCTCAAACAGGAAAGACCTGTGACAGGGGGCGCACAGGACAGCATACGAAGTTATTATATTGCGTTGCTTACCTTTCTTGATAAGAGAAATAAGTGAAAATAAAAATGAAAAATTGTAGAGAGGCAGACCAAAATGAATTACATTTTAGAGACATGTGCGGACAGTGTGCAGTCCGCGATCGAAGCGAAAAAAGGCGGAGCGAACAGAATCGAGCTCTGTTCCAATCTGGTGATCGGAGGGACTTCCCCGGGAGAATCCCTATTCCGTCAGGTGAAGGAGCAGACAGGTTTAAATGTGCGTGTACTTCTTCGTCCAAGATTTGGGGATTTCTGTTATGATAACTACGAGTTTCGTATGATTCTGGATGAAGTCAGAATGTTCCGTAAACTGGGGGCGGACGGCATTGTGATCGGAATTTTGAATCCGGACGGAACTTTGAATATGGAGCAGATGAAGGCTCTTGTGGAAGAAGCGGGGGACATGGGAATTACGCTGCACCGTGCCTTTGATGTTTGCCGGGATCCTTATGAGGCAATGGAGCAGTGTATTTCACTGGGGATTGATACGATCCTTACAAGCGGACAGAAAAGCTCTGCCTGGGAGGGACGTGATCTGATCAAGGATCTGGTGAAGAAAAGTGCAGGCAGGATCGAGATTCTGGCGGGGGCAGGTATCAATCCGGAGAGTATCGCAAAACTGGCTCCTTACACAAATGCGAGGGCATACCATATGTCCGGGAAAGTCGTGATTGACAGCCGGATGGAGTTTCGGAGAGAAGGTGTACCGATGGGGATTCCGGGATTCAGTGAATTTGAGATCTGGCAGACTTCGGCAGAGAACATCCGTAAAGCAGTACAGGTGCTTCAGGAACTTTAGAAAATCTCAAATCAGCCTTGACAAACAAGGGGGAATGGGATAAGATTTCGATAGTATATGAAACAGGCAAAGAAGAGAACAAGTAGTACAGGAATGGACGAAGACAGAAAGCAGCCGGCTGATGAGAGGCGCAGGAAGACATCTTGTATGAATACATCTCAGAGCTTCACACCGAACTCTTACAGGAAAGTAGGCTGTGACGGATTGGTGCACGTTACTGCACTGAGTGATTGAGTATCGAAAAGGTGCGAGATTGACTCACAGAGGCAGATGGCGCGAGTCGTCTGTGAAAAAAGGTGGTACCACGAGCTTATGAGCCCTCGTCCTTTCGGATGAAGGCTCTTTTTATATTTTAGGGAAGTGAGGATGCAAAAGATGCAGATTTATGACGAATTGAAAGCAAGAGGTCTGATTGCGCAGGTGACAGACGAGGAGAGAATCTCCAAACTGGTAAATGAAGGAAAGGCAACATTTTATATTGGATTTGATCCAACAGCAGATAGTCTTCATGTAGGGCACTTTATGGCGCTTTGTCTGATGAAACGTCTGCAGATGGCAGGAAATAAACCAATCGCGCTGATCGGAGGCGGTACAGGATACATCGGAGATCCTTCCGGAAGAACGGATATGCGTTCTATGATGACACCGGAGCAGATTCAGCACAACTGTGACTGTTTCAAAGAACAGATGAGTAAATTTATTGATTTCTCTGAAGGAAAAGCCCTGATGGTAAACAATGCAGACTGGCTGCTGGATTTGAATTATGTAGAATTGCTTCGTGAAGTGGGTGCACATTTCAGTGTAAACCGTATGCTGACAGCAGAGTGTTACAAGCAGAGAATGGAGAAAGGATTAAGTTTCCTGGAATTTAACTACATGATCATGCAGGCGTACGATTTCTATGCACTGTACCAGAAATACGGATGTAACCTGCAGTTTGGCGGGGATGACCAGTGGAGCAACATGCTGGCAGGAACAGAACTGATCCGCCGGAAACTGGGAGAGGATGCAAGTGCGATGACGATCACATTGCTTCTGAACTCTGAAGGAAAGAAAATGGGAAAAACACAGTCCGGTGCGGTATGGCTTGATCCAAACAAGACTTCTCCGTTTGACTTCTATCAGTACTGGAGAAATGTGGCAGATGCAGATGTTCTGAAATGTATCCGTATGCTGACATTCCTTCCGTTGGAAGAGATTGACAAGATGGATTCATGGGAAGGTGCACAGCTTAACACCGCCAAAGAAATCCTTGCATTTGAACTGACAAAGCTGGTACATGGAGAAGAGGAAGCAAATAAGGCACAGGAGAGTGCAAGAGCATTGTTCAGCCAGGGAAATGCAGCACAGATGCCGACAGCAGAGCTGACAGAAGAAGATTTTGAAGGAAATGAGATTGATATTCTGACACTGCTCTTAAAGAGCGGCCTGGTTCCATCTAAATCTGAGGCGAGACGTGCGGTACAGCAGGGTGGAGTTGCAGCAGACGGAGAGAAAGTTGCAGACATTCATGCGGTATTTACAAAAGATGCACTGTCAGGAGAGGGTATCGTTCTAGAAAAAGGTAAAGAAAAACTTCAGGAAGGTAGTTGTAAAATAAAAAAATCTCATATAGAGAGTATTCGGAACAAACATTCCCGGATGTAATTGAAGTATTTTATTTATAATAGAACGTAAACATGATCTGTTTTCAGATAGAGGATTGTCTGAGAGCAGATCATGTTTTTGTATAATCAGGCAGGTTCCTCTGTCAGCATCATCCCGTCATCCAACACAAACTGACGGAATTTCTGTACTACAGGCGGTATAAATACGCAGTCATTATGCACCATAAAGAATGCCCGCTCATAATTTGGAGAGCGGATCTGAAGAATGTTGACGTTCAGTTTCTGTAAAATATCCATATAAGGTACAACAGCGATACCGAATCCCTGTGCGACCAGACCTGCAATGACCTGATCTTCTTCGGTCTCATAGGCTATTTTAGGAGAGGCGCCTGTCCTGGCAAACATCTGGTCAATGACATTTCGGATACCGGCGCTCTTTTCAAAGAAGATCTGCGGATAAGGAATGGTCTCAACAAGATCCACGCTGTCCTTAGCAGACAGTGGATGAGACTGCGGTGTGATCAGGATCAGATTCTGCTTCTGTATCGGAACCGCTGTAAATTTGTGTTCTTCAGATGGCTGAGAGCAGAATACAAGATCATATTTTCGTGCAGCCAGACCATCCAGAAGATATTGCGTGACACCTGTATGAAAAGTAAACTGGATGTCCTGTCCCGGGTTCGCTTTCAGGAAACCGGCAGCCAGACGGGGAATGTATTCGATTCCAAGAGGCCTGAGCATCCCGATGCGGATCAGACCCTCGCCCCGTGCATTTCTGTGGAGTGTTGTGATTCCTTCATCCAGAGTAGACAGCGTGTGTTCCGCACAGGAGAGAAATTCTTCTCCGAATCGTGTCAGGGTTGTATTTCTTCCGTTTTTTTCAAACAGCGGGATCCCCAGCTCTTTTTCCAGCTGTGCGATCGCGTGGCTCAGACTTGGCTGTGAAATGCAAAGCTGTTCTTCTGCTTTTGTTCTTTTTTAAAATCCTGAGTTTGGAGAAGGTTCACAGTTATTGTGAACAGTAATGTATTTAACAAAATATTCATAAGAAAACTGGAATAAAAAATATTGAATGATTGTATATTCTAACATATAATATTACGCAAGAGACACTGAAAATGTAATAAAATATACAAAAATGTATCAAAAGGAGGGTTATATGTTAGATCAAAGCTACTATGACAAAGCAGATGAGATCGTTGCATCACATGGAGCTTATCAGGAATCTCTGATTCCGATCATTCAGGATATCCAGAGCGAATATCGCTACCTGCCGCCAGAGCTTTTAAGCTATGTTGCGGAAAAAATCGGCATCAGTGAGGCCAAAGCGTACAGTGTGGCAACATTTTATGAGAATTTCTCATTTGAACCAAAAGGAAAATATGTCATTAAGGTCTGTAATGGTACAGCATGTCATGTGAGAAAATCAATTCCGATTCTGGAAAGGCTCTACAGTGAGCTGGGGATTTCCGGAGAGAAGAATACAACAGATGATATGCTGTTTACTGTTGAGACGGTTTCCTGCTTAGGAGCCTGTGGACTTGCGCCTGTTTTGACGGTGAATGATACGGTTTATCCGAAGATGACGCCGGATGCGGCAGCGGAACTGATTCACGAGTTGAGAGGAGCGTAAGGCATATGAAGAGAATTGAAAACAGAGAGATTCTGCAGCAGGTCCGAAAAGAAACTTCAGAAAAGATTGAAAAAAGCCGATGCCGGATTTTAATCTGTGCGGGAACCGGCTGTCTGGCAGGTGGTTCCGGGGAGATTTATGAGAAAATGTGTGAGCTCACCGCAGAGAATCCGGATGTGGATGTGTTCTTTGGACCGGAGATCGCTCACACAGAGGCAGAACAAAAGACGGGACCTGTGGAAGTGAAAAAGAGCGGATGTCATGGGTTTTGTGAAATGGGACCGCTGATGCGGATTGAACCGATGGGGATTTTGTATACCAAAGTCCAGTTGAGTGATTGTGAAGAGATTTTTCACCGGACAATTGAACGGGGAGATGTGATTCGGCATCTCTTATTTAAACAGGATGGAATTGAATATAAGAAACAGGAAGAGATCCCGTTTTATAAAAAGCAGACAAGAAATGTTCTCAAAAACTGCGGACATATCGATTCGGAGCATATTCAGGAATACATAGCTGCAGGCGGATACCGTGCCCTGGAGAAGGTGCTTTTTGAGATGACTCCTGCACAGGTGATCGAGGAGATTTCGGAATCCAACTTACGAGGCCGGGGAGGCGGCGGATTCCCGACCGGATATAAGTGGTCACAGGTAGCACGCCAGCCGGAGAAGGTGCGTTACATTGTCTGTAACGGAGACGAGGGGGATCCGGGAGCTTTTATGGACCGCAGTATTATGGAAGGCGATCCGCACAAGATGATCGAGGGTATGATGATCGGGGCTTATGCGGTAGGTGCAAGAGATGGCTATATTTATGTGCGGGCAGAGTATCCGCTGGCGATCAGTCGGTTGAAGCTGGCGATCAGCCAGGCAGAAGAGTGCGGACTTTTAGGTGATCTCATTCTGGGTACAGATTTTTCATTCCATCTCCATATCAATCGCGGGGCGGGAGCATTTGTCTGCGGCGAGGGAAGTGCATTGACAGCGTCCATTGAAGGCAGCAGAGGAATGCCGCGTGTGAAACCTCCTCGTACTGTAGAGAAGGGATTGTTTGCGAAACCTACGGTGCTTAATAATGTAGAGACATTTGCCAATGTCCCGATGATCATCAATGAGGGAGCCGGATGGTTTAAGAGTATTGGACCTGAGAACAGTCCGGGTACAAAGGCATTTGCGCTGACCGGAAGTGTGAAGCATACCGGTCTGATCGAGGTGCCGATGGGGACTTCCTTAAGAGAGGTGATTTACGATATCGGCGGCGGAATCAAAGAGGACGGTAAATTTAAGGCAGTACAGATCGGCGGACCGTCCGGCGGATGTCTGGTTACAAGGCATCTGGATGTCAATCTGGATTTTGATTCTCTTAAGAAGATGGGAGCAATGATCGGTTCCGGCGGTCTGGTTGTCATGGATGACCACACTTGTATGGTGGAGGTTGCCCGGTTCTTTATGAATTTTACGCAGAATGAGAGCTGTGGAAAATGTGTGCCGTGCAGGGAAGGTACCAAGCGGATGCTGGAGATTCTGGAGCGGATCGTGGCAGGCAACGGAAAACTGGAAGATCTGGATCTTCTGGAGGAACTGGCAAATATGATTACAGAGACAGCTCTTTGCGGTCTCGGGAAGAGTGCGGCTCTGCCTGTTGTGAGTACATTGAAATTGTTCCGGGATGAGTATGTGGAGCATGTGGTGGATAAGAAGTGCGTTTCTCATACTTGTACAGCACTTAGAAGATACATTATCAGTCCGGAGCGCTGCAAGGGATGTTCCAAGTGCGCAAGAAACTGTCCGGTGGGAGCGATCAGCGGAAGAATCAAAGAACCGTTTGTAATTGACAATGACAAGTGCATCAAGTGCGGAGCGTGTGAGAGTTCCTGTGCGTTCGGTGCCATTCATATAGAAGAGTAGGAGGCAGAAGATATGGGATATATGACAATTAATAACAGACGGGTAGCATTTACAGATGAGAAAAATAGT
>ENA-OQNC01000038-OQNC01000038.1-human-gut-metagenome-genome-assembly--contig:-NODE-38-length-20539-cov-3.019106_pt1 | contig 20539 bp, 29 predicted proteins | sample MGYA00242626_ERZ504874 | MGnify/ENA primary metagenome ERZ504874 (study PRJEB26092, sample SAMD00036411) | human gut metagenome | host: Homo sapiens | study: EMG produced TPA metagenomics assembly of...
ACTAAAATTTAGATTGCTGTAGAACAGCAACCATAGAACGAAGGAGGATGAAAGTGAGAAAATTGTATTCCTTATTAGAAAACTAATAAAAGGAAAGTATTATCGGACCGCTGTTTAAACTTTTAGAGGCGGTATTTGAATTGATTGTGCCATTAGTCACTGCAAGAATTGTTGATATCGGAATTCAGAACCGGGATATCCCGTATATCTGGAAGATGGCGGCATTGCTGGTGGCGTTTGGTGTAATGGGACTTTTGTGTTCCCTGCTGGCGCAGTATTTTGCGGCAAAAGCAGCTGTCGGTTTCGGAACAGAACTTCGGCATGATCTGTTCTGCCACATTGAACAGCTTTCTTATGCGGCAGTAGATAAGGCTGGCAGCGCCACGCTGGTTGTCAGGATCACAAGTGATATCAATCAGGTACAGTCCGGTGTCAATCTGGTGCTTCGTCTGTTCCTGCGATCGCCGTTTATTGTGGTAGGTGCAATGGTCATGGCATTTACGATCAATGTAAAGACCGCATTGATCTTTGTCGTGACAGTTCCGCTTCTGGCGCTTGTGATCTACGGTATTATGATCGTGACGATCCCGCTGTATAAAAAAGTACAGAAAGCACTGGATCAGGTGCTTGTCTCTACCAGAGAAAATCTGGCGGGAATCCGTGTGATCCGTGCGTTTTGTACACAGAAGAAAGAGCAGGAAGAGTTTGATACAAAGAGTGAGATACTGATGAAGCTACAGTTTCTGACCGGACGGATTTCAGCGCTGTTGAATCCGATGACATATATTATCGTCAACGCCGGGATTATTGCGGTTGTCTGGTATGGGGGCGGACAGGTATATGAAGGGCTGCTGACACAGGGAGAGGTAATCGCCCTGGTCAATTATATGTCCCAGATTCTTCTGGCGCTGGTGGCGCTGGCGAATCTGATTGTTTCCTTTACAAAAGCAGTAGCATCTGCAGCCCGTCTGAATGAGGTGTTTGCACTCAGATCCGAGCTTGTGGACGGAGAGTGGGAGAAAGCAGAGGCGAAAGCGGAAGCCGCGAAAGTAAAGATGGAACACGTGACATTCTGCTATCCGGGCAGTCAGGAGTCGGCGCTGGAGGATATTTCTTTTACCGCGAAAGCAGGAGAGACGATTGGAATCATTGGAGGGACAGGTTCCGGCAAGACAACTCTGGTCAATCTCATTCCCCGGTTTTATGATGTGACAGAGGGAAAAGCCGAAATCGATGGACTGGAGATTTCAAAATACCGGACAGAGGCTCTGCGAAAACAGATCGGAGTGGTTCCGCAGAAGGCAGTGCTGTTTTCCGGTACCATAAAGAGTAATCTTCAAATGGGAAATGAGCAGGCATCTGAACAGGAGATGTATGCAGCATTAAAAACCGCACAGGCTTTGGAGTTTGTGGAGGAGAAGCCGGGAAGGCTGAATGCTCCTGTCAGTGAAGGCGGAAAAAACCTGTCGGGAGGGCAGAGACAGAGGCTGACGATCGCAAGAGCACTGGTGAAAAATCCACAGATACTGATTCTGGATGACAGTGCATCTGCGCTTGATTTCGCTACAGATGCGGCACTTCGAAAAGCATTGTCCCAGGATACGGAAAATATGACCGTATTTCTGGTATCGCAGAGAGCATCCTCTGTCATGCATGCCGATAAGATCCTGGTATTGGATGACGGAAAGATGGTGGGATACGGCAATCATGAAGAGCTGCTTGGAGCGTGCGGTGTCTATCAGGAAATCTGTCGGTCTCAGTTTTCGAAAGAGGAGGGGGTTCAGTATGCATAAAAAGAAAAAAAGTAGTATGGAAAAAGATACTCTGGCTGATTCGGCCCTATCTGCATTTTTTGATGCTATCATTCGTATTTGCGGGTATTTCTGCGTTGCTGACATTGTATGCTCCGATTCTGATCGGTAATGCTGTGGATCTGATTATTGGAAAAGGAAGTGTGGATTTTGACGCGATCGGCAGGATTCTGTTCAGGCTGGCAGGGATTATTGTTATAACAAGCGCTGCGCAGTGGCTGATGAATCTGTGCAACAACCACATTACGTATCGGGTAGTTAAGGATGTCCGTACAAAGGCATTTGCAAAGCTGCAGAAGCTTCCTCTGAAATATGTAGACAGCCATGCATATGGAGAGACCATCAGTCGGATCATCACCGATGTGGAGCAGTTTTCGGATGGACTCCTCATGGGATTTACTCAGTTCTTTACCGGTGTGGTGACGATTTTGGGTAACCCTGGTATTTATGCTCCTGATCAATGTGAAGATTGCGTTGGTTGTAATCCTGATCACGCCGGTATCTTTGTTTGTGGCAAGCTTTATTGCGAAGAGAACCTATGTGTTTTTTAAAGCACAGTCAGAGACCAGAGCACAGATGACATCCCTTGTCGATGAAATGGTGGGAAATCAGAAGGTTGTGCAGGCATTTGGATACGGTGACCGGGCAGTGGAGAGGTTTGATACGATCAACAAAAAGCTCCAGAAAGTCAGCCTGCAGGCGATTTTCTTTTCGTCCATTACGAATCCGAGTACCCGGTTTGTCAACGGACTGGTGTATACAGGGGTTAGTATTGCAGGTGCGTTTACCGCAATCGGAGGCGGGATCACGGTGGGGCAGCTGTCTTGCTTTTTAAGCTATGCAAACCAGTATACAAAGCCGTTTAACGAAATCTCAAGTGTGGTCACAGAGCTTCAGAATGCACTGGCATGCGCACGGCGGGTATTTGACTTTATTGAGGAACAACCGGAAGAGCCGGATGCGGCATCGGCGATCGAACTGAAAAATCCAGACGGCAGTATGACACTGGAACATGTCAGTTTTTCTTATAATCCGGAGATTAAGCTTTTACAGGATCTGAACCTGAATGTAAAGCCGGGTCAGAAAATTGCGATTGTAGGACCGACGGGATGCGGAAAGACGACGCTGATCAATCTTCTGATGCGTTTTTATGATATTCAAAGTGGAGAGATCCGTGTCGGCAATACCGGAATTCAGAATATTACAAGAGACAGTTTGCGGGCCAACTTTGGAATGGTTCTGCAGGAGACCTGGCTGAAAGCAGGAACGATCGCAGAGAATATTGCGTATGGAAAAGAAGATGCCACAAGGGAAGAAATCATTGCGGCGGCAAAGGCGGCTCATGCGCATGGGTTTATCCGGAGAATGGAGCAGGGGTATGATACGCTGATTCAAGAAGAGGGCGGAAACCTGTCACAGGGGCAGAAGCAGCTTTTGTGTATTGCCAGAGTTATGCTCAGAATTCCGGATATGTTGATTCTGGACGAGGCAACCTCTTCGATCGATACCCGTACAGAAATGAAGATTCAGGAAGCGTTTCAGAGTATGATGAGGGGACGTACCAGCTTTATTGTGGCACATCGGCTTTCTACTATTCGGGAGGCAGATGTGATCCTTGTGATGAAGGATGGAAATATTATTGAACAGGGCAGCCATGAGGAGTTGTTAGAAAAAGGCGGATTTTATAAAAATCTGTATGAAAGCCAGTTTGCGTCTTAGAAAAAAGCCCGGGGAGAGATCATGCATTTCCCCGGGCGGTCATATATTCATGCTCGCGTTTTAATTCTGCAAGACAGTCTTTTGCGAGCCAGTGCTGATTGGTCGGTGTGAGGATCGCTTTGTACGGAAACGGTCCCGCACCGCTTTTTTTCAAAGCAAGAAGCGCCTGATCCAGCTTCTGGTTGGAAAGTCCGCAGAATACGATCATTGTATCGGAGAGCTCTTCTCCGTCATAAATTTCTTCAGAAGGTGTCATGTCCGGCAGCCCTGCAAGTACACCGAGAGGCTGGCTGTAATCTTTGAGTGTAATGTGGCGGAGACGCACACGAAGCGGAAGCAGTGCACGTTCCACTTTCTTTTTTACTTCTTTGTCTGATATATGGAATAATAAAATACTTTCTCTCATACAGATGAAATCTCCTATCTATCTTTTTGCATTTATTGTAATAGATTTTATCTTGTAAGGAAAGGGCAGATTATAAAAAATCTATTGACGGGTACAGGGAAAAGAAATATAATAGCTGTATTAAGAAAATAATACAATAATACGACAGGTGTACAGCACACCAGGCACAGCCGGGAGGAAAAGTATGATTGAGATTAAGAATCTGACAAAGACGTATAAGTTGAATAAAAAGCAGATGAAAGAATCCAGAACCACAAATCCGATCAAGACGGCAGTCAATGCTCTTACGCTGACTGCGAAAAAAGGTGAGATTTATGGCCTTTTGGGACCCAATGGAGCAGGGAAGACGACTACGCTGCGCTGTATTTCCACGATCATCAAGCCGACAAAGGGCGAGATTTATGTAGATGGGCATGAGGTGCGCAAAGAGCCGGAGAAAGTGCGGGAAAAGATCGGATTTCTGACCGGAGATATCAAGCTGGATCCACAGTTTTCCCCGGATTATATGTTTGACTTTTTCGGGAAGATCCATGGAGTGAAGCCGGAGAAGCTCAAAGAACGAAAAGAGGAACTGTTTACTTATTTGGGATCAAGGATTTTGCGCACAAAAAGATGAAAGAGCTGTCAACCGGAATGGGGCAGAAGGCTGCAATCGCAGTCAGCCTGGTACATGATCCGGATATTGTTATTTTTGATGAACCGACAAACGGTCTGGATGTCGTGACGGCAAGGAGTGTGACAGACTATCTGAAGCGCCTGAAAGAGGAGGGAAAGCTGGTCATTATTTCTACACATATCATGTCAGAGGCAGAGAAGCTGTGTGACCGGATCGGAGTGATCATTGACGGAAGGAAAGTGATGGAAGGGCATCTGGAGGATATCTTAAGAGAGACACAGACAGAAGATCTGGAGGATGCGTTTTTTGAATTGTACAGTCAGGTAAAAGGAGGCGGGGAAGATGCGTGAGATTCGATTGATCTGTAAAAAAGAATTATCCAGAGTGCTGACAGACAGAAAGATGTTATTTTCTGTATTTCTTCTGCCGGCGATCATCATGGTGGTCGTAATGAATGTAATGACCAGTTTTTCGAAAAATTTGGAGAATGATGTCAAATCTCATGCGCCCATTGTTTATCTGCAGAATGCCCCGGAGGGTGTGGAGCAGTACTTGAAGGCGTATAATGAGAAGATGGATCTGCGCACGGTGGATGACGAACAGAAAGTGACAGAGGAAATCAGAGATGGATCAGCCGATTTGTGGATTGCTTTTCCGCAGGATTTTCTGGAGCAGATAGAAGTTTATAAGACAGGGGATGAGATTCCTCAGATCAAAGTTTATTACAATCCGTCCGAAGAGTATTCGCAGGCTGCCTATGAAGGTGTGGCAGGCGGATGTCTGGAGGTTTACCGGCAGGCACTGTTGTCAGAGCGTGTCGGAGATATGCAGTCTTTGACAGTATTTACGGTGAATTCAGACAATCCGGACATGGTAATCCAGGATGAACAGAAAGCCGGCGGCAAAGCACTTGGCATGATGCTTCCGTATTTTGTGACGATCTTACTTTTTGCGGGAGCAATGGGACTGGGAACCGATATGGTGGCAGGAGAAAAAGAGCGCGGTACCATGGCAAGTATGCTGGTAGCGCCGATCAAAAGAAGCTCGATCGTACTCGGAAAAGTATTTGCGCTGATGATCATTTCAGGAATCAGTTCGGTTGTATATGTTGCGGTTATGGTAGGCTTCCTGCCACAGATGATGGGGGCCTACGGAAGTGAAGGTCTGGGACTGAGTCTGGAAGTCGGGCAGGTGCTGATGATGGCATTTTTGCTGATTGCGATTGCATTCCTGTATTCCGGAATCATCGTTCTGATTTCTGTCTTTGCAAAAGATACAAAAGAGGCAAACAGCTATATTATGCCGGTTTATATGCTGATCCTGATTTTGGGGATTGCGACAATGTTTACGACGCAGAATATTGAAAGCTGGTATTATGCAGTACCGGTGTTTAATACAGCGCTGGCGTTACAGGGAATTCTTACAGGAGATGTGAGTGTGATGCAGTATGCGGTGACACTGGCAGAGACATTGATCCTGGGAATGATACTGATCACGGTAATCGCAAAAGCATTTGAAAGTGAAAAGGTAATGGCAAAATAGAAATTGTTTCAGACAGAGCATTTCACAAAGAGAAGGTGCCTGCATATAGTAACAGTAAGAAGGCTGCTGCTGTATGCAGGCGCTTTTTATAGCGGCAGAACGGATTTCGGGAAGCGGGTGTGAGGTGTGAGGCTCTGTGAACTGAGAGAGAAAGAAGTAATCAATATATGTAACTGCAGAAGACTTGGCTGTGTGGTGGATGTGGATATTGATGTCTGCGATGGAAAGGTTCTGGCGATCATTATTCCGGTTCCCGGGAAGATTTGCGGGATACTTGGCAGTGACGGAGAATATGTGATTCCGTTCGGTTGTAATTAAAAAAATCGGGCCGGATATCATTTTGGTGGAAATCTGTGAAGAAAAGTTTTTGCAAAAGTACTAGATGTTGGTTATAATGGGGAAAAGAAACCAAATGCAAAGGAAAAAGAAAGGCGGAAATGAGTATGAAATGTCCGTATTGTGGTCATCCGGATACGCGGGTGATCGATTCCAGACCGGCGGAAGACAACAACGCCATCCGAAGAAGAAGATCCTGCGATGAATGCGGGAAACGCTTTACAACTTATGAGAAAGTAGAGACGATTCCCCTGATCGTGATCAAAAAAGACAATAACAGAGAGCAGTATGACAGATCTAAGATTGAAGGCGGAGTTTTGCGGGCATGTTATAAGCGTCCTGTTTCAGCACAGCAGATCCAGCAGACGATCGATGATATCGAGCTCCAGATATTTAAAAGAGAGGACAAAGAGATCCCAAGTAAATTGATCGGGGAGATCGTGATGGACCGTCTCAAAGATCTGGATGCGGTCGCATATGTCCGTTTTGCATCTGTATACAGAGAGTTTAAGGATGTGAACACATTTATGTCCGAACTGAAGAAGATCCTGGAGTAGCCGTATGCGAACCTATAAATTGACGATCGCTTATGATGGAAGCCGGTATCAGGGCTGGCAGAGACAGAGCAATACAGACAAGACGATCCAGGGGCTTTTAGAACAGGCGGCATCTGAGGCGGCAGGATATCCGGTGGAAGTACAGGGATCAGGACGCACAGACGGCGGTGTCCATGCGAAGGGGCAGACGGCCAGTGTGATTTTGCGCGGAAAAGTACAGGAGTCTGAGTTTTTACAAAATATGAACCGGCTGCTTCCTTTGGATATCCGGGTGATCGAAATGGAACTGGTAAAGAACGGATTTCACGCGAGACTCAGTGCAGTTGGAAAATGTTATGAATACTGGATCGATATGCGGGAAAACCAGATGTGTTTATGCGAAAGTATACCTATCATTATCCGAAAGAGCTGAATATAGAGGCGATGCAAAGAGCAGCGGATGATCTGATTGGACGGTATGATTTTGCCGCATTTACGGACAAAAAGGAGGAAAAGTCCACAATTCGCACAATTTATGCTATAATCGTGGAGGTACAGGGGGACAAGTTGAGGATCGAATACCGGGGCAGCGGTTTTATGTATCATATGGTGAGGATCCTGACAGGAACTCTGTTGGAAGTAGGAGACGGAAGAAGAACGCCGGAATCGGTAAAGGCTGCACTGGCAGGCAGAGACAGGGCAGATGCCGGATTTCTTGCACCTGCAAGAGGGCTGACATTAAAAGAAGTGTATTATTAGATTGGGGGCGGGTACGAAAGTAGACGGTCCCTTTTTGGGTTTTTCTAAAGAAAACAGGAGGATTTATGAAGCTGATATCATGGAATGTAAATGGAATCCGTGCCTGCGTACAGAAAGGATTTCTGGAATTCTTTCGGGAAGCAGATGCAGATATTTTCTGTCTGCAGGAGACAAAGCTGCAGGCAGGTCAGATTGAGCTGGATCTGGAAGGGTATGAGCAGTACTGGAATTATGCCGTGAAAAAAGGATATTCCGGAACGGCTGTATTTACAAAAAAGAAACCATTAAATGTGACTTATGGAATCGGAATCGAGGAGCACGATCAGGAAGGTCGTGTTATTACACTGGAATTTTGAAGAATTTTTATTTTGTGACTGTGTACACGCCGAATTCTCAGAACGAGCTTGACCAGACTGGATTACCGCATGAAGTGGGAATCTGATTTTCTGGCGTATTTGAAGAAACTGGAAGAGGAGAAGCCTGTGATTTTCTGTGGTGATCTGAACGTGGCACACAAAGAAATTGACTTGAAAAATCCGAAGACGAACCGGAAAAACGCCGGATTTACGGATGAAGAAAGAGGAAAGTTTACCGAGATGTTAAATGCGGGATTTATTGATACATTCCGGTATTTCTATCCGGATCAGGAAGGGATTTATTCCTGGTGGTCTTACCGGTTCAGTGCCAGAGCAAAGAATGCAGGGTGGAGGATCGATTATTTTTGCGTTTCAGAATGTTTGAAGGACCGGCTTGCGGATGCGAAGATCCTGACAGATGTTATGGGATCAGACCATTGTCCGATCGAGCTGGATTTAAAATAAAAAGGAGAGAATGAACATGACAAAGATTGATATTATTTCCGGATTTTTAGGAGCCGGAAAAACAACATTTATTAAAAAGATGCTCAAAGAAGCATTTTCGGGAGAACAGGTTGTGCTTATCGAGAACGAATTCGGAGAGATCGGGATTGACGGAGGATTTCTTAAGGAAGCGGGAATTGAAATCAGGGAGATGAATTCAGGATGTATCTGTTGTTCGTTAGTCGGAGACTTTGGAAAATCCTTAAAAGAAGTGGTAGATACGTATCATCCGGATCGGATTCTGATCGAGCCATCCGGTGTTGGAAAACTTTCCGACGTGATCAAAGCAGTACAGGATGTGCAGGATGAGATCGAAGCAGAGCTGAACAGTTTTACAACAGTTGTAGACGTGACAAAATGCAGATTATATAAGAAGAATTTCGGAGTAATTTTTCAGCAATCAGATCGAATATGCAGGTGCGATCATCTTAAGTCGTACAGATAAGGCAAAACCAGAGAAAGTGGAAGAAAGTGTTGCGCTGCTTCGCAAGTTAAATGAAAAGGCTCCGATCATCACAACTCCAATCGAGCAGTTGTCAGGAGAGAAGCTTCTGGAGACAATGGAGCACAGCAAATCTCTGGAAGAAGAGTTGCTCCTGGAAGAGGAAATCTGCCCGGAATGCGGACATGTGCATGAACACGCACACCATCACCATTGCCATGAAGAACACGATCATCATGAGCATCACCATCATCATGGAGAGGAGTGTGGCTGCGGACATGGCCATCACCATGAGCACCATCACGAGCATGAACATCATCATGATGGGGAGTGCGGTTGTGGCTGCGGACACAATCATGACCATGAACATCATCACCATCATCATGCAGATGAAGTGTTTACAAGCTGGGGACGAGAGACGATCAAAACCTACAGCAGGGAAGAAATTAGCAGAATCTTAAAGACGCTGGAAGAGGATGACACATACGGAACTGTTCTTCGTGCAAAGGGAATGGTCGCAGGTGCAGACGGAGAGTGGATTTATTTTGACATGGTTCCGCAGGAGCATGAAGTCAGAAGCGGGGCAGCGGAATATACGGGAAGAATCTGTGTGATCGGTTCCAGGCTGGAAGAAGACAAGCTGGAAGCATTATTTGGACTGAAAAAATAGAAACTACAGACAGGAGAGAGAACAATGAATGAACCGGATGTAATGGTTTATCTGATGACTGGATTTTTAGACAGTGGAAAATCCCAGTTTTTAAAGTTCACACTGACACAGGATTATTTTCAGATTGATGGAACAACGCTTCTGATTCTCTGCGAGGAAGGTGAGGAAGAGTTTGATCCGCTGGAAATGGCAAAGCATGGTGTGAAGATCATCAAAATAGAAGAACAGGAAGAGTTGACAGAAGCATTCTTAAATGAACTGCATGAAAAATATTCGCCGGAGCGTGTGGTGATCGAATACAACGGAATGTGGAAAGTCAGTGACTTTGAAGCGTTAAGTCTTCCGCAAGGATGGGAAATCGAACAGAAACTGACAACAGTGGATGCAAGTACATTTCAGATGTATCTGAACAACCTGAAGCCGTTGTTTGTGGAAATGGTACGCGGGGCGGAACTGGTGCTGTTTAATCGTTGTACAGATATTGAACCTCTGGCAGGATACCGCAGAAGTGTGAAAGTAGTCAGCCCACAGGCAGAAGTGATCTTTGAGGATGAAAACGGTGAAATCGAGAATATTTTCGGGGATGATGTGCCGTATGATCTGAACGCGCCTGTGATTGAGATTCCAAGAGAGGATTATGGAATCTGGTATGTGGATGTTATGGAAAATCCGGACAGATACAAGGGAAAAGTGATTGAATTTACCGCAAAAGTATTAAAGCCGAAAGGATTTCCGTCCAAGGTATTTCTTCCGGGACGGATGGCGATGACCTGTTGTGCGGATGACACTACATTTTTAGGATATATCTGCAAGAGCGCCTACGCACCGAAGCTGCAGGCAGGAGAATGGGTGAAGGTGCGCGCAAAAGTACAGTATGGACATGTATCAGTGTATAAAGGTACCGGACCGATTCTGGAGGCAGAGCATATTGAAGAAGCCGAACCAATCGAAGAGTTGGTTTACTTTAATTAAAAAGAGTGAGGGAGAGACAAGATGGAAAAAAGATTTGACGTAATCGCAATGGGAGAACTTTTGATTGATTTTACTAATGAACGGACAGAGCGAACAGGGAAATAACCTATTCGAAGCCTGCCCGGGCGGAGCGCCGTGTAATGTGCTGGCAATGCTGAACAAGCTTGGTAAAAAGACTGCATTTCTGGGAAAAGTAGGAGATGATCAGTTTGGAAGACTGCTGCGGGATACGATCAGCAGTGCAGGGATTGATGCATCGAATCTTCTGACTGATGATGAAGTGAACACGACGCTTGCATTTGTACATACTTTCCCGGATGGAGACCGAGAATTTTCTTTCTATAGAAATCCGGGGGCAGATATGATGCTTCGTGAGGAGGAAGTTGAGGAAGACTTTATCCGTCAGGCAAGACTGTTCCATTTCGGAACTCTGTCCATGACACATGAAGAAGTCAGAAAGGACAAACAAAAAAAGCGCTTAAGGCAGCGAAGGACAATGGACTTTTAGTATCCTTTGATCCGAATCTGCGCCCGCCGCTGTGGAGTTCTCTGGATCTGGCGAAAGAACAGATGGAGTACGGATTCCAGTACTGTGATATTCTGAAAATTTCTGATAATGAGATTCAGTTTGTATCAGGAAAAGAAGATTACGATGAGGGAATCCGGTATCTTCAGGAGAAATATCAGATTCCGTTGATTCTTCTGACAATGGGGAAAGACGGAAGCCGTGCGTACTACAAGGGAATGCGTGTAGAAAGAGCCGGAAAATCAGTGAAGGCGATCGAAACGACAGGAGCCGGAGATACATTCTGCGGAAGCTCTTTAAATTATATTCTGGAGCATGATTTTGAAAATCTGACGGAAGAACAGCTGGGAGAAATGCTCACATTTGCCAATGCAGCAGCAGCGCTGATCACAACCAGAAAAGGAGCGATCCGTTCCATGCCGGAGAAGGAAGAGGTTCTGGAATTTCTGACAAAAATAAAAAACTGCTTTCTTTTTCCCGATAAATAGTGTACAATGAAGCGCAGTACATGAAGATATGGGAGGAATATACAATGCCGGAAGCAGTAGCAGAAGAATTGTGTGTGAAGTTTAGAAACATCGATGAAATACAGGAATTTGCAAAAGCAGTGAATCAGTTTGATGGAGATGTTGATCTGAAACAGGGGAGAATTACGATTGATGCGAAGTCTCTTCTGGGAATCTGCAGTATGAATATAGAGGAAGAGATGGAACTGCAGGTGTTTAATGGGGATGCAGAAGAATTGAAAGAATTGATCAAGAAATTTCTTGTTTAAAGTATGTATACATCGATAACATAAGGGTATTTTCCAGTGGATGGGAGATACCCTTTTTCGAAAAAGAAAGGAGAGAGCAGGATGAAATTTACAAAAATGCAGGGATTGGGCAATGATTATGTCTATGTGAATGGTTTTGAAGAACGGATTGAAAATCCTTCTGAAATGGCTGTAAAAGTGAGCAACCGGAATTTTGGAGTCGGTTCGGATGGACTGATTCTGATCAATCCGTCCGAGAAAGCAGATTTTGAGATGGAGATGTATAATGCAGACGGTTCCAGGGGAGAGATGTGTGGAAACGGAATTCGTTGTGTGGCAAAATATGTTTATGATTATGGTCTTACCGATAAGACACATATTTCTGTGGAGACACTGGGCGGGATTAAATATCTGGATCTGACTGTAGAGGATGGAAAAGTGGTTCTGGTAAGAGTGGACATGGGAAGTCCGATCCTGACACCGGCGCAGATTCCGGTCATCGCAGATGAGGCGGAAGCGGTTGCTGTTCCGATCCTTGTGGACGAAACAGAATACCAGATGACTTGTGTTTCTATGGGAAATCCTCATGCAGTCATATTTATGGATGATATCGAACATCTGGAGATTGAGAAGATCGGACCGAAATTCGAGCATCATGAACGATTTCCGAACAGAGTGAATACAGAATTCGTGAAAGTCTTAGACAGACACACGGCAAGTATGCGTGTCTGGGAGCGGGGATCCGGGGAGACACTTGCCTGTGGAACCGGAGCCTGTGCAGTGGCAGTGGCATGTATTCTCGGAGGATATACAGAAAACAAAGTGACGGTTAAGCTGCTCGGAGGAGATCTGCTGATCGAATGGTATCGTGAACAGAATAAAATCTATATGACAGGACCGGCAGCGGTTGTCTTTGACGGAGTGTGGAAGGCATAATAGAAAAAGAGGCAGGGCGTTCGTTACGGTTTATCTCCGGTTACTATCAATACCTGAGATGAACGGTAACGACTTTGCTTAAAAATAAAAAAAGTGCTTGACTTTTTGAAAAATTGCGATATAATGTAAATGTTGAGTCTGACAGAAAGAGAAATGATGCGGATTGGTGTAATGGCAGCACAGCAGACTCTGACTCTGTTAGTAGAGGTTCGAGTCCTCTATCCGTAGCTTGTAAGACAGTCATAAAGGCTGTCTTATTTTTATGTCCGGAGTATGTTACTGTGTACAGTTGCAGAGGGATTTTTACTGTTGTTTTTGGAGAAAAAAACATTGACAATCAAGGACAAAAAGAATATAATAAAGCAGTATGACATAAGGAGAAACAGCTTACACCAAAGCCCCGGAGTATGCTGATTTCATATAGAAGAGTTAAAGTAAATAATCTATGATAATTAGTAAGTAGGAGGAACACCCATGAAAACTTATATGGCTAACCCAGACAAGATCGAAAGAAAATGGTATGTGGTTGACGCTGAAGGATGTACATTAGGACGTCTGTCTTCAGAGATCGCTAAAGTGTTAAGAGGAAAAAATAAACCGGAGTACACACCACATGTTGATACAGGAGATTATGTAATCGTTGTAAACGCTGACAAAGTGAAAGTAACAGGAAAGAAATTACAGCAGAAAATCTACTACAATCACTCTGATTATGTAGGTGGAATGAGAGAGACAACACTGGCTGAGATGCTTGCAAAGAAACCGGAAAAAGTTGTTGAGCTTGCTGTAAAAGGAATGCTTCCAAAAGGACCTTTGGGAAGAGCAATGATCAAGAAACTTCATGTATACGCTGGACCAGAGCACAACAATCAGGCTCAGAAACCAGAAGTATTGACATTTTAAGGAAAGGTTGAAAGGAGGACATTACATTGGCTAACGCAAAATATTACGGAACAGGAAGAAGAAAAAAATCTGTTGCAAGAGTATATCTTGTACCGGGAACAGGAAAGATTACAATCAATAAAAGAGATATCGATGAGTATCTTGGACTGGAAACATTAAAAGTTGTTGTTCGTCAGCCACTCGTTGCTACAGGAACAACAGACAAATTTGATGTAATCGTAAACGTACATGGTGGTGGATACACAGGACAGGCTGGAGCAATCCGTCACGGAATCTCCAGAGCACTTCTTGAAGCTGATGCTGAGTACAGACCAGTATTAAAGAGCGCTGGATACCTGACACGTGACCCACGTATGAAAGAACGTAAGAAATACGGTCTCAAAGCAGCTCGTAGAGCACCACAGTTCTCAAAACGTTAATTATACGTTTCGGAACGTACAATTTCAAAAAAGATTTTTCGACTCCTCAGGACTTCGGTCTTGGGGAGTTTTTGATGTGAATTTGTGTCAGCATTGATGAATGTCACCGGGAACCCCGGGATGTTTTCTGAAAGCATATGAAGAAGTGAATGGAAAAAGATTATATTATAAACTATCGAATTATGATAGTTATCGCGGTGTATTTGGGCATGAATGTGTAAATGAATTGATTGTAAGTCGAGTAATGGATATTTTGAGAATTCCCCATGTGAAATATAAATTGATACATGCGCAGATTATCATAGATGGAAAAGAACAGGAAACATGGCTTTCTGTTTCGGAAAACTTTCGTAAGGATAATGAAGAAAAGTTGGCATATGATTTGTATTATGATTTGCAAAAAGAAGGAAATGAATCTCCGTTAGAATTTGCAATAAGAAACAATTGGGAATTATATATGTACCAGATGTTTTGCATTGATTATTTGATTGCCAATAGAGACCGTCATGGAAGCAATCTGGAAGTGTTAAGAAATGATGAAGACGATAGTGTGAGAATAGCTCCTTTGTTTGATCAGGGAGTATCGTTATTGTTTTCAACATATGGTAATGAAAAACTTCCGGAAGAAACGGACGTGATGAGAGATTTTCCGGTTAATAATTATATTGGATCAAAATCTTTAGAGTATAATCTGTCATTGATACCAAAAGGATACGATTTACAGATTTGGAAATTAAAAAAAGAAGATCAGGATTATATTTTTAGTGGTATAAAGCATGTTTTATCGGAGGGTCATAGGAATAAAATATGGGAGATGATTTGGAAAAGGTGGTGTTTTTTTGAACAGGTACGCAATCAGGAGAAATAATAGAAATAAAATTGTCGGAATATTAAATTATGATGAGAAAGCAAAGAAATACACAATTGAGATTCCGGAAAATGTTACGCCAAAGGAAGCTCCGTTTATGATGTCGTTACTTTTGAAAAAAGGTATCCGAACCATGAATTCAGATTGGAGTATGCGTTGGGTACAGAGTAGAATCATTCCAAGTAGCAGACAGAATATAGGGGAAATACTTCGTGTGAATGGAATGCGTTCATATGATGAGCATAAATTACTATTAAAAAATGAGGGGCGAAGTTGTCAGGATGAATTTTATATTGAACATATGTAGCTTTAAAGTGTAATGCGGAGTAATGTGAAGCCTTGTATTTATAATGTATTTACAGCACCAACATTTGAGAATCTGGTGAAATTAAGTATTTCCAGTTACTTAAATGTTAAGGGATGTACAATTTCAGAAGGTTATACCAGTGTGATGGATCTGTATTCAAGAAAAATCATTTCCTGGGTGTTGAGTGAGACGCTGGAGGCATCCCACGTAGTGGAATGTGTTGAAAAAGCAAACGTGTCAGAAATGTTGAAAAACCGTTGATCTTCCACAGAATCATCATCAGGAACTAGACCTTCCAAATTTAATGGCAAAACCAGTTGATAAGGCTCGCCAAATTCGGTATAATTTTTATGGTATTTTATGTATTTTGTCATACTTAATTATACCATGGATTGCGGACTCTTCGGAGTCCGTTTTTTACTTTTAGGCATAAAAAGGGAGCTATTGCTCCATAGATGTTTACTCATCTATTTTGCAACAGCCCCTCTCAATTCTTTAAAAACAGCATCATATTCCTGCGAAAAGATACTGTTTTTATTCCACAGAAAGGTGAAGTCGTGCATAATCATGAAATCAGATAGTGGGATCTGTACTAACATTCCTTCATTTAATTCTTGTTCCACTGCAGATTTATAGAGAAAAGAAATTCCACAATCTTCTTTTAACAGAGTGACGATCGTGTGGATGTTTTCGATTTCCACAAGATGTCGGAAGTCTTTGACAGACATATTTTTCAATGCCAGTGTTTTGGTCAGGATTGCCCGGGTACCAGAGCCGTGTTCTCGAATCAGGAGACGTTCAGATGTCAGGTCTCGGAGATTGTGTACTGGTTTTGAAAATGTGTGATGGGCGGAGGAAACAGCAATGTATTCTTCTGTTTTGTAGACACGTGTCTCGTAATGATCACCGCTAAAATATCCTTCCACAATTGCAAAATCGATCGTTCCTTCGTGAAGATAGGTGAGAAGGGTCTGCGTGTTGCCATATCGGATGTGAAAATCCATATCCGGATGTGTTTTGATAAAACGGGAAAGAGCAGGTACGATCGCATATTCGCCAATGGTCATTGTTACGCCAAAGGTCAGAACTTTTTTTTCTTCTATACTTTCCTGCATCCGTTTTTTTAACGTATTTTCATCATTTCTCATGGTCTCCAGAGCAGAACGTAAGATTTCTCCGGCAGGAGTTAGTCTGAGCTTTTTCTTATCTCTTATAAAAAGTTCGGTACCGTAGGTCTTTTCCAGATGTTTAATATGCTGGGAAACTGCGGGCTGTGTCAGATTCAGGTGCTCGGCAGCATGTGTAAAGTTCATATCGTTGCATACAGTCAGAAATGTTTCCATGCGAAAATCCAACATAATTGTTTCTCCTTTTTCAGATGTGTTTATACTTAAACCATAACAAATATTTATTATATAATCAATACTTATAATTTTACAAAATAATAGGAGCGATTTATAGTATATATGAAAACAGGGAAAAGTAAAATGAGGAAGGCGAAAAACAGGAGGATATGAAAATGTATGATGTTATAATCATAGGAGCAGGACCGGCAGGAATCAGTGCAGGAATTTATGCAGTGAGCAGAGGACAAAAAGCACTAATTTTAGAAAAAAATCAGGTCGGAGGACTGATTCGAAGAGTGTCCGCTGTCACACATTATGCGGCAATTGTAGAGGGGAAACCGGGGAAAGCTTTGCAAAGCGCCTGAGGAAACAGGCGGAAAATGCAGGGGTAGAAATCCTGAAGACCGAGGTGAAAAAAGTAGAATTGACCGGGGTGGAAAAAAGGATTTATACAGAGAAAGAATGTTATTGTGCGAAGAAGGTAATTTTAGCGAATGGTACATCACCAAGAAAACTGGGGATTCCGGGAGAAATAGAACTGGCAGGACGAGGAATCGGAATGAATGCAGCAAAAGATGCAATGAAGTATCGTGGAAAACATGTATATGTGATCGGAGGTGCAGATGGAGCGGTAAAAGAAGCACTGTATCTGGCGGGGGTTGCAGAAAAAGTAACAATCATCCATTTTGAAGAAACGTTGGGATGCATTGCACAATTTCAGGAAAAAGTAGCACATACCCCAAACATTGAATTACGGCTTCACGCCAGACTTCATGCTGTGTACGGAGTGGAAAAAGTAGAGTCATTGGAAATCTTGGATGAGAAAACAGGAGCAATTGAGACAATTGAAGATCCGGATGGAATTTTTGTGTATGTAGGTACGGTTCCGAATACAGAATTATATAATGAGATCAGGTTGGACAATGGGTTTCTTACGACAGATGAAAATATGCAGACGGAAATACCCGGTGTATATGCAGTTGGTGACATTCGTGTAAAACAGGTACGACAAGTATCTACAGCAGTAGCAGATGGAACGATTGCAGCAATTCATGCAGCACGATAGGAGGCAAATATGGACTTTATAAAGAAAAACGGGAAGGGATTACTTTTTTGTCTGGCTTTGGCAGTGCCTTCAGCTGTTTTGGGAAAATTGTTTCCGGTCGTCGGTGGACCAGTGTTTGCGATTTTAATTGGAATGATACTTGCATTGGTGATTAAAAAACGGGATTCACTGGAATGTGGCATAAAATATACTTCGAAGAAAATATTGCAATATGCCGTTGTACTTCTTGGATTCGGACTCAATTTGGAGGTTGTGATGGAGACGGGAAAACAGTCTTTGCCGATTATTGTGTGCACCATTACAACATCATTGGTGATTTCTTATATTTTGCATCGCACAATGAACATTCCGGAAAAAATCTCTACACTGGTTGGGGTGGGATCTTCGATTTGTGGGGGATCAGCGATCGCAGCAACAGCTCCGGTTATCGATGCGGATGAAGAAGAAGTAGCACAGGCAATTTCGGTGATTTTTTTGTTTTAATATTCTGGCAGCATTGATTTTTCCGGTACTGGGAACAGCGCTTGGATTTTCAACAACATCCGGGGAAGCATTTGGAATTTTTGCAGGTACTGCGGTGAATGATACCTCTTCTGTAACTGCAGCGGCTTCTACGTGGGACAGCATGTATCATCTGGGAAGCCAGACACTGGATAAGGCAGTGACGGTTAAATTGACCAGAACATTGGCGATTATTCCCATCACATTGATACTTGCATTACGCAGGGCGCGGAAGGCTGAAACAGAAAGCGGAGAAAAAGTGTCTCTGAAGAAAGTGTTTCCATTTTTTATCCTGTTTTTTATCGGAGCAAGTCTGATTACGACAGCAGCAACAGCAGCAGGAGTACCGACAGAAGTTTTTCAGCCATTAAAAGAGCTCTCCAAGTTTTTCATCATTATGGCAATGGGAGCAATTGGATTTCATACGGATGTAGTGAAATTGATCAAAGGTGGCGGAAAGCCAATTTTAATGGGAATGGCATGTTGGCTTGGCATTACCGTGGTAACGCTCAGTATGCAGCATCTGCTGAATTTATGGTAATCGTCAAAACGACAAACTAAAAAACCCAAAATACAAAATTTATTACAATAGAAATACGGGCAGTGCAGATTTTCCTAATGAAGTAGCGGGTTGCGTCTGCATAAGTGGTGGTGGTAGTACGGCCTGTCACTTCCCTTTCTCGTTTGTCTCATCCATGTACCACATGGCATTTCCTTTTTCGTCTATGCCTGCATACATATAAGTATAGTACTCAAAACGGCTCTTACCTTCGCGCAGATTGAACGGCCCGGAAGTGATGCCATCTTTACGGTTTTCTTCGGGTAATGTCACAATACGGTTCTTGTAGTGGGAGCCTACGAGCGATACCGTCCACTTCAGGTCAGGCTGATTGAAGATATCCACATTCACTTCAAACTCTATACCGGTGTTTTTCATCGCACCCAGGTTTTCCCAGTTATACGGACGTCCGGCTGTAGAGTAAGCCACAGGACGCTTGAAGAGCATATCGTCCGTACGACGATAGAAATATTCGAATGAACCGTATACTCTGTCGAACAGACGGAAATCTACACCCACGTCAAAAGTCTTCTGCTTTTCCCAAGTCAAGTCCGGATTACCGTAGAATTCCGGTGAATAGCCCAACTCTGAACCATTCCAAGTAACAGTGTACTGGTCTTGGTAAGGTGTGTACACATAGGCATAGTTATAATCTGAAAGAATACTTTCATTACCCTGAGTACCATAAGATGCACGCAATTTCAAATCGTTTAACCAAGACCCCGTTCCCTCCATGAATGCTTTCGTTGGAAATACGCCAAGCGGCACCTACCGACCAGAAATTACCCAGCGGTCTAAGAACGGAAGTACCGTCGCGACGGAAGGCTGCAGAAGATAATACTTTGTTGCTATAGTCGTAGTCTGCCATCCGAAACTATCCCTCGATGTTATGGTTTGCCGTAGTAGCTGTTGATGTATTGCATTTGTCCACCGTTGTCCAATTCCGGATTGTTCGGATTAAAGAAGTTGGTCTTCTGTCCTGCCAAATACTGATATTCATACTTGTAGTACTCGTGACCTATCTTGGCCGACAAGTGGTGGTTATCGCCAAATACATTGCTGTAAGCCAGAATCTGGTTGAAGTTGGTAGTCGTAGTGTTGTAGCTTCCTTTTGTACCACGACCACCGAAAGACTGTCCGTCACCGATAAGCGGAGTGTAGAATACTGTCTGGCTACTGTTCGTGAAATCATAACTATAGTTTGCTGTAAACTTGAAATGCTTCAAAAACGAGATTTCCAGATACGAGCGTGAAGTCAGGTTGTTATACACAGTTTCACGGATGTCTTCTTTCATGTTGGCTATCACATTCTGGTTAGTAGCCGTAGGACGTTTAGATGTACCGTCTGTTTCACCATTTCCGGCATCATACATGGGGCTTCCATCCTCATAATATTTCATGTTACCTTCTGCATCATAGGCATGAACCGGGAAGATAGGAGCCCAAGAGCGTGCCACGTCAAAAGGATTGGAGGCTGCTCCGGCATTCTCTTGCACACCGTTCTGGGTAGCTTTGGAATATCCTACATTGGTTCCTACTTTCAGCCAAGATTTCAGCTGGGAGTTTACGTTAGCGCGAGCCGTAAAACGCTCATAGGAAGAGCCTAACACGTAAGAGTCATTGTCCAGAAAGCCCATAGATACATAGTAATCTGTGCGGTCGTTACCACCTGATGCAGATACATT
>ENA-OQNC01000039-OQNC01000039.1-human-gut-metagenome-genome-assembly--contig:-NODE-39-length-20474-cov-2.824446_pt1 | contig 20474 bp, 19 predicted proteins | sample MGYA00242626_ERZ504874 | MGnify/ENA primary metagenome ERZ504874 (study PRJEB26092, sample SAMD00036411) | human gut metagenome | host: Homo sapiens | study: EMG produced TPA metagenomics assembly of...
AACGGATCGAGGCATAGATCAGATTCTTGGGAAGTGCCATCCTCAGTTCAATCCCAAACCCGGTTTTCCCTCCATAAAAGAGAGTCATCTGATTTCCGATCTTTTCCTCACTGCTTCCCAAATCCTGAATTTCCAGCATCTGTTTTGCCTGTTCTTTTCCCTTTTCATTTGCAAACAGAATCTGTCCTTTTTCTCCTGTGATCAGCCAGCTGCTTTCCGGATATTCTTTTGTTTTGGAAAACAACGTATCCACCGCACTTTTTCCAAGGGAAATAATGCAGCAGCCGGACTCCTCCATCTCCTCATTGTATACACGCATACATACATACGCGCGTTCATCATGTGTCATATACCAGTATTCATTGCTGCTTTTCAAAAAACTGGAATTGATTTCTTTATAAATTTGATTCTGAAGCTCCATATTTTCCACTGTCTCCGGGTAGAAACGACTGCTCACCCATTCTCCGTTTTCATTAAACAGATAGATGCAGTCGATAAACGGAGAGGCGGAATCAACCATATTCATTTCCGAAAACAAATCGGTACTGTTTGCAAACTGCTCCCTTGCTTCTTGCTCATTGTACGCTTCTCCCGCGATAAAATGTTTCAGCACATTATTATGCCGCAGAGAAATCACCATATTTTCCATATTTTTGATTCTTGTATCAAACTGCCCGCTTGTATTCTCGAGATAAAATTCCAGGTCAGAACGAGCCTGTCTCGAAAAATGAAAAACGGACAACACCATCTGTGCGATTCCAAGAATCAATGTCGAAATAATACAGGCCGACAAAGTCAGAAAGATCAGCTTTGTACGAAAACTTGGTTTTTTCTTCCCTTTCTTCATAAACCACCTCACTGCTGCGCCCGAAAATACTCCATACCAAATAAAATATCTCGATCCACCTGTGTTTTTAACTCCTCCAGAGATGCAAATCTGCTCTCCGGTCTCTCAAACGCACAGAATTCAATCTCCACATATTTTCCGTATGCATCTCCCTTATAATCAAATACATACACCTCTGTCAAAATCCGTTTTGCATCCGTTACCGTCGGTTTGATCCCCAGATTGCCGATTCCGCAATACCAGGTTCCATCCATTTTTACTCTGCATGCATATACGCCAAACCGGGGGGCTGCTTTTTCGGGCTTCCATGCGACATTCAAAGTGGGAAATCCCAGCGTTCTCCCGAGCTTTTGTCCATGCTCTACAACGCCCTCTGTACGGTATCGGTATCCCAAAAGCTTTTCTGCAAGTTCCACATTGCCGACTTTCAGCGCCTCTCTGATATAGGTACTGCTGATTTCCCTTTTTCGATACACTGCCTTTTCTACAATCTCCAGCTCATATCCATAGCGCTTTGCATACTGTTTCAGCATACAGATATCTCCTCGCTTCTGATGACCAAAATGAAAATCTGTTCCCACTGCAATGTATGCGGCATGCAGTTGTTCAATCAGGATCTTTTCAATAAATTCCTCTGCTTCCATCTCACGGATTGCCTCAGTAAACGGACAGATGATCAGCGTATCCACACATCCTTCCAGATATGCTTTCTTTTCCTCGCCTGTCATCAATGCTTCTTTCCCCATATCAAATGCAAAAACAACACTTTCCGCTTTTTCCTGATCCGCAAATCTTTGAATCCGGCTGATCAGTTCCTGATGTCCTCGGTGAAGACCGTCAAACTTTCCGAGTGTGACAGCTGTCCTGTTTTCTGTCTGATATTTGCTTAAGTCTGTTACGTACTGCATAATCATCCTCTTATTTCTTCCTGATCCAGAAACATCTTTTCCACAGTAAGTTTTTTTCCTGTTTTTATCAAAACAGAAGATACCGATAAAATGATTTTCCAGATCGTATACACGTATCCATTCCTGATTTTTTTCTTTCTTCCATATCTGTTACAAAGCGGATTGGAATCTCATTTCCGTTATACGCAAGCGCCTGCCCCTCTTTTTTTACCGTCACGGCAGGATATTGGAAAAACACTGCATCCGAGAGGGGTTATAATCTCTGAAAGCTTTCCTTCCTCTCTTTTTTTCTGTATTTCTGAAAGCTTCAGACTGCTCTCAATCTCAAAACGGCTCACCTTTGTACGAAGAAGCGACTCCATACATCCAAAGCAACCCAGCTTTTCACCGATATCGTGACACAATGTCCGGATATAGGTTCCCTTGGAACAGGAAACCTCCATCCTCACACGCGGCAGTGCCATTTCCAGGATCCGGATCTCTTTGATTTCAACTTTGCGGCTTTTGCGCTCGATCGTCTTCCCTTCCCGTGCCAGCTCATACAGCTTTTTGCCGTTTACTTTCAGTGCAGAATACATGGGCGGTATCTGATCATATTCCCCCACAAAACTCATCACACAGTCTTTTACCTGCTCCTGCGTGAGTCCTTCTGTCTCTCCCACTCTCAGCACAGTTCCTGAAATATCCTGGGTATCGGTCTCTTTTCCAAGCAACAGGACCGCCTCGTATGTTTTATCCTTTTCCGTGAGCATATCACATACCTTTGTTGCTCTTCCCAGACAAACAGGAAGCACGCCTTCCGCATCCGGGTCCAGCGTGCCTGTATGTCCGATCTTCTTCTGCCCCACAATTCCACGCAGCTTTGCCACTACATCATGGGATGTGTATCCTTTTTCTTTGTATACGTTCAGAATTCCATTTACCATAACAATTCCTGTCTTTCTCTTCTATGCCTCTTTTAGCTGCAATGTAATCTGTCTAAGCAGATTGTTGATCACATCGTGCGCAGAACCTTTCATTGTAACCCCTGCTGCACGCACATGACCGCCTCCACCAAAATACTGAGCAATACTGCTTACATTGACTTTGCCCTTGGAACGCAGACTGACCTTATACTCCCGGGTGTCCGTCTCATGCAGAAAAATCGCCACTTCCACACCTTTTGTCTGCCGAAGCTGAGCCACGATTCCCTCCAGATCGCTTGGAACTGCCTCGAAAAATTCCATCTCTTTTCTGGATACAACAGAAACGACCACCTGTTTTTCTAAAACCAGCATGCTTTCTAAAAGCGCTCTCCCTAAGATCTGATTCTGGATATAGGTCTTCTCAAAATAAGTTTTTTCGATAATCTCACTGCCGTCAATTCCTTTTCTAAGCAACTGTGCGGCTGCCTCCATCGTCTCCGGAGAGGTACAGGAGTACTGAAATACTCCCGTATCATGTGCGATTCCCATATACAGTGCTTCCGCACATGCCTTACTGATCTTCTCATCTTCCAGAAGTGTATAAACCAGCTCTGATGTAGAACTTGCCTCCGGGCGAATGTAATTTAACTCTGCAAATGCATCATTGCTCACATGATGATCGATACAAACCGTATGTGCAGCCTGTCGAAGTAACGGTGCAAACGGTCCGAGCCGCTGTTCGTCCCCACAGTCCAGACAGATAAACAGATCATATGCCGTCTCTTCTGAAAGTGTATGTCTGATTTCCTCTGTACGCGAGATTATGGAAAAGGATGCCGGTATCTTTTCCAGATACAGATCAACTTCTATTTCCGGAAACTGCTCTGTAAGATACAGGTACAATCCCATCGACGATCCTACACAGTCTCCGTCCGGCCGAACATGACCGGAGAGCGCGATCCGCTTCCTTTCCCTTACAAAATATCAGATAATACAATTTTCATGCTTATTTATTCATCCTCACTTTTCAAATCTTTGGTCAGATCATTGATTTTTTTCGTCATATTGACACCGTATTCAATGGACTGATCCATGATAAACCGGATCTCCGGTGTATTGCGCATGTTGATCGTTCTTGCCAGTTCACGCCGGATATATCCTTCTGCACTCTGAAGTCCTGTGATCGTATCTTCCTGGGCTTTCTTATCTCCCAGCACGCTGATGTATGCCTTACATGTCTTCAGATCAGGTGCTACTTCCACCGCTACCACGGAAGTCATCGGCGCCACTCTCGGGTCCTTGATGCCTCCGCGTAGGATGTTGCTCAGTTCTCTTTGGACTTCAGTATTGATTCTTGTGTTTTTAATACTGTTTTTCCTCATAACTGCTCCTTATTTTCTTTCTATTTCTACCATCTTGTATGCTTCTACAAGATCGCCTTCTTTGATATCATTATAGTTTTCAAATACGAAACCGCACTCGTATCCGGCTCTGACTTCTTTCACATCATCCTTGAATCGTTTCAGAGATGCCAGAGGTCCGTCAAAGATCACAATGCCGTCACGTGTCAGACGAACAGAACAATTTCGTTCAAAAGTACCGTCCTGTACATAAGAACCTGCAATCGTTCCCACTCCGGATGCCTTAAATGTCTGACGTACTTCTGCGTGTCCCAGTACCTTCTCTTCAAATACCGGATCCAGCATACCTTTCATTGCCGCTTCCACATCTTCAATCGCATTGTAGATGACTCTGTAAAGTCTTAAGTCAACGCCTTCACGGTCTGCAATCTCCTTCGCTGTCGCATCCGGACGCACGTTAAATCCGATGATGATCGCATTGGAAGCAGATGCCAGAATCACGTCGGATTCATTGATCGCACCAACTCCGCCGTGAATGATCTTGATCACAACTTCTTCATTTGACAATTTGATCAGACTCTGTTTGATTGCTTCCACAGAACCCTGTACATCTGCTTTCACTACGATGTTGAGTTCTTTTAAGTTTCCTTCCTGAATCTGATTGAACAGATCATCCAGAGACATCTTGGATTTTGTCTCTTCAAGCATCTTCACTCTGTGCTGTGAAATAAATGTCTCTGCAAAGTTTCTTGCTTCTTTTTCTGACTCGCATCCCACAAAGACTTCTCCTGCCTGCGGAACCTCATTCAATCCGAGGATTTCTACCGGCTGGGACGGACCTGCTTCTTTTACACGTCTTCCCCTGTCATCCATCATGGCTCTTACTTTTCCGTGTGCGGATCCTGCTGCAATGGCATCTCCCACACGAAGGGTACCTTTCTGTACGAGCACTGTCGCAACAGAACCTTTTCCTTTATCCAGCTCTGCCTCGATCACAAGTCCTCTTGCCACACGGTTCGGATTTGCTTTGAGCTCCATCACTTCTGCTGTCAGAAGAACCATCTCGAGAAGCTCCTGAATTCCTTCTTTTGTATGCGCGGATACCGGTACGAAAATCGTGCTTCCGCCCCAGTCTTCCGGAATCAGTTCATACTCTGTCAGTTCCTGTTTTACACGCTCAATATTTGCACTTGGCTTATCGATCTTATTGATCGCTACGATAATTTCAATTCCCGCTGCTTTGGCATGGTTGATCGCCTCGATCGTCTGCGGCATCACACCGTCATCTGCTGCAACTACAAGAATCGCAATATCTGTAGAATTTGCTCCTCTCATACGCATTGCAGTAAACGCCTCATGTCCCGGTGTATCCAGGAATGTGATCTTTTCTCCGTTGATCTCTACTACAGAAGCACCGATGTGCTGTGTGATTCCACCTGCCTCGCGGTCTGTCACACTGGTATCACGGATCGCATCCAACAGAGAAGTCTTTCCATGGTCAACGTGTCCCATAACACATACAACAGGAGGACGTTTTACCATAGTAGCTTCATCTTCTTCATCTTCTTTGAGAAGCTCTTCAATGACATCTACAACTTCTTCTTTTTCACAAAGGATCTCAAATTCCATTGCGATTTCTTCTGCTGTCTCAAAATCAATTTCCTGATTCACTGTTACGATCTTGCCCTGCATGAACAGTTTCTTTACAATCACAGACGGTACCACTTTCATCTTGTCTGCCAGTTCCTGAATTGTCAGTACTTCCGGGATTGTGATCTGTTTGATTTCCTCTTCCTTTTTCACTTCCGGCTTTGGCTGTGGTCTCTGCACTTCTACTGTCGGCTTCTGCTTTCTGCCTTTTTTGCCCTTGCTTTCAAATCCTTCTTCTCTGTTTTCTTTTTTCTTGTAATCTTTTTCTTTATCTTTTGCTTTATTGCGCTGCGGTTTCTGCTGCTCTACCAATGGCGACGGAATTGAATTTCTGTCGTTTCTGTCATTTCTGTCGTTTCTTCTGGAATCCGGACGCTGACCATTTTTTGCCCCCTCGTCCTGGCGACGGTTTCCTCTCTGACCGTTTGGAGCAGAAGACGGACGCTGCCCGTTTCTTCCATCTGCCGGACGATTCTGACGGAAACCGCCTCTCTGTCCCTCTTCCGGACGTCGGTTTCCTGCCGGGCGTCCTTCCTGTGGTCTTCTGTTCTCTCTCTCTCCATTTGCCTGCGGCCCTCTCGCCGGACGATCCTGACGGGATCCATTCTGACCGGAAGCCGGACGCTGTCCGTTTCTTCCGCCTGCCGGACGATCCTGACGGGATGTTCCCTGTGTGTTCTGTCCATTTCCCGGACGGGATCCTCCCGGGCGGCGGTTTCCGCTCTTCGAATTCTGTGGGCGGAATACCTGTACGATATTTTTCTTTTTCGGAGCATCTTCCGATGTTCCTTTTCCTGCGTGCCCGCTGCGCAGTTCTGCTACGACCTCATCCGGAATGGAGCTCATGGAAGTTTTCGCCTCCACATTCTTTTTCTCCAGAATCTCCATCAGGTCTTTATTTTCCATCCCCAGCTCTTTTGCCAGTTCATGCACTCTTAATTTCGTCATACTCAAACTACCTCCTCTATGCAATCGTATTATTTTTATTTCCAGTTGTTTTCGAATTCCTTTTGCAAATCCTTCGTCCAATATCGCCAGAGATGCACGGAACTCTTTTCCCATTGCATGCCCTAAGGTATCTTTATCTCCGTAAAAATAAATTGGAACCTCATAAAACTTACACATATCCCGGAATTTCTTTTTGGTGTTATCCGATGCATCTTCCGCTACGATCACCAGTGCAGCTTTCCCGGATTTTGTCTCATTTTCTGTCATGAATTCACCACTGGCACATTTTCCTGCCTTTGTGGCCAGCCCGATCAGGGACAGCACTCTATCTTGCTTCAAATTGTTCCATCTCCTTTTCCAGCCGTTCATATACTTCTTTTGGAATTGCCTGCTTAAACGAACGTTCCAGCCCTTTATTTTTTGCCGCCTTTGCAAAACACTCACTTGAAAGACAGACATAAGCACCCCGTCCGTTTTTTCTGCCGGTCGTATCCAATACAAATTCATCGTCTTCTGTCCGCAGAACTCTGAGCAGTTCCTTTTTGGCTTTCATTTCTCCACATCCGACACATTTGCGCATCGGAATTTTCTTTTTACCGTTCAAATACCTCACCTCTCAAAAGAGTTTATTCTTCCTCTGCCTCTACAAACTCAATCTCTTCGTATGCATCTGCATCTTCCGGATATCCGTCTGTATAGTTGACAGTTTCCTCATAATCCTCTGCATATCCGTCTTCTTCCATCATGTTCATCTGATCCATGTAATCCTCCGGGAGTTCTCCGGACTCGATCGCCTGTGTCTCGCTCTTAATGTCGATCTTATATCCTGTCAGACGCGCTGCCAGCCTTGCATTCTGACCTTCTTTTCCGATTGCAAGAGACAACTGGTAATCCGGCACAATAACACTTGCCACTTTTTCATCCGGATCTGCCATAACAGAGATCACCTTTGCAGGACTTAAGGCATTCTCGATCAGAAGAGCCGGGTTATCACTCCAGTTGATGATGTCGATCTTTTCTCCTCTGAGCTCTTCCACAACCGCATTGACTCTGGCACCGTTCATTCCGACACATGCTCCGACCGGATCTACATTCTCATCATTTGACCATACAGCCATCTTTGTACGGGATCCTGCCTCACGGGCAATGCTCTTGATTTCAACGGTTCCGTCCTTCACCTCTGCAACTTCTGCTTCAAACAGACGTTTCACCAGTTCCGGATGTGTACGGGAAACCAGGATCTTTGGTCCCTTCGGAGTGTTCTTCACTTCTACAATGTACAATTTAATGCGGTCTGTCGGTTTAAACACTTCTCCTTTGACCTGCTCATTTTCTGTGAGCATGGCATCTGCTTTACCCAGATTGACACTGATATTTTTGCCAACATAACGCTGCACAATACCTGTTACAATGTCTTTCTCTTTTTCAAAATACTGATCGTATACTACTTTTCTTTCTTCCTCGCGGATCTTCTGAAGAATCAGGTTTTTCGCATTCATTGTTGCAATACGTCCAAACTCTTTGGACTGTACCGGAACCTGACAAACATCTCCGATCTGCAGTGCAGAATCAATCTCTTCCGCATCTTCCAGTGTGATCTCGATTGCCGGATCAAACACTTCCTCAACTACTTCTTTTTCTGCGTAAACAGCATAATCACAGGTCTCTCTGTTCATGATCACCTTGATGTTATCCGATGTCCCGAAGTGGTTTTTGCAGGCACTGATGAGAGAGTTTTCAATCGCATCCATCATGGTATCTCTGCTGATGTTCTTCTCTTTTTCAAGAATTGTCAAAGCTTCCATTAATTCTGTGTTCATTGTTTCATTTCCTCCTAATTTAAAAATCCAACGCTAAACGGATAAGTGCAATTTCACTTTTTTCAAATGTCTGTGTACTGTCATCTTCATATGAGATCGTCACTGTGTTCTGATCAAATTCTTTCAGAATTCCAACAAATTCTTTCTGTCTGTTAATCGCACGGTACGTACGGATCTCCACTTCCTGTCCCACGCTTCTGATAAAATCTTTTTCTTTCTTCAAAGGTCTTCCAAGCCCTGGAGAGCTCACCTCAAAAATATAGGAATCTTCGATGTAGTCTTTCTCATCCAGAATGTCTGAAAATCTTCTGCTTACCACTTCGCAGTCATCCACTGTGATCCCTCCCGGCTTGTCGATATATGCTCTCAGTATACCAGTTTCCTGCTTCTTTTACATATTCTACATCTACCAGCTCGAATCCCTGTTCTGCTACGATCGGCTCTAAAAGTTCTTCTGTCTGTTTTTCATATTCTTCTCTTCTTGACACGTCAAACTTCCTTTCTATCTCACTTTTTTTATTTTCCAGTATCGTTATCTTCTCCCGCATGACCGCATGATATGTAAAAAGCCCTATCATACAAAGAAGAGTGAACTTTCGTTCACTCTTCTGCCGGATTGATTATGTAACTATAGACAGTATAGCACCATTATCTGGTGAAAGCAAGGGATAAATCAAATTTATGTTCTTTTTATGTTACTGTTCACACCAATCCCCACCTATCCATGCGCAATCGTCGTGCTTGCGCACTCCAGTGTCGCACTTCGTGCTAGATTGCTTATGTATTGGTGGTGACTGGTTCCACCGGATGTTAAATATAGATTCTTTCCCTTACATGCAAGCATGACGGTTCAGAACCTATATTTAACATCCGGTGTGAACAGTAACTTTTTTATCATTTCCTCTGCTTCGTCCCGACACCGTCTCTCTTAGCCAGTTTCAGACGGTTCAAGGTCACTTCTTTTTCTCCATATTTCACTTTTGTATCTGTTCCCTCTTCAAACAGATGGATCTGCTCCAGCTCATCCGTTTTCTGAAGCTTGATTCCGCGCACGCCGACTGCACCTTTTTTCTTTTCCGGAATCTCTGCTGTCAGAAATCTTAAGAAATATCCATCTCTTGTCTGCAGCACAATATTCTGATTCTCCTGAACCATCCCAACATGGATCAGTGCATCCTCTTCCTGGAGCTTGGTTGCTGCAATGGTTCGTTTTGCCACCTGGAACTCACTGCCGTCTACTCGCTTGATCATTCCTTGCTTTGTGGCAAACAAAAGCTTCTCAAACGCGATCTGCTGTGCGTCACAGATCGTCACAATCTGTTCTTCACTGCTGCTGTAATTGCTCACATTGTCAATCGGAACGCCTTTATCCCGGAATCTTCCATATGGCAGATCCATCACTTTGATCTGATGCATTTTTCCGGTATCCGTAAACAGACAGATTTTTCCGGTATTCAGACAATTTACAACATATTTATTCTCACTGTCTGCCGCCTCTTTGTTTCGCTCATACACACTCACATCCACTGTTTTCGCATACCCGAAGCGATCCATCAAAAAGATCACTTCCTGCTCTTCTACTTTCTTTTCTTCAAACACTGCCGCCTCTGCATTTTCAATCGCAGTACGGCGCTTTCTTCCATACTCTTTTTTAAATGCATCCAGCTCTTCCATGATCAGCGTTGCCATGGAATCATAATGATTCAAAATATCTTCATAGCGGGCAATATTTTTCAGCGTTGTCTCGTGTTCTTTCTGCAGCGCTTCAATTTCCAGACCAATCAGTTTATACAACCGCATTTCCAGAATTGCAGATGCCTGTCTTTCCGTAAACCGGAGCATAGCCGCCATCTTTTTCGAAATCTGAGATTTAAACTTGATGTTCTCTGTGATTCCCTGCGTCAGACATGCTTTGGCATCTTTGACAGACTTGCTTCCCCGCAGAATCTCAATGATCAGATCGATCACGTCACAGGCTTTGATCAAACCTTCCTGCACTTCTTTTTTATCCAGTTCTTTTGCGAGAAGCGTTTTGTATTTTCTCGTGGTCAGCTCAAACTGAAAATCCACATGATGCTCAATGATCGCCTTTAATCCCAGCGTTTCCGGCCTTCCGTTTGCCACGGCCAGCATATTGACTCCGAATGTATCCTCCAGACGCGTCTTTTTGTAGAGCATATTTTTCAGATTTTCCACATCCGCGCCTTTTTTCAGTTCCAGTACGATCCGGATTCCTTCTTTGGAAGACTGGTTGGAAATATCCACGATATCTGTTGTCTTTTTTGTTTCTACAAGATTGCAGACGTCATTCAAAAACTTTCCGATTCCGGCTCCGATCATGGTATATGGAATTTCTGTAATGACAAGCTGTTTTTTACCGCCTTTTAAATCTTCTACTTCTACCTTTCCGCGGATCTTGATCTTCCCCTGTCCGGTCTCATAGATTTCAGGAAGATCATCTTTATTGACCACAATACCGCCTGTCGGAAAATCCGGTCCTTTGATGTATTTCATCAGCTGTTTTGTCGTAATGGCGTCATTTTTCATATAAGCCTTTACCGCATCAATGACTTCTCCCAGATTGTGTGTCGGGATACTCGTTGCCATTCCGACTGCGATTCCTTCCGCTCCATTGATAAGAAGATTCGGAACCCGCACCGGAAGTACCAGAGGTTCTTTTTCTGTCTCATCAAAGTTCGGTCCGAAATCAATGATATCCTTGTCCAGATCCGCAAGGTATGCCTCCTGAGTAAACTTGGTCAGACGTGCTTCTGTATAACGCATGGCAGCTGCTCCGTCGCCTTCGATGGAACCAAAATTTCCATGTCCGTCCACCAGCACCATTCCCTTTTTGAATTCCTGTGCCATAACCACTAAAGACTCATAAATGGAACTATCACCATGAGGATGATATTTACCCATCGTATCTCCCACGATACGGGCACATTTCCGGTATGGCTTGTCATAGCGGATCCCTAATTCATACATATCGTAAAGTGTCCGTCTCTGTACCGGTTTCAGTCCGTCTCTCACATCCGGAAGGGCACGGGATATGATGACACTCATCGCATAATCAATATAGGACTTGCGCATCACATCCGAGTATTCTGTTCTGATTATCTGTGATTCACTGCTCATATCTTTTCTCCTCTAAGCCTGAACTTCTGCTATATATCCAGTTCTGCCTCTGTTGCATTTTCGTAAATAAACGCCCTTCTCGGCGGGACTTCCGTACCCATCAGCATCTCCGTCACACCGGAGGCCATTCTGGCATCCTCGATCTCTACCAGCTTCAAAATCCGGGTTTCCGGATTCAGCGTCGTTTCCCAAAGCTGATCTGCATCCATCTCTCCAAGACCTTTGTATCTCTGAAGAGTAAATCCACCGTCATGTGTCCTCCGGTACTTTTCCAGAGCTTTGTCATCATACAGGTACTCTTCCTCTCCTTTTTTCGGCATCACTTTATAAAGCGGCGGCATTGCAATATAGACATGCCCCTCGTAGATCAATTCCGGCATGAACCGGTAGAATAGCGTCAGAAGCAATGTCGAAATATGGGCTCCATCCACATCCGCATCTGCCATAATGATGATCTTGTCATAGCGAAGCTTTGTAATGTCAAAATCATTGCCGTATCCTTCGGAAAATCCACATCCAAATGCATTGATCATGGTCTTGATCTCTGCGTTGGCAAGCACCTTGTCAATGCTGGCCTTCTCCACATTCAGGATCTTTCCTCTGATCGGCAGGATTGCCTGGTAGTTCCGGTTTCTGGCTGTCTTTGCCGAACCGCCCGCAGAATCTCCCTCTACGATAAAAATCTCACATTTTTTTGTCATCCCGGCTCTCACAGTTTGCCAGTTTCCCATTGCTGTCAAACGAATATTTCTGCTTTGTCAGAAGATTCGTCTTCGCCTTTTCCTCCGTCTTTCGGATCTTTGCAGCCTTCTCCGCACAGGACAATACTTTTTTCTAGCGTCTCTACGTTCCGGTCAAAATACAGAACAATTTCATCTCCGGTCACTTTTCCGGTGGCTTTTGCTGCATCCGGGTTGTCCAGCTTTGTCTTGGTCTGCCCTTCAAACCGCGGATCCGGATGCTTGATGGAAATAATCGCGGTCATCCCGTTTCGGATATCTGCTCCTGTAAAATTCGAATCCTTCTCTTTTAAAATACCAAGCTCTCTGGCATATTGATTCATGACCGTCGTAAATGTTGTCTTAAATCCGGTCAGATGGGTTCCCCTTCTGCATTGTAAATATTGTTGCAAAATCCCAGCACGTTCTCATGGAACTCATTGACATACTGAAATGCCGCTTCGACTTCGATTCCTTCTGCTGTTCCCTTGAAGTAGATCGGATCGTGAAGCACTTCCTTTTTCTGATTCAGATCCCGGATAAATCCCAGAATTCCATCCGGTTCATGATATTCAATATGTTCCTGCGAATCCGGACGTTTGTCATCAAATACAATCGTCAGCTCGGGATTGAGATAAGCAGTTTCATGAAGACGACTTTTCACTTCCTCTGCCCGGAATTTTGTCTTCTCAAAAATCGTATCGTCCGGTAAAAAATTGACCTTGGTTCCGGTCTTTCTTGTCTTTCCGATGGTTGGAAGCAGTCCATCCTCCAACTCCACCACTGGAACTCCGCGCTCATAGCGGTCGTGGTGAATATATCCCTCTCTGCTGATCTGCACATCCATATAAACGGACAGCGCATTGACAACCGAAGAACCAACACCGTGCAGTCCTCCGCTCGTCTTATAGGCACTATCGTCAAATTTTCCGCCTGCATGCAATGTCGTATATACAAGACGTGCCGCAGAGATTCCTTTCTGATGCATCCCCACCGGAACGCCTCGTCCGTCATCCTCCACCGTAGCAGAACCGTCCTTTTCCAGTGTCACATGAATATTTTTACAAAATCCCGCCAGATGCTCATCCACTGCATTGTCCACAATCTCATAGATCAGATGGTTGAGTCCTTTTGTCGAGACACTTCCAATATACATTCCAGGTCTTTTGCGTACAGCCTCCAACCCTTCCAGAACAGAAATACTGTCCGCATCATATGTATTGCTTTTTCCCATATTTTCTCTCCTAATACAAACTTCTTCCATTTGTCGCTAACGTTCAGAATATCATGTTTTCCTTCTTTTTTCAAACACTTTTTTCGAAAGTACGTTCTTATCCGATCACCTGACACAACGTCTCCGCCAGTACTTCCATGGCGTTTTTCATCTCCTGCACCGTATTGGTCTGGGCCCCTGCCTCGATCAGAAGAGATTTTGGAAGCAGATGCAGATTATAGCGGTACGCACGCAGATAAATGTGTCTGGCAAATCCGGGAAACATCCTCTCAGATGCCAGTTCCATCTGAAGAGAAAAGGCAAGATTATCCTGAATGTACGGATTTGGCAGATAGGTGATATCTCCGTTTGCCCGTGTTCTGCTCAGTCCGTTAAAATACATGATCTTCGCTGTCGGCTTTCCATTCACCTCGGTCACAAGATGTGTCCCCTCTGCCACACCATCTCTGTGCAGATCAATGGCTACCTCAATGGTCGGATTTGCTTCCAGAATCGGGCGCACACCTGCCTCTGCATACTCATACGCGTTGCTTCTGTCCAGCTGTCCGTTGATGATGTCATAGACACCTTTATCATGAATTGTTTCAATTCCTTTCTGATTCAAAAGTTCTGTCAGATAATCCCCGATTCCTACAATACTGGTAGAGGGGTCACCGGGAATGGAATCTGCAAATTCTTCCTGGGAATGGGTGTGAAAAATTAAAATTTTCGGCCCCTTCTGCTTCCGGTCGATCTTCATGCTCCTTCCAAGAAGATCATCTGCATTCAACTGCTCCGGTCCGATCATCGTAGAACTGTCTACCGTATAAAAATTGCTCAAAAGATAGTCAAAGTCCCGCAGTCTTTCAATCGACATATCGATGGAAGATTTGTTCTCCCCCAGATTTGCCGGCACTTCCGCAGTCTTGCTCTCTCCCACCAGATTCCCATCTGCATCCACAACGCTTTCATCGTTGGCCTGCTTCTCCAGTATTTTCGCCAGCGTCTCCTCATCCTCCACTTCCTGCTCCAGATTCTCCCTGTCAGAAACATATTTTACCAAAGGCAGCCAGGAAAGTGCTTTTTCCCGAAACCAGTCTTTCGAACTTCTGGTCTCATCCGCTCTCTGATAGGCCACCCCGGGCATGTACATCTTTTCCGTATACTCCTGTAACACCTGCCTGCTTTCATATCTGAATGCCCTCCAAAATTCTTTTCCTCCGATCAGGGCCGCCAGAAGCACAAGCACTGCCATCAGCATCCATGCCCGGCTTTGTTCTCTCTTCATATCCACACCAGTCCTTTGCACGATTTCTGCCAACACACCTGGGGTATTTATATGAGACAAATTTTCCTTTTATGACTCTTCTGCGTTAGAAAAAAGCAGATTTAAACCTTCCGAAATCGTATAGCTGATCTGTTTCACCATTTCATCCACGTCTTTTGGCGTCACAAACATCCCGTTTAAATGCGGAGCGATCAGTTCTTTGATCAGTTCATACTTTTCTGCCGCATTGTAAGAACGGAGCACTTCCCCACACTTTTTAATGCCTCAGAAGATTCCAGCGCCAAAATCAGGTTCTCCATCGTATCATTGACAATGGTTGCCGCATCCACAACTGTCGGAACTCCGATCCCGATCACCGGAACTCCGATGGATTCTCTGGTAATTCCGTTTCTGTGATTTCCCACTCCGGAACCCGGATGGATTCCGGTATCTGCGATCTGGATCGTACGGTTTAATCTCCGACTGTTTCTTGCTGCCAGCGCATCCACTGCAATCACAAGATCCGGTTTCGTTTCTTTTACCACACCACGGACCACCTCTACAGTTTCCATTCCCGTCTGTCCCATCACACCCGGAGCCAGTGTGCTGACCAGATTCACATGCTGCATTCCCATCGCATATTTTCCGTACTCCTTGACAATATGCCTTGTCGCACACAGATTGTCTGTCACATAAGGACCAAGCGCATCCGGTGTCACCTGACGGTTTCCGAGCCCTACAATCAGAACGGAAAGTTCTTCTGTTTTTACATTCTGCGCTTTTAAGAGCTCCTGCACAAATCCCGCAATTTTCTCTGAAACCTCTCTATGGTAGTCTGTGTCCGGCACTGCCATATTCGGCGCTTCTAATGTAATGTAGGTACCCACCGGTTTCCCCATTGCTTTTGCACCTTTTTCCGTCTCAATCTTTACCCGGGTGATCCGGATTTCTTTTTCCTTATCATAGTCCTCCTCCAGAATCACTCCCTGTATCTCGACATGATCCGACTCAAAACGCTCCTTTTCCTCCAGTGCCAAATCTGTACGAACACTATACTTTTCCAACATTTTCGCTCAACCTCGCTTTTTCTCCATTTGCCGATAATATTTCCAATAATTTGAGAAATATGTATTGACAACCCTGACCAGTTGGAATAAAATAAATGAGTATGTTCCGTTAGAACGTCCGTGTCCGAGTCTGGCGGGATTATGAATTCACTATTTGAAAATATTTCATACTATTTGGAGGTGTACAGATTGGCTAACATTAAATCTGACTAAAAAAAGAATTTTAGTTAACGAAACAAAAGCTGCTAAAAACAAAGCAATCAAATCAAGAGTAAAGACTTCTGTAAAGAAAGTAGAAGCTGCAGTTGCTCAGAAAGATATGGAAGCTGACAAAAACAGCTCTCAAAGCAGCAATCGGAGAGATCAGACAAAGCAGGAAGACAAAGGTTGTTTACCAAACAAAAAAACTTGTTTACCAAGAAAGACTTTTCCCGTCTTAACAAAAGCTAGTAAACGGAATTGCTTTAATTTTGATAATAAATATAGAATCAATAAAAAGACATCCGCTACCGTCATGGCGAATGTCTTTTTGTTTATGCTCCCGCATTCTGAAGCAGATCAGAATTTTACAAGACCGAATGTATTGACAATTCCATCCAGTTTCTGCCCCTCCCTGCACAGCGGGCAGTCTTTGGCTGCATATCCTTTATAATCCGGCAGATCAGAAACCGTAAAGATTGACCTGACATCCATACCTGCTGCCCGGTTGACCGCACTGAATACTGCACAGATACCACATACACGTCCACCGTAATACAGCACTGCTTCCACGGCTTTTGCAAGCAAAGCACCGGTCGTCACAGAATCTGTCAGGATCAGTACCTGCTTCCCTTCGATCATACGCTGGTTACTGTCCCGAAACAGTATCTGTCCCATGGTATCAAACTCCGGTGTCACAACCGAAATATTATTTCCTGCACTCATGGAAATCCTGCCTGTATCCGCCAGATGTTCTGCCATAAATGCGCCGATCACTTCTGTATTTTTCAGACATACGATGGTTTCTACCATAGTACCGGTTTTGTACTCTTCTGCCAATGTAGCTGCCGTCTCTCTTGCATTATTATGCCGTGTCTTGACAGTAGACATATCAATATACGTGTTCACGTGCGAATTCATCGTCGCAAAATGTCCACCCATCAATTTGATACGTGCTTTCGGATTTTTCTGGAACGAAGGTTTACAAATTCTTCTGTCATAGTATCCACTCCTCTCATTGAAAGATTTTCGTGTAAGTTATGACATTATTTTAGCATATTTCATTTGATTTTTCATTAAATTCTGAATATTTCGTTTTATTCTTCATTCTGCGCGCCTAATGTATCCAGGTAGACACGTTCAATATGCATTGCCAGGTAACCGACTTCCATTTTTTCCAGCCTGATCTTGCAGCCGCGTTCAATTTTTTCACAGATCGCTGCTGCCAGCGCAAATGACTCCGGATGTTTTTCTTCCATATATTCATTCATATCCAACTTGATGCTCTCTCCCCGCACTGCCCGCATAACCATGTATTTCACATGATTCATCAGACGGTTATATGCAAGAGACATGACATCGATCTTTTTTCCACTTTCCCGCTCCAGAACCTGCACACATTCCCGGATTGCTCCTGCCATCTGCATTGCTGCCGATACACTCTCATCCTCGATTGCTGAGTGAATATGAAGCGCTACATATCCGATTTCATGTGCATCAATCTCAATTCCCAGTCTTTTCTGAAGAATTTCTTTTAATTGGGATGCAACCTCATACTCGCTGTGGAACAATACCCTGATGTCCTCTGTCAATGGATTACTGATCTGTTCCCCACTTAAGATACGATCTGCTGCAAAAGAAATATGATCTGCCAGCGGAAACAGGATTCTCCTGTCAATCGTGCCAAATTTCATCTCTGCTTTTTGCAGAATTTCATCTGCGATCTCCAGATATTCCGGAGAAATGCTTTTTGCCAGTTCTTTTGCACTCCCCCGTTCCGTATCTTCTTTCAAAGAATACCGGGTGCAGTTATCCGGCGCTTCAAATCTCTGGCTGATTTTTTTTCCCAAAACCAATTCCTTTTCCCAGCAGCACATATTCTATATTTTCTTTCCATATTAATCGCGATCACGCCATTGTTATTCAACACTTTACTTACTCTGTACATGACATTCCCCCGGTTTTTGTTTTCTGATAACAGGGTATCAAAATATTGCCAAAAAGTAAAGCGGACCTGAACGGTCCGCTCATTTTTTTATTTTTCGGTTGGTGATTGATGCGGACAGTAACATTTTCCGCAATCAATACTATGCTTCATAAACATCCACGGCAAACAATGGTTCTCCCGCCTTTATCTCTCCTTCTTTCAAAAGACGAACCTTCTGATTGTCTCCTAATTCTGTACACAGAACCGGTGAACAAAGAGACGGTGCATGTTCTTTCAGATAGGAAATATCGATTTTCATCAACGGCTCCCCTTTTTTCACTTTCTGTCCATTTTCCACAAAAACTTCAAATCCCTGTCCGTTCAGTGCCACTGTATCGATTCCGATATGCAGCAGAAGTGCCATTTGGGAATCTGTCTGGAATCCCAGCGCATGCTTGGTCTCAAACACAAACACAACCTCACCGTCTTCCGGCGCAAGGATCATCCCGTCTGTCGGAATTACTGCTGCTCCGTCTCCCATCATTTTTCCGGCAAATCCCTCATCCGGAACCTCTGAAAGCTCCACTGCATTTCCCGTAATCGGGCTGGATATGATCACAGTTTCCTTTACTTTTTTCTCTGAATCCTGCTCTTTTGAACTTGTAGTCTGCACCTCTTCCGGTTCAGAAGCTGCTTCTTCTGCGAAAGCAGTTGTTTCTCCCAGAGGCATATCTTCTGCGGTTTCCAGATAGTCCTCCAGATTCGCTTTGATCACAGTTACATGCGGCCCATAGATTACCTGTACTCCCTGGCCTTTTTTTACAATTCCTCTGGATCCTGTCTGCTTGAGGATCTCATCTTTTACCTTTCCTGCATCCTTTACTGTGATACGAAGTCTTGTGGCACAGCAATCCACATCACTGATATTGCTCTTTCCACCAAGACCTTCTGTAATCATAGCACTGACAGGATCTGCAGCTGCTCCTGCATCTCCTTTTTTACTGCTTTCTTTTCTTGCATTGACATCTGCTTTTGTATACAGCTTTGTCGCTGTATCATCGTCTTCACGTCCCGGTGTCTTAAAATCAAATTTTTTGATCAGGAACGTAAAAATCACATAATACAAAATAAAGTAAATAATTCCCACCGGAATCACCCGCATCCAGCTTGTCTTCTCATTTCCCTGCAAAATACCAAACAGGAAGAAATCCAAAAATCCACCGGAGAATGTCAGTCCTACTGCGATATTCAGCATATGCGCGATCATATAAGCCGAACCTGCCAGTACAACCTGAACCGCAAATAATGCCGGTGCTACAAACAGGAAGGAAAACTCTAACGGCTCTGTGATACCTGTAAGCATACAAGCCAATGCTGCGGAAAGCAACAATCCACCTGCCGCTTTTTTCTTTTCCGGCTTTGCACAGCGGTACATTGCAAGAGCTGCACCCGGAAGTCCAAAGATCATAAAGATAAACTCACCGGAAAAATATCTGGTCGCATCTGCGCTGAAATGCACTACATTGGCTGAATCCGCCAGCTGGGCAAAGAAAATATTCTGACCTCCCTGTACCATCTGTCCGGCAACTTCCATGCTGCCTCCCACGGCAGTCTGCCAGAACGGCATATAAAATACATGATGCAGTCCAAATGGGATCAGCGCACGTTTGATAATACCGAAAATCAACGTTCCCACATATCCGCTTCCTGTGACCAGACCACCCAAAGCGTAAATTCCATTCTGGACCGGAGGCCAGATAAAGTACATTCCGATACCTACAAACATGTATACAATTGTAGAAATGATCGGTACAAACCGGGAACCGCCGAAAAATGATAATGCGTTCGGGAGCACGATCTTGTGAAACCGATTATGCAGCGCCGCAACACCAAGCCCTACGATAATACCGCCGAACACTCCCATCTGAAGAGACTGTATCCCGCAGACAGAAGCAACGGTTCCTTCCAGCACATTTTTTGCGATTTCTCCGTCTGCCGTGATTTCTCCGTTTACTACAAGCATACCATTGATCGCTACATTCATTACAAAATATGCAATCAGTGCAGACAGTGCAGATACTTCTTTCTCCTTTTTCGCCATTCCGATCGCTACACCTACCGCGAAAATCAACGGCAGATTATCGAACACCGCACTTCCGACCTTGTTCATGATCGTAAGAAGTGCATGGAGCACTGTACCGTCTCCCAATATCTTTTGAAGTCCATACGTTGCAATGGTTGTCTCATTCGTAAAAGAACTTCCAATTCCCAGCAGCAGACCTGCTACCGGAAGAATCGCGATCGGAAGCATAAAGGATCTTCCGATCGCTGTAAAACACCAAAAATCTTGTCTTCTATTTCCTACTCTCCTTTCTTTCTGTTTTAGTTATGCATTTGTATTCTTGTATAGGAGTAGTTATTTACTTAGAATTTACTATGTCCCGTCGGCATACCTTACTTTACCTTACGAAGGAAAAACAAAAACGAAAAAAAGAAAAACACCAAA
>ENA-OQNC01000040-OQNC01000040.1-human-gut-metagenome-genome-assembly--contig:-NODE-40-length-19666-cov-3.611597_pt1 | contig 19666 bp, 17 predicted proteins | sample MGYA00242626_ERZ504874 | MGnify/ENA primary metagenome ERZ504874 (study PRJEB26092, sample SAMD00036411) | human gut metagenome | host: Homo sapiens | study: EMG produced TPA metagenomics assembly of...
CACCTGACGAAAAAAATAGAATATATGCGAAGTAACTTTCCCGGCACTCGCCACCACACCTGTTTTTGCAGAACAGACAGACCTTTTATATCAGACGCTAAAGCAGATGTCATTTGAAGAATTGCGGAAAACTTTGGAAATGCAGTGAAAAACTGGCACTTCAAAATACAAAAAGACTGTGCGAATTTACACCGGCTGACGCTGTCACTCCCGCTGTTCTCGCCTATGAAGGGATCCAATACCAATACCTCGCACCGGGCATCTTTTCTGATACACAGTGGGACTACGTAAACCGGCATCTGAACATTCTTTCCGGATTTTATGGTGTCCTGTGCCCTTCAGATGCTGTCATTCCCTATCGTCTGGAGATGCAGACCAAACTGGAAACTGAGAATGCCACTGATTTGTATCATTTCTGGAACAATCAGCTATATCAGGCATTGTACTGTAAATTTGAGAAAGACTCTCCGAAAGAGCTCATCAATCTCGCTTCCGCAGAATACAGCAAAGCAGTACTTCCTTATCTGACAGAAGACGTACACTGCGTCACCTGCGTTTTCGGCGAGTTCGTTCAGGGAAAAGTAAAGGTGAAAGCCACGCTCGCGAAAATGGCGCGGGGAGAAATGGTCCGCTGGATGGCAGAACACCAGATTCAGACTGCAGAAGATCTGAAACAGTTCACCGGACTTGGATTTGCTTTCGAAGAGTCTCTATCTTCCGGGACAGAATATGTGTTCCTAAAAAAGGATATCTGCCCGGAAGATTAGGCTTTTCTTATTCTGCCTTCATTTCCCGGATCTCTCCGCACGCGATCATAGCGCCGGAGTTTCCGGAAGGCTGGGTTGTCATATCATCCGGATGTGCGTGTATGATAACCGCTCTTCCGATCACATCCTCGGGATGAAACCGGTCTGTGTAAAAGATCAAAAATGCATTTCCGTCATTTGCCAGAAGTGAAGGCATATCTCCTGCATGCTGCGGGTGCATGGCATTTGTCGGATTGTAGTGTCCGTCCGCCTGTGCAAAGGATTCCGCTTTTGTTCCCTGACAGGTTCCCTCATGAATATGAAATCCGTGAAACGCATTTCCGTCAGGCAGATTGCGGATATCGGCTGCCACGATCGTTCCATTGTGAACTCCGAAAAAATATACCATTCCCCGGATTTTTGGAAATTCCGGGCTTCCTTTGATCTCTGCAGCGGCATCCGGAATGGTCTGTATCTCTGAAAACATCTTACCACCTCCCGGATTACCATATGCAGTTTTTGAAAAATTGTTATTCCTGATGCGCTCTCCATGCTTCTTTCAGAATCTTTGGATCTTCAAGAAGACCAAGCGCCCCTTTCGCCATACATTCTGCCACATACAGCATTCCCTTCTGCCCGATGCTCATTCCGGACTGTGCGGCTGCACTCCAGTGATGCAGCGGTGTACCCTTACACATCGTAGCAGCACTGAGCATCACAGTCGGCACGGTATGACTGACTTCCGACACATCCGTTCCGATCGCCAGCAAAACAGGTTGATCTTCCAACGGTTCCAGACCTCCAAAATAATTTCCGTCATTGATCAATCCCGCTTCTTTTGTGATGGTTTCTGCAAACTGCAGTTCTTCTTTTGTATATTCCGGGAGTGAAGTTTCTGTCATCGCCTGATAAAAGGCTTCTGCCAGCGGACGGTTCACTTTCATTTCCTGATTGCTCGTCACAAGCTCGATCTCCACTCTCGTTCCGGTCATCAAAGCCGCACCCTTCGCACAGTCATCCACTCTGTTCGATGCATCCTCTGTCCTGGAACGTTTGGATGAACGGATAAAGTAATTCGTAGAAGCAAAATCCGGCACGATATTCGCCGGTCCGTCTGTGTTCGTATATGTATAATGAATCCGAACATCATCCGCCACATGTTCCCGTAAATAATTCACTCCCACATTCATCAGTTCTGCCGCATCCAGTGCACTTCTGCCAAGCTCCGGATGTTTGGACGCATGTGCTTTGACTCCGTAAAATTTGTAATTCTTCATGTCCTGCGCCTGCCAGATATCATAACTCACCCGATTCCGGTCAAAAGGATGCCAGGTGATCGCCGCATCCAGATCATCAAACACCCCCGCTTCATTCATCTGGATCTTTCCGATGATGATTTCTTCTGCCGGACAGCCATATACCCGGATTGTTCCGGAAAGCTGCGCTTTTTCCATCCGCTCTTTCAAGGCACAGGCTGCCCCTGCGCAGGCTGTGCCAAGCAGATTGTGTCCGCATCCGTGCCCCGGCGTTTTCAGCGGCTGATACGTGCAGACCGGCTCCTGGCCAAGACCCGGAAGAGCGTCATACTCTGCCAGAAATCCAAGTATCGGTTTTCCTGTTCCCCACTCTGCAACAAATGCGGTCTGAAGCCCTGCGATTCCTTTTGTGATACGAAATCCTTTTTCTTCCAGATAGTCAGAAAGACAGGCTGAAGATACGACTTCTTCTTTGGAAAGTTCCGGATGCCGAAAAATGTAATCTGCTGTGTTAACCAGTTCTTCTGTGTGTTCCTGTATCCATGTGTGAATATGATCTGCTGTATTTGCGTCTTTTTCCTCGCCTGTCCATACCCCAAGTCCGCTCCCAAGCTTCTCCCCGGATAGCAGATATTTTCTGGCTGCTCTCTGCAGGCTGGTGTCCTCTGCATAGTTTCGGGGATCCGTCTCCAATTCTCCGAAAATCCTCTCTTCTGCCTCTCTCCCCTCAAAATCAACCGCAACAATATGAAACAATGTCTGGAGCTGCAAAATATTAGATTCCGGCTTCATAATTTCTTTGAGCCCCGGATATAAAAGCCAGGAATGACAAAGATATACCTGCTTCTCCTTCCAGAATTGTTCTGCCTGACGAAATGAATCCAGACAGGCATCAAGCTCCAGCTTCTCTCCCTGCGGGATATGCACGCTGATCACGGGATCTCCTTTGTGAACCGATATCCCGTCTGTCTGTATCTCCCATAAAGACGGGATCCTCTCAAATTCCAGACGCCCAAGCCGAAACAGACTCATATCCAGATGTCTGCAAAACCAGTCGTACTGCGCAATCCCATATTCTCCATACGCTTTATAACAATTTTCACACCACAATGTCAGATCATAAAACGTATCCCGGTAAACCCGTCTGGAAATCCCCTGTTCACAATACCGATCATAAACCTCACAGGCCATTTTTGAAAAACAATATAAAAATACCAGCCGGAAATCTTCTCTTTTTTTCACTGCTTCATAAAACAAATTCACATCTCTGAGAAATAACTCCCGCAGCTTCTCATATTCCCCTTCTGTGATCTCCAGCTTTTCAAGCTGCCGCACAGCGTCCGGCATCAGGGATATTTCCTCCCAAAATTCCAATAATTTCATTGTGCACCTCCGTTTTTTGTTTTCCTCTGTTGATTCTATCTGTCAGCATACTTCATTCTTGTGGTATTTGCAATTCGTTTTACGTCTTCCCTTTCTCAATCAGATATATATACAACATTTTGCACATAATCATAGAAAAATCTACCAAAAAATTGTATAATATATAAAAGTTTATGAAAGAGAGGATTCACTATGAAGCAAAATAATATGTTAGCAATGATCCTGGCGGGCGGACGAGGCACCCGCCTGCATGACCTGACAAATAAAGTGGCAAAACCCGCGGTTTCATACGGCGGAAAATACCGTATCATCGATTTTCCACTCTCCAACTGCGCCAACAGTGGAATTGATATTGTCGGTGTGCTCACGCAGTATGAATCGATCTTGCTGAACAGCTACGTTGCGGCAGGCAGACGCTGGGGACTGGATGCCAAAGACAGTGGAGTCTATGTACTGCCTCCACGTGAGAAAGCAGATTCCAATCTGGATGTATATCGGGGGACTGCAGATGCGATTTCCCAGAACATCGATTTTATTGACACCTACGCTCCGGAATATATTCTGATCCTGTCCGGTGATCATATTTATAAGATGAATTATGATGCCATGCTAAATTATCACAAAACCTGCGGTGCAGATGCCACGATTGCTGTGATCGAAGTACCGATCAAAGAAGCAAGCCGGTTCGGGATTATGAATACCGATTCTACAGGACGTATCGTAGAGTTCGAAGAAAAACCGGAACACCCAAAAAGTAATCTGGCATCCATGGGGATTTACATTTTTAACTGGAAGCTGCTTCGCAAAATGCTGCTGACAGATATGAAAAATCCGGATTCCAACCACGATTTCGGAAAAGATATCATTCCTACGCTGTTAAATGATGGGAAAGATCTTTATGCCTATAAATTTGAGGGCTACTGGAAAGATGTTGGAACAATCGACTCTCTCTGGGAAGCAAATATGGATCTTCTGGACAAAAATAATGCTTTGGATCTCAACGATCCCGCATGGAAGATCTATACGGAAGATCCGACAACACCTCCTCATTATATCGGACCAAACGCCGATATTAAACGCTCTTTCATTACCCAGGGCTGCATGATCGACGGTGAAGTCAAAAACTCCGTGTTATTTACCAGTGCCAAGATCGATACCGGCGCCAGAGTCATTGACAGTGTACTCATGCCGGGAGTGATTGTCGAAGCAGGAGCTGTCGTACAGCGCGCCCTGGTCGCTGACGGAGTGCGGATCGGGAAAAATGCCGTAGTAGGCAGTCCGGACAGCGAACATATCGAACTTGTTGCAAAACGTGTGAAAGGAGCAGAATAATATGAGCAAGGCATTAGGAATCATCAACTTTTCCGGAAACCACATCTGGGTAAAAGGACTGCAGTCTTACCGTCCGATCGGTGCCATGTCCTTCCTCGGAAGATACCGTGTCATCGATTTTCCGCTTTCCAATATGAGCAACAGCGGCATTGACCAGATTCAGGTGTATATTAATCAAAAGCCCCGTTCTCTTACCGAACATATCGGAACCGGAAGACATTACAATATCAACTCCAAACGTGGAAAAGTCCGAATCCTCTTTTCTGAAAACGGGATTGAAAACAGCATTTATGACAACGAAATTGCAGCTTACATAGAAAACATAGAGTGTATTGAAAATACACCTTGCCCGTACGTGATCATTGCCCCGAGTTACATGGTATACTCCATGAACTTTGATTCACTGTTACAGAGCCATATCGACTCCGAAGCGGATATTACGCTGCTGTATCATTCTGTTGACAATGCAAAGGATCACTTCTTAAACTGTGATCTTCTGAATCTGAACCGCCAGAAAGGTGTTCTCTCGATTGAAAAAAACAGAGGAAATGCAAAAAACAGAAATATCTTCATGGATACTTATGTAATGAAAAAAGAACTGTTTATCGACCTGATCAAAAAAGGGCATGATATGTCCTCTATGTACACACTGCCCCAAGTCATCAATATAGAATGCAGCGAACTGGATATCCGCGGAGTTTCCCACCGTGGCTTCTTTGCCGCCATTACAGATTTGAAAAGCTATTACGAAGCGAATCTTTCCCTGCTCGATTTTAAATCCGCCTTCAGTCTGTTTGATGATAACTGGCCGATCTATACAAAAACGACAGATTCCTGTCCGACTCAATATTTTGAGACTGCAAATGTAAAAACCTCTTTCGTATCCAACGGATGCCTGATCGAAGGCACTGTGGAAAACTCTGTGATCGGACGTGGATGCATGATTAAAAAAGGTGCTGTTGTAAGGAATACCGTTCTCCTTCCGGGCGCTTATGTAGGAGAAGACGTTCATGTGGAAAATCAGGTGGTAGACAAGCGTGCAAAGCTCTTACACGCCAAAGAAATTATTGCAAATGTAGACAATCCGGGATATATCAAGAGGAATGATACCGTATAAAGTAAAGCAGGATGCTTAAGGATTTATTCCTTGTCATCCTGCCTTATTTTTTCTTTTATCAAAAAATAATCTGAATTCCATTCGGTTGTAAAATTAAATCTGCAAGTTTTTCGCTGTCCAGAGAAATATGCAGAAAATTTCTGCCGGGAACTTTTATGTGATTATCTCACTCCAAACTGATATATTGTCGTGGTGTCGTATTTTTCTCCTTTTTTCAGTACCGGTGACGGGAAGCTTTCCTCATTCGCCGCATTCGGATAATACTGTGTCTCCAGACAGAAGCCGGAGTTATCGTGGTAGATCATGTTGCGTTTTCCTCTGACTCCCTCCAGGAAGTTTCCGGTATAGAACTGCACACCCGGAAGATCCGTATATACTTTCATGGTAATTCCGGACTGCTCTCCTTCCACCTCTGCAATCTTGCGCAGTGTCTGATCCCATCCATCGATGACAAAGTTGTGATCATATCCCTTGACCAGACGCATCTGATGATAGTCGGATGCCAGCTCTTCTCCGATCACTTTTCCTTTTGTGAAATCCATCGGTGTACCTTCCACCGGCCAAATCTCTCCTGTCGGAATCGAACCGGTCTCTTTTACCGGTGTAAACGAAGATGCCTGCAGTCTTATCCAGTGACGTCTTACGCTGCCGCAGTTATGTCCATTCAGGTTAAAGTAAGTGTGGTTCGTCATATTCACGATCGTTGTCTGATCAGATTCTCCTTCATAGTGGATCTTCAACTCATTTTGATCTGTCAGGGTATAGGTCACGGTAATCGAGAAGTTCCCCGGATATCCCTGGTCTCCATCCGGGCTGTCCAGATGAAAAGAAACACTGTCTTCCTCCTCTTTCACACAATCCCAGAGGCGGAACGCATAACTGTCCGGTCCACTGTGCAGGTTATTCTCTCCCTCATTTTTCGGAAGGTGATACTCTGTCCCATCCAGCACAAATCCGGCGCCTTCTGTCCGGTTTGCCCCCCGTCCGACTGCTGCCCCGAAGAAAGTTCCGTTCTCTTCATAATCCGATACTTTGTCATATCCAAGCACAATATCCTTGCGCTCTCCCGCAAAATCTTTCATCTCCACGGATACGATTGCCGCTCCGAGACTGCTGATCTTCACACGCATTCCCCGAATGTTGCGCAGCGTATAGGCAGTTACTTCTCTTCCATCTTTTGTGGTTCCAAATATTGTTTTTTCGATACTCATAAGCTCTCCTGTCCGGCATCTTTTCTCTTCCCCAATGCCTGTCCTGTTTACTTCATATTGTAGCTCTGTTTTGCCTGCTCCGCAAACACTTTTTCAGGAAAGTGGAATCAGGATCCGCAGTTCAAACCAGTTCTTTTTCAAATCTGTTGTCACAGAACCACCGTATTTCGCCGCCGTACTTTTGATACTCTTCATGCCAAACCCATGAAAGCGGCGATCTTTCTTTGTTGTGACAGGCATTCCGTTTTCAAACTTTAACTGCTCTTCACAATAATTCTCACACCGGATTCTGAGAAACTGTTTCTGCTTTGCAACGGACAGATGGATCAGCCGTTTTTCCTGTTCATTCAGCTTTTGCACACTTTCAATAGCATTATCCAGAATATTCCCAAACAATGCACTGATGTCCATATCTTCCATAAAATTCAACGCACTTCCGTCTGCCACACACGTCAGTCCGATCCCATTATTCTGACAATACAGACTTTTACTTTGTCAGAACAGCATCCAACACTTTGTTTCCCCGTCCTTATTCTGGGCGTTCATAAATACTTGATTTCTTTTTCCTATCTTCTCCAGATACTCTACCGATTTTCGGTCTGCCCGCCTTCCGATTTCTAAAAGTAGCGATCTGATGCTTCAAATCATGATACTTCTGATTGACAATCTCGATGCTCTCCTGAGAAAGCTGATAATTTTTGTACTGCATCTGTAAAATATTCTGCAGCGTGTCCACCTCAAATTTCATCTGCAGCTCCCGCACCTGAATGTGGTACGCATAGAGAACCGCCATTCCACTCATATCTACCAGGGTCCGGATAATAAACATTTCCGCTGCAAACTGACTGCTGAACGGACTGTCCTTATCAATATAACTAAGGTTACTGACTGCAAACACCGCAGCTGTAATAATCAGAACCGTAAACAGCTCCCGACGATTGATATGCATTTCTTTGCCGCCTTTTTGCAAATACTTTTCCAGCAGATATAAAATTCCAAATATGACCGCATACACGACCACAAGGAGCACCCACTGTACACTTTTTGCATGATTGACCTGAAACGTTTTCACCGTATAATAATAGATCTGCCAGCCGAAAGATGCAGCAAATTCTCCGCTGATAAACGCCCTCGCACAGTAATATCCGGCTTCAGCAAGTGAAAACTGACAGCACCGGTAAATATAAATCAAAAACAGGGAAACTGAAACCAGCATACACGGAAGGAACAAACTGGTCCTCACCCCGTCCGTAACTTCCATAAATCCCACGATCGCCGCCAGAAATACCAGATGTGTCACATACCGTTTTACACCCCGGATCCGTTTCTCATTCGTGCATGTCACAATAAATGCTGCCAGCCAGTATGCCAGCGAATAATAATATCCCGGAGTATTGATCATTTCCTGTACACTCATCTATTTTCCTACCTCGTTCATAAAATCATTGAGCGCATTTAAAAATGCCTTCTTTCTTGCGCGGCTTACCTGAATACAGTCTCCATTCACGGTGATGTCACTCCCCTGAAAATTTTCCACAAAATCCAGATTCACCAGATAACACCGGTTACACCGGAAAACCGCTCCTCTTTCATACCATCCGCCAGACTTTCCTCTGCATCCCGCATCGTGCCTTTTGTTCTGTAATCCTGCCCGACTGTGTGATAGATCAGATCATGATCCTGCACTTCCACATAGCAAATCTCCGAAAGATCCAACTTCATCATACCGCCCTTCACTGCAATCGTCAGATATTTCTTCTCCCGCTTTTTCAGTCTCGTCAGTGCACGGTCGATCCGCTGCGTAAACGCAAAATAGAAACTGGTTTTAATACATAGTCCAGGGCATCCACCCGGTATCCCTGTATCGCATACTGCGGCATATTTGTAATAAAAATAATCACAACTTCGGTATCCATCTTCCGGATTTCTTCTGCAGCCGACATGCCGTCCATAAATTTCATTTCCACATCCATAAGGATAATATCGTAGTCTGCCCGATACTCTGTTACAATATCTTCCCCATCCGAAAATGTCTGTACGCTGATCCTCTCTTTACTCTCCTTCTCGTATTCTTTCAAGTAAGAAAGCAGCTGCTCTGCATACGCCGGATCATCTTCTACCAGTGCAATTCGAATCATTGTTTCGTCTCCTCTCAACTGTTTTTATCGGTTGTTTTTTCTTAGTATACCAAGCCTGTTTTCAAACGTCAAAATAAGGGTGCCTGTAATAAGACACCCTTCACTCTTCTCTATTTTTCCTCTCTTACTGTTCTGAAAAATGAAGAGATAATCGTCATGATAACTGCTGCCAGAGTACATCCCATTCCGATGATCGCACTGGACAAATCCGCCATAGTCTGCGCATTTCTTTCAAATGATAAAATAGTCGCAATGCTGTTCACTCTCAGGCGGACAAAAAATACAAATCCTGCCATCAAAAGCACTCCCGCCAGAATCGGAAGAATATCCAGTACCGGCATTTCCGGCGACTTTTCCTGTCCGGCCACAAAAAGAATTTCCAGAACCACTCCTGCCACAAGACATCCTACAACTCCCCAGCTGATTCCAAGATTGGAAAAATATGCCGTGTTGCAGTTGATCACATAAAATACGTATTCCTGTCTGTTCCGAGAATTAGTGCAAGCAGCATCAGATAAAAGCCTGCAGCCTGTTTTTTGATAAAATTCATAACATACCCTCCCTTAACTGTTTTTACGTCTCTTGGCATCTCTTATATACATCGCAGCTGCTGCCAGTGTAAGCAGAGCCAACACTGCCGATGTTGCTGTCAATGCATTATCATACCATGTACGCACATCCTTAATCTGTGAAGTCTCATTCAATCCATCCATTGCGTTGGAATTTGCAAGCGCATAATTCTGCCACATCATAACATTTTTCAGATCCTGCATCATAGACGCATCTTTGCTGACCGCCTCTGTGGTCCAGTAATTCCATTTTGCTGTTACAGCTTCCATATTACTGTCACCAGTATTGCAAGTCATCGTTACACCACAGTGTACCGCTTCTTTTAACACACTGTAGTTTGCATCCTGGATAAAGTCTTCTGACATCAGCCCCTGGAATCCCCATTCTTTGCGGAGAATATTCATCAGCAGACCATAATGTGCATTCCCTGCAGTACATCCGATTCTGTTAAATGTTGTCATCATACCAAGTGTCTGTGCATCTTCCACACTTGCCTGTGTTCCACGCAGTTCATTCTCACGTGCTTTCTGCTCTGTCATAAATGTTGCAATACCGGAACGGTTGATCTCTGTATCATTGAATGCAAAATGTTTCGGCGCTATGATACATCCGTATTCTTTTCCTGCTGCAATGTAAGCTGCTGCCTGATATGCTGTCAAAATCGCATCTTCAGAATAATACTCATGGTTTCTTGCATTGTAAGGTGTACGGTGAAGGTTCGTTCCTGCACCCCAGAGGATTGGAAGATTTGACCAGATGGAATAATTTCCGGTCACAGCTCCGTACTCTGCAGCCATCTCTTTACTAAATGTCTGCGCAATCACTGTTTCATTACTCATTGTTCCGAATTTGTAATTCAGATTCTTGTCATCCGGATCGATGACATACGGATCTGCGGAATCTGTATCTGTATTTGCGTACTGTCCCAATGTATAAGAATTAAATCCGTTCGGTCCGTCATTCTGTACTGCCTCCGGAGACACGATCGATACAATTGATTTTGTACTGGTTCCACCAAATCCAGTACGGATCATCGCTTCTTCCAGTGTGATCTGATCAATCAAATCTGTCCATTTTTCATTTGTCAAGTCCGTCTCACCTTTCAGGCTTGCAAGTGTCAGCCCATTGTCCTCGCCAAATGTAACTTCATCCGGATTTCCCTGTTCCTTGATCTCTACCAGGTCATTTTTCATCACTTCGATCATTTCATCTGTTGCTGTCAGATCTTTATATGTTTTTGGCCAGGTTGCTTTCCAGTCACTTCTTGATAAGTACGTTACTGTATCCGGCATATAGTAGTTCAGATCCATATCCTGCAGCTGATTTTCTACCGCTGTTCCATTGTTTGAATATGCAAAAGTCTCAGAATCTAATGTATCCAGTATCCATTTCTTCACATTCGCTGCATTTCCTGTATCAGTCATTCCGTTTGCCTTTGTCATACCCTGTGCTGCCAGCACGTTGTTGACTGCCTCATGAGAACCATTTCCGACTGTAAAATAATAGTCTCCTGCATCCAGGATCCAGTTTCCTTTTGTTCCCGCCGCATTGTCACATGTGCTGTCCCAGCTTGCCATATCCTGAGCATCTGCCGTAATCTCGACAGTAACAGATTCTCCCGGCTGCAGCACACCTGTTTTTTCATAATCCAGAAGCTGTACCGCTGCTTTTTCTACCGCATGTTCTTTATCATATTCCGTATACGGAAGAGACGTATACAACTGTACCACATCTTTTCCTGCCACATCTCCAGTATTTTTTACAGTTACTTTGGCTGTCACTGTCTTATCTTCCAGATTCACATCCAGACTGTCCAGAGTCTGAGAAAATGTTGTATAAGACAGTCCGTATCCAAATGGATACGAAACTTCATCTTCATAGTTCCATGCTTTTCCATTGGAACTTCCGGTCTTGTCAGAAGCATTTCCCTGTCCCAATACTGTATCCGCATATCTTGTCTCGTAATATTTATATCCTGTATAGATCCCTTCTGCTTCTACAATCTCGGAATTGATGGAATATGCAGAATCCGCATTTGTCCACTCATAGTTCCCATAATTCTGCGCTGCAGGAGAGCTTGAGTTATCCACTGCATAAGTATCCGCAAGATGTCCGGACGGATTCACCTCTCCACTGAGTACATCTGCTACACCATAGAAGCCATAACCTCCCGGAAGTCCGACTTCCAAAATCGCATCTACGCCTGTATTGTTTTTGATCTCTTCAATTTCCATGGCACTCGCATTATTCAGCATCACGATCAATTTTCCATTGTTTTCCTTTTTTGCATTGACTGCTTCATCGATGATTGCACGCTCTGTGTCAGAGAGTCCCAGCGGATCCGCCTGATTCAGATCCTGTTCTGGATTCACCCCATCTTCTCCCGGTGTATAGTTGGCATTTTCTCCTGCTGCACGGGCAAGTGTCACAATCATGACATTGTAATCCGTCATACTCTTTTTCCAATTTGGTTCTGCCTCATCCAGCGTTGCTGTCTCAGGTTCCAAACTGGTAAATACTCCAGTTGTAGCCGGTGCTGTTGCACGATAATAGGTTGTCACACCCCATGGAAGAACTGCCTCTGATTTAAATTCTTCCTTTAACCCCTGATACATCTTTTTTAATGTCGGATTCATCTCAAATCCCTTGGATTCAAACGCTTCCAGCATATCTACCGTATCTGCATCCGTTCCCTTATTTTCACTGAGAGTACTTCCAAAATCGCCCCCTTGTACCGGATAATAACTGCTGAATCCAAGTAAAGAGATTTTCTGCGTTTCCTCCTTGGAAAGCGGCAACGCTGCATTCTCATTTTTCAACAAAACAGAGCCCTCTTCATTCATGCGTTCTCCCAGATCTTCAATGGAATCCAGAAGCTCTGTTGTTGAGCTGTAATCCGACTGAAATGTGTAATCCTCTGCACTTACATCTTCAGTCACCATTTTTGTACTCTGAGTGCCCAGAAACTTGTCAATGTCCGTACGAAACCCGTCTATCACCAGAGTCGCTGACATAGACAGCGTCAGTAAAGATGCTGTTGCCGTAGTTACACCGCGCCAGATGCGGCGTTTTGATTTTGTTTGTTTTTCCCGTTTCTCGCTCATAACGTTCCTCCTCTTTGACTCTTTATGAGAACTGGCTTTTTTGTTTTTTCGAGCCTTCGCTTCTGCTTTTGCTCTCTTCTCTGCCAGTTTCTTCTGATAGCTTGCTTCCTGCATTTCAAAATCCAGGCCTTTTTTCTTACAATATGCTTTGAGTTCTTCGATTCTCGCCTCTTCTGCCATGCGCTCCGCCTCTTCCTGTTCCATGCGAAGTCTTTCTGCTGGTTCGATCCACACTCCTCCGGCTTCTAACACCGCTTTTTTCTGATGCTGCAGAATCGTCTTCTGATCTTCCTCAATATGCTTTTCTACTTTTAAGAAACACATCAGGATTACGATCACCGCATAACAGATGATCTCTGCCCCCAGATAACACAACGCCAGCATGGACTGCACGCCTCCGTTCTGAACTGACGCAGAGGCATCATATCCGGTGGCTGTAAGCAATGCATTGATCAGACCATTCCCCAGTCCTGTCATTCCCACCATGATCGCTCCGTACACAGACATCGTAAATCCATCACTTCGAAATCCATTTTTTGCCTCCAGATGGTCCAGTACATCAGACAAAAGAGCCAGTGTCACATACATTGCAGGAATCGAACCGATTCCTTTTAAGATCACACCAATACATACAATGGTAAAATTGTGAATATCCAGAAAGCTGACCAGACCTCCCACAACCGAAATTGCCAGACCAATAGTCACTGCTTTTTGTTTTCCCAGTTTATTTGCGATCGGCCACGCCAGAACCATTCCGATTGCTGTCGGAAGTCCTCCGATCAGCCCCAATGTTCCCATTGCCGTTCCCGCAGCCGCTTCACTTGTGATTCCGTCAAACATCCAGCGGGAGTAATAACTCATGGAACCGTTCTTTACCAGACCTCCAAACTGGAACAGCAGAAAATATAAGATAATGATCCACCAGTAACCGTTTGACACACAGGCTTTGAGCTGTTTCATCATCGGAAGCTTTTCTTCTTTGATCGCCAGCTTCATATTTTCTTCTGTCACTCGCTCCCGTGTGAAATAATATTCCAGCAAGATCGCCAGAAATGTCACAACACATAATACGATCATCACGAGCCGCCAGTTCTGATAACTCTGTGCGGTATCAATAGCGCCGTCTTTTTCCACAAAGAGAAAACTCTGCAGCAGCATCGGCACTAAAATACTTGCCCCGATTCCTACAGCAGCCACACCGGATGCATTGGAAAATGTTGCCAACATTCCCCGGTGATCGGAGTTTCTCGTAGACAGGGCCACCATAGAGCTGTGCGCTGTGTAGAAAAACGGATACGCTACTGCATAGTAAAAGTTATAGGACAGCGCGATCCAGATCATCTGAGTCGATGGACTCCCATTTTGAGGTGTTAAAAACAACAGCGCGATCGCAATTGTCACAAGGGGCGCCGACAGCAGCATATACGGTCTCGCCTTCCCCTGAGATGTTCTGGTATTATCAATCAGACGCCCTACCAGAAGATTTCCAAGAATCACAAAAATGACAGAAACCATCGGAAGAACCGCTGAAAAAATCCCAAATTTTGCCGTATCCGTCCATCCAAGCACATCCGAATAGTAGCGGTTTAAATACGCCCCGAAGATTGCATTTGAAATAAATGCGCAAAACGGACCGAGAAAATACCCCAGTATCATTTCTTTCGGCTTTACATTTGCCGAAGTGATTTTTGTCCGCATCAGCGGGTTGTCAAAAAACTGATTCTTTTCCATTTCGGTCATTCCTTTCCCTGATTGCTTCTTTTAACGTATAAGTACCACTTCCCAATACCTTCTGTGTATTTCCCGGCATCACCAGTGTACATGTTGTTCCGACCGGAACCTGCACCTGGATCGTAAACATTCCATCTTCAATCTTCCACTCACTGGAAACTGTTCCATAGGCTGTGTTGACACTTCCCTTTGCCCATTTCAGATTTCCTCCCGTCAGCGGCTGGATCCGGAAAGAGCGGTATCCGCCCTCTGTGGCCTCGATTCCGGCAATCCTGCGGTACAAAAAGTCTCCCACTGCACCACTTGCATAGTGATTGAAGGAAACCATACCTCCGGTCCCGTCATCTTTTCCCGTGTTGCAGGTGCCGTCCTCCCGAAGTGCATCCCATCGTTCCCAGATGGTCGTTCCTCCGACTTTCATCTCATAGAGCCAGGATGGACAGGTATCCGTAAGGAGCATTTTAAATGCCTCTTCCTCATACCCATTGTCTGCCAGCGCAAACAGAACGTACGGCGTTCCCGGAAATCCGGTCGTAATGTGATACCCGTCCTTTTTCACCAGACGCGCCAGATTTGCCGCAGTCTTCTTTTTATCCTCTCCGGAGAGCATCTGATAATACAGAGGCAGCACATATGCTGTCTGAAACTCTTTCTTTACCGTGCAGTCTGCTTTCATCAAAATTTCCCGGTATGCCTCCCCGGTCTCCTGACTGAGTTTCCGGTAATACTTTGCATCCTCTTCCTGCCCCAGAATATCCGCGATCTTTGCCAGAATCCGGCTGGAATTTGCCATACATGCGGTGGCGGTCCATTTTCCTCTTCCCATCCACTCCCACATGCCGACACCCGGTGCACACCAGTCTCCATAATGATGCAGAAGCTTCCAGATCCTGCGGTGTTTTCCCGCAGAAAACAGCTCTGCCCAGAATTTGCATGCCTTCAGATATTTTTTCATCACCGGATACATCCGCTCTAAAAGCCCTCTGTCTCCGCGAACCAGATATTCCGCCCACGGCGCCAGGATACAGACATCGCCCCAGTGATCCACCGCCATCGGGATCATGATCTCCCACTGCAGCGGTACCCGGACAAGCGGCACCGTAACCGGAATCCCGCCGCCTTTATTCTGCTCTGCCTTCACGTCCAACAGCCATTTCTCCAGAAAACGGCTGATATTAAAATTGTAAGCTGCCGTAGGCGCAAACAGTGCAATATCTCCCGTCCATCCCATTCTCTCATCTCTCTGCGGACAGTCTGTCGGGATATCCACAAAATTGGACTTTGCTCCCCACGCGAATACTGTTCTGCAGCTGGTTGATCAGTTCATTGGAGCAGGAAAAGTTTCCGTTGTCTTCCACATCCGAATAGAGTGCCAACGCGGTCAGTTCCAGTTGATCCTCTTCAATTCCACGCACACCCACATAGCGGAAGCCCATATATGTCATTTTCGGAGAATAGGTCTGCTCTCCATCTTTACAAATATAAACCGCTTCTTGCTTTGCAGTTCTTAATGGTTCTGTATACAACTCTCCGTCCATCAGAATCTCCGCGTGACGAAACTCCACTTTTTGTCCCTGTCTGCCACGAATTGCCGCGTGTATCACCCCTGCAAAATTCTGTCCGAAATCATAAATCAGCATACCGCTCTTTGCTCTTGTAATCTGTACCGGACGAAACTCTTCGTGTGCACGTACCGGCGCTCCATACTGTGCCATGATCTTTGGATGAATCTTTACCTGTTCGAAGCTTGCTTTTTTCCAGGAAATTTTCTCCAGATCCACGGTGGCATCATACACTTCCCCGTTGTAAAACTCTGTCTCTTTATAATTTCCTTCTTCCGTTACTTCCCACTCTTCATTTGTCCCAATTGTCTCTCCCGTTCCATCGGTATACAAAATCCGCAGCTCTCCAAGCAGCGCCTGTCGCTTTGCATACACTCTGTTCCGTCTTTTATAGGTGAAAGAGCCAACTGCCCAGCCACCGCCGACCACAGCAAGCAGCTCGTTTCGATCATTCAGCGTATCTGTCACATCATAAGTCTGATACTGCAGCTGATTCCGGTAGGACGTAAATCCCGGTGCAAAATAATCCTGTCCGACTTTCTCTCCATTTAACAACAGCTCATAAATTCCCAGCGCCGTTACGTACAGTCTCGCACTGGCAATTTCTTTTTCTACAGGAAAACCTAGGTTCGAAATAGTCATCGTCTTCGGAGAAATCTTCGCCTCCTTAACCGATACTCTCCGTCCGTGATCCACCGTCCGGACCAGATTGTATCCATACGTCCCGTCTCAAATTCCGTGCTGGCCCAGGCACGCTCTCCCGCGTCATCCTCTGCTTCCACCCGCACCGTATATTTTGTAAACGGCTGTAATCTGCTGCCCTCATACGGGACTGCAATCTGGCAGTCTGTTTCTTTCTTCCAGTCTCCTATCGAAATCACCGCTTTTTTCAATGTTACATTTTGTCTGTCACTTTCCAGACAATAGGAAACTCTCGGCTGCGGATTATCGGTCACACATCCTGTTTCCATATTTTCTACTGTCAGTCTGCTTATTTTCAGCATTCTTCCACCTCTTCTTTATTTCTTACCGGAATCTGTACCGCACACGCATATTTCCCGTCCGATACCTGTACATTAACCGTCCCGGACTCTCCTGCCCGGATCACTGCCAGCGCCTCTCCGTAATACGTATCCGTTTTCGCAGTCCGATATCCCCGCTCATTGTACGGACATCCGTTTCCAAGCCCCAGAAGCTCTCCGTTTTCTACATGCACTTCCAGCGTTCCCCGCTTCAACGGTTTGACTGTCCCGGTTTTATCTGTATACTGCAGTCTCAACAAAACACAGTCTTTTTTGCTTCCGTCTCTTTTTCTTCCGGGATTCCGGTTAAAATCGTTTCCTTCCCCGCTGTATAGAGCACATTTCTCGCAATCTCCCGGTTCTGTGCATCATAAGAAATCGCTTCAATGATTCCTTCCTCATAGATCACATCAAAGGAAGTTCTGCAGTCATTTTTCATCTTCTTACTTCCAACCGACTTTCCATTGATAAACAGCTCCACCCTGTCTGCTCTTGCATACACTTCCACCTGTGCCTTTTTCCCGGAACATCCATCCCAGGACCAGGACTCAATGGCATTGCTCATCTTCCATGCTGATGGCGAGTGCTTCTCCCCGGTGTGGTTGACCGGACGTACCGCGATCACCGGCTTTTCCATCAGTTCAAATGCCGTCTTCGTATAGGCAGCCTCGGCCAGTGGTTTTCCGGTCAGGTCAATTCTTCCACTTCCTGCAGTGATCCATCCTGCTCCATGTGAGAAATCCGGCGCATAATCACTGTATTCCCACGCACCGACACCGACTTCTCCCATATAGTCCATTCCTGCCCACACAAAATCTCCGATGATCCTCGGATGTATTTTCGCCATCTCCCAGAAAGCATACGCGTCAGAACAAAATGTCTCGCTTCCCAGGATCAAACGCTTCGGATATTTTTTCAGATCTTTTCCATAGCGGTAGATACCATAGTTGTATCCTGCAATATCCATATTGGCAAAAGCATCTCTTGTTTTTACATCACAGCCGTGAAGCGTTGCTCCGATCTTCATCGTCTTACTTCCAAGAATCCCTGCCAGATTATTGAAAAATTCACTTCCTACTGCCTTTTTCTTCCCGCCCGATCGGCTTGCTTCTTTCTTCGCCTTCTTGTCACTGTAAACGCCGAAGCCAATGGAACTTAAGAAGTTAAAAAAGATATTGATCCCGCAGGTTACCGGTCTTGTTGCATCCAGACTGTGCAGATATTCTGTCATCTGTCCCGTGAGACGGATTCCTCTCTCCTGCGCCGTCTCAGAAACCTCATTTCCTGTAGAATATAAGATCACCGAAGGATGATTGTAATCCTTTTCGACCATATCTTTTAAATCCTGCTTCCACCATTTTGCAAAGTGATTTACATAATCATACTCCGTCTTGTGTATATACCACACATCCACGAATTCATCCATGACCAGCATCCCCCGCCTGTCACAGGCATCCAGAAGTGCTTTGGAACAAGGATTGTGGGCAGAGCGGATGGCATTGTATCCATTTTCCTTTAAAATTCGAATCTTCCGTTCCTCTGCCTCCGGATAACAGCAGGCTCCCAGCACACCGTTGTCATGGTGGATACACGCACCCCTCAGGATCACCCGTTCACCGTTCATCAAAAATCCGTTCTCTGCGCTCCACTCAATCGTACGGATTCCGAATATTTCCTCTGCTTCATCTTCTTCAAACCGCACCCTGCATGTGTATAAAAACGGAAACTCAGTACTCCACAATTTCGCATCCGGAATTTCCAGCTGCATCTGAAAATTTCCATCCGCAGACTTCTTCACGCTTGCGACCGGCTCCTGACCGGATACCAAAGACTCCCCTTCGAAAATTTCCAGTTCCAGTTCTCCAGATGCAGATGTCTCAACCTTTACATCGATCACTGCCGGATGGATACTGACTGTGGAAATCTTTACCCCATTGATGCCGATATGCTTCTTTGGCAGCATATATAACGATACAGGCCGGTATATTCCTGCTCCCGAATACCATCTGCTGTTTGGCTGATCTGCATTGCGGGCAATGACCTGTATCTGATTTTTTCATTCCAAAATGAAGAAACTCATTTGCCTCTACGTAAAAATTTGTATATCCATACGGACGAAATCCTGCTCTTTTCCCGTTGAGATACACTTCTGCATTGCGGTAGACTCCCTCAAATTCAAAGACAAGTCTGAAATCCTCATATTCCTGCGGTACAGAAAATTCTTTCTCATACACATAGTCAAATCCTTCAAACCAGCCGATGTTAATGCCTCCCAGGCTCTCCTGCGTCCGCTTTTCATCCAGCATTGCATCATGAGGGATCGTAACCGGTTTTCCCTTTCCCGAATCTCCGGCGTGTCTGCATGTCCAGCCGTCATTAAATGCAATCTTTCTCATTTCTTCTTACGTTCCTTTCCTTTTCCATGGCTGAATCATACCATTTTTTCGCGAACAGTAACGATTTCTTACGTGAACGGTCTGTTTTTCATCGTATT